>FWPV01004981.1_pt1 | contig 27167 bp, 26 predicted proteins | sample 2228371 | NCBI WGS metagenome assembly FWPV01 (sample SAMEA103939776, study PRJEB20133) | metagenome
GCATCGACGCCCTGTACATGATCTACAGCCGGTTCATCAACACCATGAAGCAGGAGCCCGCCTTTACCCAGCTGCTACCCCTGCGACCGGATGCAGCCATGGAAAAGCGCCAGATCCATTGGGACTACATCTACGAGCCCGAGGCCAAGGTGGTGGTGGACGCCCTCATGATCCGCTACATCGAGGCCCTGATCTATCAGGCGGTGGCCGAGAACATGGCCTGTGAACAATCGGCCCGCATGGTCGCCATGAAGGCCGCCTCCGACAATGCCAAGAACGTGATCGAGGAACTGAAGCTGGTCTACAACAAGACCCGGCAGGCAGCCATCACACAGGAGCTGTCGGAGATCGTCGCCGGCGCCTCGGCGGTGTGAGGGCGTCTCAACCGGATTCTATCTTGCTAGGAATGATGCGATGAGCGAAGGGAAAATCGTACAGATCATCGGCGCGGTGGTGGACATGCAGTTCCCCCGCGGCTCCATGCCCAAGGTCTATGACGCCATCAAGCTGGACGAGCCGCCGCTCACCTTCGAGGTGCAGCAGCAGCTGGGCGACGGGGTGGTGCGCACCATCGCCCTGGGCTCCACCGACGGGCTGCGCCGGGGCATGACGGTGCGCAACACCGGCCACCCCATCATGGTGCCGGTGGGCAAGCCCACCCTGGGGCGCATCATGAACGTGCTGGGGGAGCCCGTGGACGAGGCCGGGCCGGTGGAGGCAGCCGAGCACTGGCCTATCCACCGCAAGGCCCCGGCCTATGCCGACCAGGCCGCCGCCGTGGAGCTGCTGGAGACAGGCATCAAGGTCATCGACCTGATCATGCCCATCGCCAAGGGCGGCAAGGTGGGCCTGTTCGGGGGCGCCGGGGTGGGCAAGACCGTGACCCTGATGGAGTTGATCCGCAACATCGCCGTGGAGCACTCGGGCTATTCCGTCTTCGCCGGCGTGGGGGAGCGCACCCGCGAGGGCAACGACTTCTACCACGAGATGAAGGAAGGCGGCGTGCTGGACAAGGTGGCCCTGGTCTATGGCCAGATGAACGAGCCGCCGGGCAACCGTCTGCGCGTGGCCCTCACGGGGCTGACCATGGCGGAGTATTTCCGCGACGAAGGCCGGGACGTGCTGCTGTTCATCGACAACATCTACCGCTACACCCTGGCCGGCACCGAGGTCTCGGCCCTCCTGGGGCGCATGCCCTCTGCGGTGGGCTATCAGCCCACCCTCGCCTCGGAGATGGGGGCGCTGCAGGAGCGCATCACCTCCACCAAGGTGGGCTCCATCACCTCCTTCCAGGCGGTGTACGTCCCGGCCGACGACCTGACCGACCCCTCGCCCGCCACCACCTTCGCCCACCTGGACGCCACCCTGGTGCTCTCGCGCCAGGTGGCCGAACTGGGCATCTACCCGGCGGTGGATCCCCTCGACTCCACCTCCCGCATCCTGGACCCCCTGGTCATCGGCGAAGAGCACTATACTGTTGCCCGTTCCGTGCAGGCCACACTGCAGCGCTACAAGGAGCTCAGGGACATCATCGCCATCCTGGGCATGGACGAACTCTCTCCTGAGGATAAGCTGATCGTCGCCCGGGCGCGCAAGATCCAGCGCTTCCTTTCCCAGCCCTTCTTCGTGGCCGAGGCCTTCACCGGTACCCCCGGCAAGTACGTCCCCCTCAAGGACACCATCGCCGGCTTCAAGGCCATCGTCGCCGGCGAGTACGACCACCTGCCCGAGCAGGCCTTCTACATGGTGGGCACCATCGAAGAGGCGGTGGAGAAGGCCAAGACCATTCAATGAGGGAATGGGGAATGGGTAAAGGGTGATGGGGGGTGGGTAATGAGATTAGACCCCATCCTTCATCCCCCACCCCCCATCCCCATTCACGGGGAATAAGCCATGGCAATGACCATCCATGTGGACATCGTGAGTGCCGAGGCCGCCATCTACTCGGGGCTGGCGGAGTTCGTCGTGGTGCCGGCGGAGATGGGCGAGGTGGGCATCTACCCCCGGCACGCCCCCATGATCACTCGCATCAAGCCCGGCTCGGTGCGCGTCAAGGCGCCGGACCGCGAGGAGGAGGACCTGATCTACGTCTCCGGAGGCATCCTGGAGGTGCAGCCGGGGGTGGTGACCATCCTGTCCGACACGGCCATCCGCGGCGCCGACCTGGACGAGGCGCGGGCCTTGGAGGCCAAGCGCCAAGCCGAGGAGGCGATGAAGAACCGGGCCTCGGCCATGGATTACGCCCGCGCCCAGGCCGAGCTGGCCGAGGCCGTGGCCCAGCTGGCCGCCATCCAGAAGCTGCGCAAAAAGGGCCGTTGACGGACATGGCGACCTAAGGGTGCGGCCGGCGGGACTGGGGCGGTCGCAGCGGGCCGTTCATGGGGACGTGGATGAGGAGGGATGGGGAATGGGTAAAGGGTGATGGGGAATAGGTAATGAGATCAGATCTCATCCCTCATCCCCCATGACACATTCCCCTTCCCCGATTTAAGTGCCTGCGGCAATCGATATACTTGTAGCCCATGCGCATACCGTACGCCCCATGACCACCCCGCTCAACATCGTCATCCTCGCCGCAGGCCGGGGCACACGCATGCACTCCGACCTGCCCAAGGTGCTACACCCCCTGGCCGGCCGGCCCCTGCTCGCCCATGTCCTGGCCGCCGCCGATGCCCTGGCGCCGGAGCGCATCTGCGTCGTTTACGGCCATGGTGGCGAGCGGCTACCCACCGCCATGGGCCGGGCCGATGTGCTCTGGGTGCGGCAGGAACCCCAGCTGGGCACGGGCCACGCCGTCATGCAGGCCCTGCCCCATCTGGACCCGCAGGGTGTGGCGTTGATCCTCTACGGCGACGTGCCGCTCATCCGGCCGGAGACCCTGCAGGAGATGGTGATGCTCGCACGCCAGGGGACCATCGCGCTGCTCACCGTACACCTGCCCAACCCTGCCGGATACGGCCGTGTCGTGCGCAACAGCCGCGGTCAGGTGGAGCGCATCGTGGAACACAAGGACGCTGGCCCCGAGGAACTGGCCATCGACGAGGTCAACACCGGCATCCTGTGCCTGCCCGCCGGCAGGCTCGCCGGCTGGCTCGCCAGGCTCAGCAACGACAACGCCCAGGGGGAATACTACCTCACCGACGTGATCGGCATGGCGGCCGCCGAGGGGGAGCGCATCCTGCCGTGCCACCCCGCCGCGGTATGGGAGGTGCTGGGGGTGAACAGCCGTCAGCAGCTGGCGGAACTGGAGCGCATCCACCAGCGCAACCTGGCCCAGACCCTCATGAGCCAGGGGGTGACCCTGCTGGATCCCGACCGCCTGGACGTGCGCGGCGAATTGCGCTGCGGCCGGGACGTCCTCATCGACGTCAACTGTGTATTCGAGGGCCGCGTCGTGCTGGGCGACAACGTAAAAGTGGGGGCTCACTGTGTGCTGAGAGACACGGAGGTGGCAGCCCATGCCGAGATCCTGCCCTTCTGCCACATCGAGGGGGCCCGCATCGGCGAACGCGCCAGGGTGGGCCCCTACGCCAGGCTGCGCCCCGGCACGGAGCTGGACGCCGAGACCCACATCGGCAACTTCGTGGAGATCAAGAACAGCCAGGTAGGCCTTAAGTCCAAGATCAACCATCTGTCCTATGTGGGCGATGCCTACGTGGGCCGCCGGGTCAACATCGGCGCCGGCACCATCACCTGCAACTACGATGGCGCCCACAAGCATCGCACGGTGATCGAGGACGAGGCCTTCATCGGCTCCGACAGCCAGCTGGTGGCCCCGGTGACCGTGGGGCGCGGCGCTACCCTGGGGGCCGGCACCACCCTGACCCGGGATGCCCCTGCCGGCGAACTCACCCTGTCGCGGGTCAGACAGTTCACCATCCCCGGTTGGAAGCGGCCCACCAAAACGGGAAATGGGGAGGGCGATGCGTAATGTGAGCACTCACTTGCGGATCGTGGGCATTCCTCATCCCTCATCCCCCCATTCCCCATCTCCGCAGTTCCCTGGAGTCTGACCATGTGCGGAATCGTCGGCGCCATCGCCCAACGTAACGTCGTGCCCATCCTCATGGAGGGGCTCGCTCGCTTGGAATACCGGGGCTATGACTCGGCAGGGCTGGCCGTGCGGCGTGACGATGGCAGCCTGGCCCGCATCCGGGCCGTGGGCAAGGTGGCACGCCTCAAACAGCTGCTGGAAGAGCGCCCCATCGCCGGCACCCTGGGCATCGCCCACACCCGCTGGGCGACCCACGGCATGCCCGCCGAACGCAACGCCCACCCCCACATGAGCGGCGAGAAGGTGGCCATCGTCCACAACGGCATCATCGAGAACCACGCCGAGTTGCGCGAGGCCTTGCGGGCGCATGGCTACGTCTTCACCTCCGACACCGACACCGAGGTGATCGCTCACTTATTGGCCCATACCCTGGAGCATGAGCCCGATCTGCTGCGGGCGGTACAGCAGGCGGTCCGGCGGTTGGTGGGGGCCTATGCCCTGGCGGTGGTGAGCCCCCGGGATCCGGAACGCCTCGTGGTGGCGCGGGTGGGCAGCCCGCTGGTGATCGGCCTGGGCCTGGGGGAGAATTTCATCGCCTCCGACGTCTTTGCCCTGCTGCCCGTCACCCGACGCTTCGTCTTCCTGGAGGAGGGCGATGTGGCCGAGGTGGGGCGCTCTGGGGTGCGGGTGTATGACTCGGAGGGCCGGCCGGTGGAACGGCCCGAGCGCCTCTCTCAACTCAGCGCCAGCACTGCCGACAAGGGACCCTACCGCCATTACATGCTCAAGGAGATCTTCGAGCAGCCGGCGGTGATCGGCGAGACCCTGGAGGGCCGCATCCACAAAGGGCGTCTCCTGGAGGAGAGTTTCGGTCACGAGGCGCGTGCCCTGTTCGACCGCACCCAGGGGGTGCACATCGTCGCCTGCGGCACCAGCTACCACGCGGGCCTGGTGGCCAGGTACTGGCTGGAGGAGGTGGGGGTGCCCTGCAGCGTGGAGGTGGCGAGCGAATACCGCTATCGCAAGGTGGTGGTGCCCCCCGGCACCCTCTTCCTGTCCATCTCCCAGTCCGGCGAGACGGCCGACACCCTGGCCGCCCAGCGTGGCAGCCGGCAGCTGGGCTACATCGGCACCATGACCATCTGCAACGTGCCGGAATCGTCGCTCACGCGAGAGTCCGACGTGGCCCTCCTGACCCGGGCGGGGCCGGAGATCGGGGTGGCCTCCACCAAGGCCTTCACCACGCAATTGACGGCGCTGCGCCTGCTCACCCTGGCGCTCGCCCGCCGCAGGGGCATGGACCCGGCGCGGGAGGAGGCCCTGGTCAACGAATTGCACGCCCTGCCCCGCCAGGTGGAGGTGGTGCTCACGCTCAACGAGGCCATCCGGGCGATGGCCGAGGCCTTCGCCGAGCGCAGGCATGCCCTCTTCCTGGGCCGCGGCTGCTTCTACCCCATCGCCCTGGAGGGGGCGCTGAAGATGAAGGAGATCTCCTACATCCACGCCGAGGCCTATCCTGCCGGCGAGCTGAAACACGGCCCGCTTGCCCTGGTGGACGCAGACATGCCCGTGGTGTGCGCCCTGCCCAAGGACGCCCTGCTGGAGAAGGTGCTGTCCAACCTGCAGGAGGTGCGTGCCCGTGGCGGGGAGCTGTTCCTCTTCAGCGACAAGGAGGTCAAAATCGAGCTGGACCGCTACCAGAACCTCACCCTGTCTGACATCCATCCCTCCACCGCCCCCATCACCTACAGCGTGCCCCTGCAGCTGCTGGCCTATCACGTGGCGGTGCTCAAGGGTACCGACGTAGATCAGCCGCGCAACCTGGCCAAGTCGGTGACGGTGGAATAGCCATGGCGGTGGTTGCGGTCTTCAATCAAAAGGGGGGTGTGGGCAAAACCACCACCGCCCTGAACGTGGCCGCCTGCCTGGCCCTTCTGGACCGTCAGCCCGTGCTCCTGGATCTGGATCCCCAGGCCCACGTGAGCCTGGCCCTGGGCGTGCGCGCCATAGCGGCGAATGCCAGCATGGCGGCCTTCTTCCGCGAGGGGCGGACCCTGGATGCCCTGGTGCGCCGCCTGGGCAACGGGTTGCGCCTCGTGCCTGGACATCCGGACCTCGCCAAGATCGACGCCCTGCTGGGCAGCACGCCGGGGGTGGCGGGCCGCCTGCGGGATGGCCTGCGCGCCTGCGGTGCCTGGGGCGGCAGCCCCGTGCTCATCGACTGCGCCCCGGCCCTGGGGGTGCTGTCCCTCAACGCCTTATTCGCCGCCGACCGGGTGCTGGTGCCGGTCACCGCCGACTTCCTCAGCCTGCAAGGGCTCAACCGGCTGGACATCGCCCTCAAGGTGCTGGAGCAGCCCCTCAAGCGGCGCATCGAGCGGCGCGTGGTGCTGATCCGCTACGACGAGGCGCGGCCCCAGTGCCGCGAGGCCCTGGCCAACCTGCGCCAGAGGTATGGCGAGGCCCTGTGCGAGACCCGCATCCCGGACGACCCGGCCTTGGCTGAGAGCCCGGCGCACGGTCTGGACATCTTCTCCTACGCGGCCGACAGCCCTGGCGCCCGGGAGTACCGGCTCTTGACCATGGAGCTGCTGGACAAGGGTTTCTTCCGCTGAGCCGGGCGGTCGGGCTGGCCTCAGCGCCCGGTGCGCTCCGCCTTCGGCTCGGGCGGCGGCTGCATCTCCTCCAGGGGGCGGTCCAGGTCCTTTTGCAGCATCTCCAGCATCTGGCGCACAGCGGCATTGCCCTGGCGTAGGAGCCGTTCCCGCATCTGGGCTAGGGTATGGGCGAGCTCGGGCGGCATGGGCAGCCGCTCGCCCTGCATGGCGGCAAGCATGGCATCGCGCAGGTAGTCGAAGAGCTGCCGCACCTGCGCCTCGGTCAGGAAGGCAGTGAAGGGCAGGCCCGGCTCGCGGGCTGGCGGTGTAGGCGGTTCTTAGGCCAGGGCACCGGCGTTGAGACCCAGGGCAAGGGCCAGGGCGGGAAACAGCTTGGTCATGGTGGGTTCCTCGCGCACTGATGCCTTTACAACATAGCAAAGTCCCGCCTCCCCGGCGTGGGAAGGCCTGGGACGCGCCTCACCTCGCATGGGCCCGCAGCAGGCCCTGAGGGTCCAGCACCTCCACGTGACCGCGGTCCAGACGCACCCAGCCGGCCTCCTCGAACTGTTTGAGCAGCCGCGAGATGATCTCGCGCACGCTGCCCAGCTCTTGGGCGATGGCCTGGTGCGAGAGGCGGATGTGTGGTCCCTGCTGGGCCAGCCAGGCGGCCAGGCGCTCGTCCAGGCGGCGGAAGGCCACCTCCTCCACCAGCTGCATGAGCTCCACCAGCCGCTCGGCGTAGAGGCGGAAGACCATCTCCTGGAATGGGGTATGGAGCCGGGTGAGTTTCAGGAACAGGGGGCGGGGCAGCAGCGCCAGCCGCACCGGCCCCACCGCCACGCCCGTGGCCGCATAGTCCGCACCCCCCAGCAGACAGCTCAGGGTGACGATGCACAGTTCACCCGGGATGACCCGATAAAGTCCGATCTCCCGCCCCGAGCTGCTTCGCTTGCTAACCCGGATGCTGCCCGCGAGCACCAGGGGTAGGGCTTGGCAGGCGCTGCCGGCGTCGAACAGCCGGGTGCCGGAGGGAAAGTCCTGGATGGACAGGGCGGTGCAGAGCTCGGCCGCCAGGGGCGGCGGCAGTCCCGACAGCGCCGGGAAGAGACGCTGCAGGCGTGGTATTTCGACATGCTGCATCATACGTAGCGCAGGGCGTCGATGGGGGACAGCCGCGCCGCCCTGCGCGCCGGCCACCAGCCGAAGAAGATGCCCACGACGCTGGCTGAGGCCACGGCCAGGATCACCGCCTGCGGCATGAGCACGATCTGCCAGCCAGCCAGCTCAGCGAGGGCGGCGGCGCTGCCGAGCCCCAGGGCGATGCCCGCCAGGGCGCCGATCAAGGCGAGGATCACCGCCTCGGTGAGGAACTGGGTGAGGATGTCGCTCTCACGCGCCCCCACCGCCAGCCGTATGCCGATCTCGCGCGTGCGCTCGGTCACCGACACCAGCATGATGTTCATGATGCCTATGCCTCCCACCAGCAGCGACACGCCGGCCACTGCCGCCAGCAGCCCGGAAAGCGCGCTTGATGCGGCCTGTTCGGCCTGGACCACCTCCGACAGGTTGCGGATGTTGAAGTCGTCGTCCTGGTCCGGCTGCAGCCTGTGACGCTGGCGCAGCAGCTGCCGCACCAGGGCCTCGGCCTCCTGCATGTCCACGCCATCAGCCATCTTGATGGAGATGTGCCCCACCGTGAGTTGCCTGCCGGGCGGGCTGCCCAGGATGCGGCCGCGGGCGGTGCTGATGGGGATGAGCACGATGTCGTCCTGGTCGGTGCCACTGAAGCTCAGGCCCTTGGGGGCCAGCAGGCCGACGATGGTGAAGGGCACGTTTTTCACCCGGATCACCTGGCCGGTGGGGTCGGTGCCGCCGAACAGCATGTCGGCCACGGTCTGACCCACCAGGGCCACCTTGGCGCCGCTGCGCAGGTCGTTGTCGTCCAGGCTGCGGCCGCGCGCCAGCCGCCACTCACGGGCTACGAGCCACTCCGGTGTCACGCCGAAGACCACGGTGGACCAGTTGAGGTTGCCATGCACCACCTGGGCGGTGCCCCGCATCCCGGGCCCCGCCGCCACCACCCCAGGCACCTCCTCGTCGATGGCGCGGGCATCCCCCTCGGTCAGGGTATTGCGGGTGCCGGCCCCCAGGCGCACGCCGCTGGCGGTGACCGTGCCCGGGAAGACGATCATGGTGTTGGCTCCCAGGCTTTTGAGCTGCTCCTCCACCGTGCGCTTGGCCCCTTCGCCCACCGCCAGCATGGTGATAACCGCCGCCACGCCGATGACGATGCCCAGGGTGGTGAGGCCGCTCCTCAGCTTGTTGGCGCGCAGGCTGCGCAGGGCGCTGCGCAGGGTCTCGGTGAGGTTCATGGGCGGGATAGGGGGGCGGGCGGCGTGGGCTGGGCGGCCAGCTGAGCGGCGGCCTGGGCGGGTTGCACCACCGGGTGGTCATCCACCACGCGGCCGTCCCGGAAGTGGATCACCCGCCGGGCGAAGGCGGCGATGTCGTGTTCGTGGGTGACCAGCACGATGGTGAGGCCGTCGTCGTTCAATTCCTGCAGCAGGGCCATCAGTTCCAGGCCGGTGCGGGAGTCGAGCGCCCCGGTGGGCTCGTCGGCGAGCAGGAGCATGGGCTCGTTGACCAGCGCCCGCGCGATGGCCACCCGCTGCTGCTGGCCGCCCGAGAGCTGATGCGGCAGATGGCCCGTGCGTTCGGCCAGGCCCACGCGGGCGAGCTTCTCGCGCGCGCGCCGGTGGCGCTCGGCAGCGGGCACGCCGGCGTAGATGAGGGGCAGTTCCACGTTTTCCAGGGCACTGGCCCTGGGCAGCAGGTTGAAGCTCTGGAAGACGAAGCCGATGCTGCGGTTGCGCACCGCCGCCAGGCGGTCCGGGGAAAGGGAACCGACCTCCTCACCGGCCAGCCAGTAGCGGCCGCCGCTCGGCCGGTCCAGGCAGCCCAGCAGGTTCATGAAGGTGGACTTGCCCGAGCCGGAGGGTCCCATCACCGCCACGAATTCCCCGCGCCGGATGGTGAGACTCACTCCCTGTAGCGCCGGTACCGTGACCTCCCCCAGCCGGTATGCACGCCTGAGGTCGGCGACCTCGATCAGGGCATCTCCCGCTTCCATCCTCGACCCTCACCTTTCGGGGCGCTCACATGCCCATGCCGAAGGGACGGGTCTGGCGCTTGGGCTTAGGCTCGCTACCCTCGGCATAGCCCAGGATGATCTCGTCGCCGTCCCTGAGCTCGCCGCGCAACACCTCGGTGGCGCGCCCGTCGCTCACCCCCAGGCGCAGGGCTACCGGCTGGGGCTGGCCGCTGCCGTCCAGGCGCCACACCCGGCCCGGGATGCCCGGCCCCTCTTCGCGGGCGCTCACCTTGAGCCGCACGGGCGAGCCGTCCGGATTGAGGGGGCGGAAGCGCAGGGCCTCGTTGGGCACCATCAGCACCTCCTCCTTTTCCTCGGTGAGGATGCGGGCATTGGCGGTCATGCCGGGCAGTAGCTTGCCGTAGGGGTTCTCCGCCGTGGCCATGACGCTGTAGGTCACCACGTTGTTGACCGTCTGGGGGGCCTTGCGGATCTGGCTCACACGGCCGCTGAAGCGTTCGCCCGGATAGGCGTCCACGGTGAAGTGCACCTTCTGGCCAGGGCGTACGCGGCCCACGTCCGCCTCGTCCACCGCGATGTTGACCTCCATGCGGCTTAAGTCCTGGGCGATGGTGAAGAGCACCGGCGCCTGCAGGCTGGCGGCCACGGTCTGGCCCACGTCCACGTTGCGGCTGATGACCACCCCGTCCACCGGCGAGCGGATCACCGTGTGGGCCAGCTCCACCTCGGCCTGGCGCAGGCTGGCTGCGCGCTGGGCCGCCAGGGCCTCGGCGCTCGAGAGCTGGGCGCGGGCCACCCGCAAGGCGGCCTCAGCAAGCCGCAGCTGTTCCCGCGCCGTGTCGAAGGCGGCCTGGGCGCTGTCCAGCTCGGCCGGCGAGAGGAAATGTTGCGCTACCAGGGCACGCTTGCGCTCCAGATTGCGGCCGGCGTCCTCCAGGGCGATGCGTGCCTTGGTGAGCTCGGCCTCGCGCATCATGAGGGTGTCGCGCGCCACCTGCACGGCACTCTCGGCCGCCCGCAGGTCGGCCTGCGCCTGGGCCACACGGGTCTCGAAGGCGGCCGGGTCCAGGCGGGCGATGACCTGCCCCTTCTTCACCTCGGAATTGAAGTCCACCAGGATCTCGGCGATCTGGCCCGAGACCTGGGTGCCCACCTGCACCACGGCTTGCGCCCCCAGGGTGCCGCTGGCGGACACCGCTGCCGTGAGCCGCCCCCGCTCGGCCTTGCCCAGCCGGTACTGGGGACCTTTCTCGACGGGCTGCCAGGGCTGCCAGGCCCAGAGGACGGCCGCGGTGAGGGCAAGTAGCAAAAGGGATAGGAGCCAGGGCTTGCGGGCGGGCAGGGGGTTTTCCATCGCGGCTTGAGATGACTTTACCAGGATGCGGGCAGGCCGGCTCGGGTTGGATGCGCCCCGGCCATGAGCGTTCCCGAGTCCCACGGGGCCGGATTTTCCGCTGGGCCAGGGAGCCGGTAAAGGGCACGGCGCACCCAGCTCAGGTCCCGCAGAAGGTGCGGAAGGTGGCCATGAATTCCGCCGGCGCTGGCTCGGCGTAGCGGGCAAGGGCCGGGCTCTCCTCGAAGGGATGCTGCAGGGCTGCGAGCAGCCCCTCGAAAGGGGCGAGATCGCCTGCGTACGAGGCGGCGCTGAGGGCCTGCTCCACCCGGTGGTTGCGGGGGATGATCCAGGGGTTCGCGCGGCGCATGCGCGCGGCCCGTGCACGGGCGGCCGCTTCGGGTGCGACCTGGGCGGCGGCATCCTCTTCGGCGCAGCGGCTGCGCCAGCGCTCGAGCCAGCGGTCGAGCCCCGGCTGGCCCGGGAACAAGGCGCGTAGCCGCGTCTCATCGCCCTCCGCCGCGTCCGCCAGATAGCGCCAGGCCAGGGTGAAGTCCACCCGCTGGGTGTGCAGCAGGTCCAGCCAGGCCTCGCCCAGGGAGGCATCCCGGCCGTCGTCGTGTTCCACCTGTCCGGCAAGCCCCAGTTTGGCACGCAGCCCCGCCAGCCAATGGTGATGGTAACGTTCGGGAAAGGCGTCGATCACCTCGCTGGCCAGGGCGATGGCATGTCCCTCCTCCGGGTGGATGAGGGGCAGCAGGGTCTCGGCCAGGCGGGCCAAGTTCCACCGGGCGATGCGCGGCTGCTCCCCATAGGCGTAGCGGCCCATCTCGTCGATGGAGCTGAACACGGCACCCCGGTCGTAGGCCTCCAGGAAGGCGCAAGGGCCGAAGTCGATGGTCTCGCCGGGGATGGACATGTTGTCCGTATTCATCACCCCGTGGATGAAGCCCACGTGCATCCACTGGGCGATGAGGGCCGCCTGCCGCTCGGCCACGGCGGCGAGAAAGCGCAGGTAGCGGTCCTTGGCGTCCAGCAGTTCCGGGTAGTGGCGGGCGATGGCGTAGTCGGCGAGCCGGCGCACCATCTCCGGCGTGCCGTGCGCCCAGAAGTACTGGAAGGTGCCCACACGGATATGGCTCGCGGCCACGCGGGTGAGGATGGCGCCCGGCAGGACCCGTTCCCGGTAGACTGGCTCACCGGTGGCCACCACCGCCAACGCTCGCGTGGTGGGGATGCCCAGGGCGTGCATGGCCTCGCCGATGAGCACCTCGCGCAGCATGGGCCCCAGCGCCGCCTTGCCGTCGCCCCGGCGGGAGAAGGGCGTGCGCCCGGAGCCCTTTAGGGCCAGGTCCCGGCGCCGGCCCCGGCGATCGATGACTTCGCCGATGAGCAGCGCCCGTCCGTCCCCCAGCTGGGGGTTGAACTGCCCGAACTGATGCCCGGCATAGGCCTGGGCGATGGGCTCGGCGCCTTCCGGCAAGGCGTTGCCGGAGAACATGTCCGCCAGGGTATGCCGCGGCAGGTGCGCCAGTTCGAGTCCGAGCTCCCATGCCAGCGTGCGGTTGAAAAACAGCAGCACGGGCGCCGGCGCCCCATCGGGCCGGCAGGGCACGTAGAAACCCGGCAGGTCGCGCGCGTAGGTGTTGTCGAAGGGCAGGGCGGGGGATGGCATGGGCATCAACCCTCGGGGCAGAGGGCCATGAGACTGGGGGCGGCCTGCGCGAATTCCACCCTGCGCAGCGCAGGGGTATGTCCTGCCCCGAATGGCGGGAGGGCGCCCCGCCCTACATCACCTGGGAGAGATAAGCCCCCATCCTGCCGTCCTCGCTCAGGATATGCTGGGTGAGCCAGCGCTCCAGGTACTGGAGGTCCTCCTGCGTGACCCCCGTCTGCTGTACCTTCTGTTGCAGCGCCCGCACCCCTTGCATCAATTCCCGGTGCTCCTGCCTGTGTTCCGCCAGCCCCTCATAGCCATGTTCCAGCATCAGGCGTTCCTCGTGGCTGAAGTGCCAGGCCGTGCAATGGATGAGTTCCTCTAACACCGCCGCCACGTACTCCGGCGTGCGGCCTGCCTCCGTGGCGCGGTTGAGCAGGTTGAACAGCTCGAGCAACCTGCGGTGGTCTTCGTCCACCTCTTCCACCCCCACGCTCAGGATCTCGTCCCAGATCAAGTCCTTCATCTTTGCGTCTCCTGTATGGGTGCCTGGCCTCCCAAGCCGCGCGACCTGCTCATACCCCAGGATAGGCCACGGCCGTTCTAGGTCCGGACCCGCGGCCGGCCCGCGCTCAGGCGCCCCCTGCCTGCCCACTCGGCACGAAGCGCAAGCGGCCATCCACCTCCTCGAAGGCGCCCAGGCGCGTGCCCAGCTCCGCCGGCGGGGTGTCGAAGGCCTGCACCCGGCAGCTTTGGGTGCTGATGGCGAAATGGCGGTCCTCGACCTTGAGGATGTAGATGGGCTCCGGGTAATCGAGGGGGGCCTGGTAGAGCTCGAGCGCCGCCCGGCGGGGGACGTCCCCGATGGTGGTGCCACCGCGGCATTCGGGCATGCGGGTGGGGGCGACGGTGACGCTTAAGGTGTCCTGCCAGAACCAGTCCTGCACCCGGTGCAGCATGATGTTGTGCTCCCGCCCCTCGATGATGTAGGAGGCGGTGTCGTTGACACAACCGGCGAGCAGCAGGGCAAGGGCGGCGGCGGGCAGCCGCTTATTCGATGCACTGGCTGGGAGGAAAGTCGTCCTAGCTGCCTTCATAGACCACATGGCTGCCGCCCAGTTTGAGTTCCACGATGTTGCTGGTGAAGGATGATACGAACTCCCGTTGTGGGAGACAAACACCCTATGAAAGCGATGCAAATTGGCCGTATTCTACCCTTCTTTATGCCGCGCCTTTCCGGGACCACGTCATGGAAAAAATGCTGGAAGCCCTGGGTGTGAAGCTCGCCGCCGAGCTCGCCCCCTATGTGGAGCACGCCCTCAAGGTGATCCTCATCCTTGTGGCCGCCTGGGTGCTCATGCGCTTGAGCCGTCGCCTGGTGGGCGCCTTCTCCCGGTTCGCCATGGGCCGTGCCACGGACCCGGACAGCGCCCGGCGGGTGGAGACCCTCGCGCGCGTGATGCGCTATGCCATCTCGGTGGTCATCGTGGCGGTGACGGTGATGATGGTGCTCTCCAACCTGGGCATCTCCATCGCTCCCATCCTAGGCGCGGCCGGTGTGGTGGGGGTCGCGGTGGGCATTGGCGCCCAAAGCCTCATGAAAGACTTCTTCAACGGCTTTTCCATCCTGCTGGAAAACCAGATCCGGGTGGGGGATTTCGTGGCCCTCGCCGGCGAGCGCGGCTTCGTGGAGGAGGTCACCCTGCGCCATGTGCGCCTGCGCAGCATGGATGGCAACGTGCACTTCATCCCCACCGGCATGATCGACAAGGTCACCAACATGAGCCTGGAGTTCTCCTATGCCGTGGTGGAGATCGGGGTGGCCTATCGGGAGGAGGTGGACGAGGTCTTCCAGGTGATGAGGGAGGTGGGGGATGCGCTTCGCGCCGACGAGACCTTCGGACCCCTGATCCTGGAGGACCTGGAGGTCCTGGGGGTGGAAAACTGGGCCGACTCCTCGGTGGTGCTGCGCGCCCGCATCAAGGTGCGGCCCCTGGAGCAATGGCGGGTGCGGCGCGAGTGCCTGCGCCGGCTCAAAAAGGCCTTCGACGAACGGGGCATAGAGATCCCCTATCCCCACCTCACCCTCTACCCCGGCCGCGCCAAGGACGGCAGCGCGCCGCCCCTGCGCCTGGTGGTGGAGAAGCGGCCGAGCGCCTAAAAAAGCCGCCTGAGCCGCTCGTAGCCGCGGGCGATCTCCTCCCCCAGCAGCCTGGCGGCGGCGGCCACGTCCTCGGCCGCGTCTTCCGCCACCTCCGCCGCCTGGGCCGCTTTGGCGCGCAGCTCGGCGAGTTTGGCCTCCAGTTCCGCCCACTCGGCCTGGGCCTCCAGCTTGGCCAAATGCGCCTTGAGGATGAGCTCGTCACGCTGGGTGGCGAGACGCTCTAGGATGTTCTCCAGTTCTGCCCGAACTTGCATGCTGGTCTCCGTGCGAGGATGGAAAGGAAGGGCTAGATTCAATATAGTCGGTCCCTGATCAAACAGGGCTGTTCTGTTGGATCTCATCTCATAACCGCCCTTGGGAAACGCTGAAGAAAGCCGCGAGCGGGATGCAGGGCAAGGCGCACGGAGCGCAGCGACCGAGAAAACGAGCGAAGCGAGTTTCGGCGCAGCCAAAACGAGCGAAGCGAGTTTTAGCGAAGGCTAACATCGGCGCAGCCGATGTTAAGCGAAGCGGCCGCAGCCAACACCGCGCAACGCAGCCGTGCGCTCGCGCAGCAATTTATTCAGCGTTTCCCTTGCGGGCGACCCTCACACCCGAGGCAAGCCATGCGCAAACCCAGAATTCTCGCCCTCGTCATGGCCGGCGGCGAAGGCAGCCGGCTTTATCCCCTCACCGCAGAACGCTCCAAGCCCTCGGTGCCCTTCGGCGCACGCTACCGCATCGTAGACTTCGTGCTGTCGAACCTGATGAACTCGGGCATCCATTCCATCTACCTGCTGGTGCAGTACAAGTCCCAGTCCCTCATCGAGCACGTGCGCAAGGCTTGGGTGCTGCCCCCCATCTTGCCGGAACACTTCATCACCGTGGTGCCGCCCCAGATGCGGCGCGGGCAGCAGTGGTTCCAGGGCACGGCCGACGCGGTGCATCAGAACATGAACCTCATCCGCCAGCACAATCCCGATCTTGTGGCGGTGTTCGGTGCGGATCACATCTACCGCATGGACGTGCGCCAGATGGTGCAATTCCACCGCGAGCGCGAGGCCCATTGCACGGTGGCGGCCCTGCCGGTGCCCCTGCATGAGGCCAGCGCCTTCGGGGTCATCGATGCGGATGCCCGCGGCCGCATCCGCGGTTTCCTGGAGAAGCCGAAAAACCCGCCGCCCATGGCAGGCGATCCCCAGCGCGCCTTCGCTTCCATGGGCAATTACCTGTTCGAAACCGAGGTGCTGGTCGAGGCCCTCGCCGAGGCCCACGCGCGGGGTGAGAACGACTTCGGCAACCACGTTCTGCCCCGCCTGGTGCAGGGGGGGCGCCTTTATGCCTACGACTTCAGTCAGAACCGGGTGCCCGGGGTGCGCGATTACGAGGAGCCCGCCTACTGGCGCGACGTGGGGACCCTGGATGCCTATTACGCGGCCCATATGGACGTGCTGGGGCTCACCCCCCGCTTCGACGTATTCAATGCCCAGTGGCCCATCTTCTCCAGCAACTACCAGGGCCCGGTGGCCAAGTTCCAGCAGGCCAGCCTCGACAATAGTATTGTCAGCGCCGGCTGCCTCATCCATGGCGCGCGGGTGAAGGATTCGGTGCTGCGCCGGGAGGTGGTGCTGGAGCCGGACGTGGAGCTGGAGGGCTGTATCATCATGGACAACGTCACCATCCGCCGCGGCGCGAGGCTCAGGCGGGTGATCGTGGACCGCTACAACGTCATCGAGGCGGGGGCGGAGATCGGTTTCGACGCCGCCGTCGACGCCCGTCGCTACAAGGTCACCCCTGCCGGCATCGTAGTGGTGCCCGAGGCCCAACCCTACCAGATGGCGCGCACCTCCTTCAGCGAGGAGGCCTGATGCCCTTGGCGGTATGGCCTGGGCGCCCCTATCCCCTGGGGTCCACCTGGGGCGGCGAGGGGATCGATCTCGCCCTGTTCTCCGAGCAGGCCGAGGAGGTGGAGCTGTGCCTGTTCGACCCCAATGGCCGCCGTGAGGTGAAACGCATCCTCTTGCGTGAACGCACCGACCAGGTCATGCACGGGTATTCGCCCGAGGTGCCGCCGGGGCAGCTCTACGGCGATCGCGTCTTCGGGCCCTACCGGCCCGAGGAGGGGCATCGCATGAACCCGAACAGGTTGCCCTCGCCCCGGAAAACGCCGCTGTACCTACCAGTGACCCGACCATGAGCGAGTCCATCGAACGCCTGGCCGAACTGGCCGGCATCCAGCCCATGTACCAGGACATCTGGGGGCACACCCATTTCGCCAGCCTGGAGACCAAACAGGTCCTGCTCGAGGCCATGGGCATCGCGTGCCGGACCGAGGCCGAGGCGCGCGCGAGCCTTAAGGCCTGGTGGCAGAGGCGATGGCGGCGCTGGCTGCCGCCGGTGGTAGTACACACCCTGGGCGAGGCCCCCCTGCGGGTGACCCTGTGTCTGCCTGCCCGGGATGGCGCGCGCCCCGGCCACTGGCGTCTGCATCTGGAGACGGGTGAGCTGCTGGAGGACGCCTTTCATCCCCAGGCCCTGGCCGTGCTGGAGCGGGCAACGCTGCCAGAGGGGGAATACCTGGCCCTGGCCTTGGAGCTGCCCGCCTGCCACACCCTCGGCTACCACCGCCTGGAGCTGACCATGGAGGGTGCGGGTAGCGCCGGCACGACCCTGATCCTCTGCCCACAGCGCTGCTACGAGCCGCCGGCCCTGGCCGATGGGGGGAGACTTTGGGGGCTTGCGGTGCAGCTCTACGGGGTGCGCTCGGCACGCAACTGGGGTATGGGGGACTTCACCGATCTGAAGACGCTGGTGGATTGGGCCGCGGGCACCGGCGCCGCCCTGGTGGGGGTCAACCCCCTGCATGCCCTCTATCCCCACAACCCACGCCATTGCAGCCCATATAGCCCCAGCAGCCGGCAATTCCTGAACCTCCTCTACATCGACGTGGAGGCGGTACCGGACTTCGCCGAATGCGATCCGGCCCGCACCTTGGTGGCCGAGGGCGGATTCCAGGCCCGGCTCGCCGCCCTGCGGGATGCGCCCCTGGTGGATTATGCCGGGGTGGCCGAGCTCAAATACCAGGTGCTCGGGCTGCTCTATGCCTCCTTTCGGGAGCGGCACCTTCTGCAGGACAGCCCCCGGGCGCACGCCTTTCGGGAGTTTGTCGAGGCGCAGGGCGAAGACCTGCATCTGCAGGCCCTGTACGAGGCCATGCAGGCCCATTTCCACGCCCGTGACCCGCACTGCTGGGGCTGGCCGGCCTGGCCCGAGGCCTATAGGGACCCCCGTGCGGGAGCCGTGCAGGCCTGGGCCGAGGCCCACCGGGATGCCGTGCAGTACCAGCTCTACCTGCACTGGCTGGCGGCCACCCAGCTCGAAGACGCCGCCAGGCAGGCCCGGCGGCAGGGCCTGCCCGTGGGCCTCTACCAGGACCTGGCGGTGGGCGTGGACCGGGGCGGTGCAGAGACCTGGATGCACCGCGACCTCTACGCCTTCGATGCGTCTATGGGAGCCCCCCCGGACGACTTCAACCTGCACGGCCAGGACTGGGGGCTGCCGCCCCTCATCCCGCACCGCCTGCGCGAGGCCGCCTATCGCCCCTTCATCCGCATGCTGCGCGCCAACATGCGCACGGCGGGGGCGCTGCGCATCGACCATGTGATGGGTCTCATGCGCCTATATTGGGTGCCGCCGGGCATGCGCGCCGACCAGGGGGTCTACGTGTCCTACCCCCTCCATGACCTGATAGGCATCCTGGCCCTGGAGAGCCAGCGCAACCGCTGCCTCATCATCGGCGAGGACCTGGGCACCGTGCCTGAGGCCATGCGCCAGGCCATGCGCGCGCGGGGCATCCTGGCCTACCGGCTGTTCTATTTCGAGAAGCACTGGCAGGGCGATCACGGCTTCAAGTCCCCCTGGGAGATCGACCGCGACGCCCTGGTGGCGGCCACCACCCACGACCTGCCCACCCTGGCCGGATTTTGGCAGGGCAGCGACCTCGCGCTGCGCAGCGCGCTCGGCCTCTTCCCCAACGACGAGGTGCGTGCGGCCCAGCTCCTCGGCCGTGCCGAGGACCGGGCCCGTCTGCTACTGGCCCTGGAGCGGGAGGGCTTGTTGCCCGAGGGCATGACGACAGATCCCGCCTCGGTGCCTGAGCTGACCCCCGCGCTCGCGTTGGCCGTACACCGCTATCTCGCTCGCAGCCCGGCGCGGGTGCTACTCCTGCAAGCCGAGGACCTGCTGGGGGAGACCGGGCAGGCCAATCTGCCCGGCACGGTAGGCGGTCATCCCAACTGGCAGCGCAAGCTCTCCCTGCCCCTGGAGGCGTGGCAGGAAGATGTTAGGCTGAAGGAGACGGCCCAGGCCCTCAACGCCGAGCGAGGCGGGCAATCCACTCCTTGAAGCCCGGATCGTATCGCCTATATAGGGATAGGAAGGTCAACAACAGGAAAGGAGGTGCCCATGAGCGAGGAAGTCCGCAAACCCCAAGAAGGTCAAGCCATCGAGGTACGCAAACCCGAATCCGCCGGCGCGGTGCAGAAGGCTTCTGTGAGCCGCTGGGTAAGCCCCTTCGAAGAGATGGAGCGCCTCATGGAGGAGTTCTTCCCCCGGGGCTGGCTGCGGCGCTGGGAGTGGCCCGTGTTCCCGGAGCTTGGCCGGCGTTTCGAATGGCGCATGCCCCGGGTGGATGTCATCGACCGGGACGAGGAGGTGGTGGTCAAGGCCGAACTGCCCGGTGTGGACAAAAAGGACCTGGACGTGTCGGTTACCGGCGATACGGTCACCATCAAGGGTCAGACCAGCCATGAGGAAAAAGAGGAGAAGGGCGATTACTACCGCAGCGAAATCACCCGCGGCAGCTTCTCCCGCACCCTGACCCTGCCCGCCGAGGTGGACGCCACCCGTGCCAAAGCGGTCTTCAAGGACGGGGTGCTGCAACTGACCCTGCCCAAGAAAGAAGGGGCTAAGCGTCACACCATCCGCATCGAATAGCGCAGGGGATACGGACCTAGGCCGGTCACCCGAGGCCGGGGTGGTCGGCTCTGGGCGTATCCAGGTGGTAACCCTGGACCAGATCCACGCCCAGGCGCTTGAGCAGCGTAAGTGTTGCCGCATCTTCCACGAACTCGGCCACGGTGATGCGGCCCATGCCCCGAGCCACATCCACGATGGCCTTAACGAAGACCTGGTTGTCCCGGTCGTCGGGTAGATTGCGGATGAACAGGCCGTCGATCTTGACGGTGTCCACGGGCAGGTGCTTGAGATAGGCGAAGGAGGAAAAGCCGCTGCCGAAATCGTCTAGGCAGACGTGGCAGCCCGTGGCGCGCAGGGACTCGATGAAGCGCTGGGCATCGGCCAGGTCTGAGACGGCGCTGGTCTCGGTCAGCTCCACCATCAAGCGGTGGGCATCCACGCCGTGGGTTTGCAGAAGTTCGGCGATGTACTGAGGTAGCGACGGGTCGTCGAAGGAGCGGCCCGAGATGTTCACCGCCACGGCCGGCATGGTGGGCCTTGCGGCCAGCAGGCGCACGCATTCGGCCAGGACCCAGCGATCAATGTCCAGGATGCGTCCGCTCTTTTCCGCCACCGGGATGAAGCGGCCAGGCAGGATGAGCTGCCCCGGCCGATCCTCGTCCACCATGCGCACCAGGGCCTCTAGATGGGACAATGCCCCATCGAAGGCGCGGTATACCCCCTGGAAATGCAGGCGCAAGCCCCCTTGTGCCAAGGCCCGGTCGATGCGGTCGTTCCAGGTGAGGTGGCTCACCAGGGCGGGGGAGGCATCCAGCCTGGCGTCATACACGCGCCAGGTGTTCTTGCCCGCCTGTTTGGCCTGGTACATGGCGGCGTCGGCGTGGGCCACCAGGGTCTCCGCATCCAGCCCGTGGACGGGGTAGAGGGCGATGCCCAGGCTGCTAGTGAGCCGCAGATTGTGGCCCTCGAAGCGGAAGGGGATGGCGGCGATGGCCCGCACGATGCGCTCGGCCAGTTGCCTGACCTCGGTCTCACTGGTGTGGGGCACCAGCAGGGCAAATTCGTCGCCGCCCAGGCGCGCCAGCACCTCATTGCGGCGCACCAGGGTGTTGAGTTCTCCGGCCACGCGGATGAGCAGGGCATCCCCCGCCCGGTGCCCGAAGTTGTCGTTGATGGCCTTGAATTCGTCCAGATCGAAGAAGAGCAGCGCCCCCAGATTGGCGTTGCGCTCGCAGTCGGCCAGCATACGATCGAGCTCCTGCTGGAAGTGGTGGCGGTTATACAGCCCCGTGAGGGCGTCGCGCTCGGCCAGATAGGCGAGCTGGGCGGCGGTCTGACGCTCGCGCGTCACGTCCTCGTAGATCCAGAGCTGGCCGATGAACTGGCCATCCCGGTCGCGCACGGGGTGGCTGATCTGGGTGACGGTGCGTCCGTCGGCCATGGGGATCTCCAGGCTGTCGGATGTTTCATGGGTCGCCAGCACCGACAGCAGGTGGCGGGAAAAATGGTCCGGCCGGGCCAGCATGCAGGTGGAGCGGGCGAGCGCCTCGGTGGCCGGTTCCCCCACCAGGCCGCTGCCCTCCGGGATCATCCAGATGCGGCGGAAGGCCGGGTTGTGGTAAATCACCCGCCCGTCCGCGCCCACGAAGAGGATGCCCAGGTTCATGGCCATGAGCAAGGACTCCAGCCGGGCATGTTCGGCCTCCGCCACTTGGGCGTGGCGCTGCTGCTCCGCCTCGGATCGCCTGAGGCTCGCCAGGGCCTCGCGCAGTTCCGCCTCGCTGGCGGTAAGCGCCTGCACGCGGTCGGCCACCGCCTCGATCATCCGGTTGAAGGCGGTGGCCAGACGTCCCACCTCGTCGCGGGTGCGCACCGGCACGGGCGTGTCGTAGCGCCCCTCGGCCACGGCCTGGCTGGCGCGGGTGAGCTCGGTAAGATGCCGGGTGAGCCACAGGCCCAGGAGGGTCAGCAGCAGGATGGAGAGCAATACCTCGGCGGCGGCGATGGCTAGGCTCTGACGCAGGAGGTGGTCCTGCGCCTGCTTGAGGAAGTCGGCCGAGAGTCCATAATAGAGGCGCCCATATTCCTGCCCGCCCATGGTGATGGGCACTGCGAGGTCGAAGCGGCCCGTGGCGACGGCGTCCGGGGTGAGGGCGGGTTGGGGGGTAGGCAGGGTCTGTCCTTCTGGCCAGCCCACCCGCCCCAGGATACGGCCGTCCCGGTCTTGCAGCACCAGGTAGGTGAGGCCCTGCTCACGCCTGCTCTCCTGCAGGATGTCGTTCAGGGTGCCGTAGTCACGCTGGATGAGCGGCGGCGCCAGGGCGGCATTGAACAGGACGTGGAGCTCCTCCACCCGTAGCCGCACCTGTTCCATGAGGGCCTCATGGCTCAGACGCAGGCTGTTGGCCACCAGCAGGGTCAGCATGAACACCTCCACCACCACGCTGGCCAGGACCAGCTTGCTGCGCAGCCTGAACGCCATCAGCGGGGCACCTCCCGCAGGCGCCGTTCGAGCTCCCGCACGATGGGGTCCAAGGACCCGAGCTCGCCGGCCCTCAGGGGACGCAGCCCCTGGTAGCCCGATCGCGCCAAGAAGGCTTGGCCAGGTGCGGTCTCCGGAAAGCGGAGCAAGAGCCCGCGCAGGCGCGCCGCCTCCTGCTTGAGGCGGGGATGGGCGAGCCAGGCCAGCGCCACGGTGGCGGGCAGTTCCCGCCAGATGACGATCTCCTCCCGCAGCGGGCTCTGGAGGTTGTTCAACCCTGTCGGAGCCGAAACCCCCAGCCGGGCCTTGCCGCTCACCAGGGCGTGGGCCACGCTGTTGTGACCGGGGGCCTCTAGCACCTGGAAGTCCTTGCCGGGGTGCAGCCCCTGGGCCTCGATCCAATGCAGGGCCATGAGCACGTTGAGGGCCAGGGGGTCGAACACGGCCAGGGTCTCGCCCCTGAGGTCGGACAGCTCGCGCAGCGGTCGCTGTCTGGCCGCCACCAACAGGGGGCGGTTTACGGAGGTGTAGGCGGCTAGCGGCAGGAACGCCTGCTCCAGCTCGGCCAGCCGGGCAAAATGGGCGGCGGTGAGCACCAGATCATAGGCGCCGGCGCGGGTCTCCTGGTGAAAGGCGCGGAAATCCGGGGCTGTATAGAGGACCACCGGCCTGCCCAGCCCTTGCTCCAGGTAGGTGCGCAGGGGCTGGTACATGTCCACCAGGACTCGGGGTGTAAAGATGGGCAGCAGCCCCACCCGCAGGGCCTCCTGGGCCAGGGCCGCCGAGGCGCAGAGCAAGCTGGCGAGCAGGATCCAGAGGCAGCGCTGCCAGGAGGGGTGTATGCGGGGGAGGCGTAGTTTCACGGTCGAACGCCAGAAAATCAAACCACAGCCTTATCGGCAGACCGCCGGCCACACTTGAGACTGGCGATGCTCACAGGTCCTTGACCAGGACCTTGGAGCGGCGCTGCCAGTTGTACATGGCCTGGCGGGGGGCGGGCAGGTCCTCGGGAGAGGCCTGCCGAAAGCCCCGTTCCAGGAACCAGTGGGCAGTGCGGGTGGTGAGCACGAACAGGCGCTTGAGGCCCTGCGCCCGCGCCGCCTCCTCCACGGCCGTGAGCAGGGCCTCGCCCCGGCCGCTGCCCTGGTAGTCCGGATGCACCGCCAGGCAGGCCATCTCGCCGGCGCCGGCCTCGGGGTAGGGGTAGAGGGCCACACAGCCCACCACCCGGCCGTCCAGCTCGTCCACGAAGAAGCGCTCGATCTCTCGCTCCAGGAGCTCGCGTGGCCGGTGCACCAGGATGCCCGCCTGTTCCAAGGGTTCGATGAGGGCCAGGATGCCGCCCACGTCGGCGATCCCCGCCGGGCGCAGGCTCTCCACCGTCTCGCGGGTGATCATGGCGCCCACCCCCTCATGGGTGAACAGCTCCATCAGCAGGGCCCCATCCACGTCGGCGCTCACCAGATGCACCCGACCCACCCCCTGGCGACAGGCCCGCACCGCATGGGGCAGATAGAGCTTGAAGTCCCCCTCCGGCAGCTCCCGCACGAGCCGCTGGGCCTCGCGGGCGGTCAGTCTGGAGATGCGCCGGCCTTTGGCGTCCAGCGTGTCGCCGTGATCCAGGATGAACACCAGCTTGTCCGCCGCGAGGGCGATGGCCGCCGCGGTGGCCACATCCTCCAGGGAGAGGTTGAACACCTCGCCGGTGGGGGAATAGCCCAGGGGCGAGAGCAGAACGATCTCGCCGGCCGCGAGCCGCGCCTGGATCGCCTCGGCCGCCACTTTGCGCACCTCGCCGGTGAACATGAGGTCCACCCCGTCCACCACCCCGGCCGGCCGGGCGATCACGAAATTGCCCCCGGCCACGCGGATCTCCGCCCCGGCCATGGGGGTGTTGGGCAGACCCAGGGACAGCAGGGTCTCGATCTCGATGCGCGCCACACCCACCGCCTCCTTGACGCATTCCAGGGCTGCCGCGTCGGTCACCCGCAAATCCCGCACATAGCGGATGGCCAGCCCCCGCGCCGCGAGCCTCTCCTCCACCTGGGGGCGCGCCCCGTGCACCAGCACCAGGCGCACCCCCAGGGCGTTGAGGAGGTTCACGTCGTGGATCAGGTCCACGAAGTCCGGGCGCTGCATGGCGTCGCCGCCGAAGGCGATGACGAAGGTCTTGCCGCGGAAGGCGTGGATGTAAGGGGCGGCGGCGCGGAACCAGTCGACGAAGTCGGTCATGGGGGGTGGGGAGTGGGAAGTGGGGATGATGGGGGTTAGACGCTGGTATGGATCTCCGTCAACCGCCCCCCATAGGGCCTGCAGGGCGGCCAGGGCGGCGATCTCGGTGCGCAGGATGCACGGCGGTCATCTTGTTATTGATCCGAAACGAAGCATGTTGTCCTTGGCTGTTTCCTCCCCCTGCAGGGGGATGGGCCCCAATCCATACCTGCCGGCAGGCAGGACCGGGTCTTCTCGGGTCGCATCGGGGGTGGAAAGAGCCGGCGCTCATGCCTGCAGCCAGCCACGCCGTTGCATATCGGCAAGAATGGCCTCGGCGTCGGTGCAGAGCGCCTGGACGAAGGCATGCGCCTGGTTGACGGCATCGATCAGCACATCCGCATCTTCCATGTATTCATGGATCATCTGATTCCGAAGTTCTCGCAGCGCCAGCCATTGCTCCGCGGATTGGATCAGACCGAGCCTTTCCGCCCGGTTCAGGTTGTCGATGGCAGCGCCTGGCACCTCACCGGCGGCGCGTAAGTATAGGGGCAGCAATTTGTCACCCACTGTATCCTGCAACCTGCCGAAGCGGCTGACGAAGGCATCCAGCCGCTCGGCGAGGTCCACGTCGGTCTCCAGACGCGCGGCATCCTAGCGGCTGAATGGCGCGCGGAACAGGCGCGCGTCGGTCTGACGCAGATGTCTGATCTCTTTTTGCACGATACGGGCGATGAACTGCAAGCGCTGGTGGCGTACGGAAGGTTGGTTCACAGCAAGATACCCTCCTTCTGGGCGATTTCATGGATCGGCAGGCGCTTAAGGTTCGGGGCGCTCAGGATTATTGATCCGAAACGAACCAAGTTGACCTTTTCCTATCCCCTCCCCCTCGACGGGGGAGGGTTAGGGTGGGGGTGACGTTCAAGATCAAGCTTTTCCGATCAATAGATCGATCTTGCGACCGCCCAGGCGGTGACGGATGCGCCCTGCCAGACGGGCGATGAGCCAGGCCGGCGCTCCCACGGGGTAGGGGACCTCGACGAGTAGATCGATGTCGCCACCCCGGGCGTGGTCGTCCAGGCGCGAGCCGAACAGGCGCACACGCGCATCCTCTCCCGCCAGTTCGGAGACCGCCTGGCGGATGATGGCGATTTCGTGTGGACTCAGCCGCATGGGGAGTAGGGAGTGGGGATTGAGGGGGTTAGGGACTGGGAAGGATTGCCGTCAGCCGTCCCCCCATAGGGCCTGCATGGCGGCCAGGGCGGCCACGGCGGCGGTCTCGGTGCGCAGGATGCGGGGGCCCAGGCGCACGCGGGTGAAGCCGGCGGCCAAGGTGGCATCGCGCTCGGCAGGGTCGAGCCCCCCCTCTGGGCCGGCGAGCAGCTCCACCGGCCCGGCGGGCGGGGGCAGGTCCCGCAGCCTGCGCGGTCCTGACGGGTCCAGGCACAGGCGCAGCCCCGTGCCCGGCAGGCCGAGCCAGTCAGGAAAATCTAGGATCTCCCGCACCTCCGGCAGCCGCGTGCGACCGCATTGCTCGCAGGCCGACATCACCACCCCGCGCCAATGGGCCAGACGCCGCAGGCGCTTGTCGTCCGTAAGACGCACCACCGTGCGCCGGGTGACCACCGGCTGAATGGCCGCGACCCCCAGCTCCACTGCCTTCTGCAAAGTGTAGTCCATGCGCTCGCCGCTGGAGATGCCCTGCACCAGGGTGATGCGCAGGGGCGACTCGCGCAAGACCTCGGAGCATGCCAGCACGCGCGCCGAGGCGCTGCGCCCGCCGCTCTCCAGCACCGCCTCGCACTCCGCGCCATTGCCATTGAACAGGATCATGCGCTCCCCCGGCCGCAGACGCAGCGCGGACAGGGCGTGCCGGGCCACCGCCTCGGGCAGCCTGACCGTCTGGCCCGGGTTCAGGGGTAGGGTGGTAAAGAAACGGGGGATGGGCATGCCGGCTGCTTGGGTCTGTTGATATGATATGGGCGGGTGCCCATCCTGTCCTCTGACTTTTTACTTCCGTCCTCAGCCACCAGTCCTCTGCCATGGTCCGCATGCAAACCCCGGTGTGCGATTTCGGCCGGCCGGCCGTGAACTTCGACCTGCCCGGCGTGGACGGCCGCCGCTATACCCTACGGGACGTGGCCGGCCCGAACGGGCTCATCGTCATGTTCATCTGCAACCACTGCCCCTATGTGCGGGCGGTCAGGCAGCGCATCGTACGCGACGTCCTGGACCTCAAGCCCCATGGCATCGGGGCGGTGGCCATCTGTTCCAACGACCCCATTGCCTATCCCGAAGACAGCTTCGAGAACATGCAGATCATCGCCCGCGACTGGGGCCTGCCCATGCCCTATCTGTGGGACGAGACCCAGGCGGTGGCGCGCGCCTATGGGGCGGTGTGCACGCCGGACTTCTTCGGCTACAACGGCAACCTGGAGCTGCAGTACCGGGGCCGCCTAGACGCCTCCACCAAGGAGACCGCCCCCGAGGGCACCCGACGCGAGCTCTTCGAGGCCATGCTCCAGATCGCCCATACCGGCCAAGGCCCGCGGGAGCAAATCCCCAGCATGGGCTGTTCCATCAAGTGGCGGCAAGGGTGATGGGGAGTGGGGAGTGGGATGTAAATCAATCTCATTATTGATCCGAAACGAACCAAGT
>FWPV01003434.1_pt1 | contig 27164 bp, 26 predicted proteins | sample 2228371 | NCBI WGS metagenome assembly FWPV01 (sample SAMEA103939776, study PRJEB20133) | metagenome
CACTGCGCGCGGGTAGAAGGCCATCTGCGGGCCCTCGAGCGTGGACGTTAGGCGCTTTGAGATCTACCAGAACCGCACCAACCTGCAACGGCTGAACGAGCTATTTGAGCGCTACGGGGTTCCACAAAGCGAGCAAGGCATTCCGGCGGCCTTCATTGGCGAGCGTTACCTGGTGGGAGACACCCCTATCCTGAGCCACCTCGAGAGCCTCATCCTCTGAGCTGCCACGAGGGCTGCAATTACGAATGCGGCGTTACGGGGGACATTTATCCACCTCTGCATTTCTACAATCGTTGCTCAAATGCAGAGGGGATAGATATGCCAATCGAGTGGAGCGAACAGTACGAGGTAGGAGAACCTCGAACCGATAGTCAGCACCAGAACCTGTTCGATTATGTAAACCGAATCGAGCGCTTAATTGAGCTTGGCAAGAAGGGGTGGCTGGATCGGCAGGAGGTGGAAGATATATTTGTATTCCTGGATGCCTATGTGAACACCCATTTTGCCTACGAGGAGCTCTGCATGGCCTTACGCGGGTGCAAAGTTGCCCAGAGCAACAAGGAGGCCCACAACAAGTTTTTGGAATTCTGGGAGAGCTTCAACCGCGAGCACACACCCTCGAGCATTTCTGTAACAACACTAAAAACCCTGCACAATATGTTGAAAAACTGGCTAACCCAGCACATCTGCAAAATTGATATGGCCTTGCGTGGGAAAGCCTAGTACGAGCGCTGCACTACTCGAAGCCCCTGGCCCTCGAGCCAGCCCACCAACCATTCCACGGCGGCCCGCACGCCTGCCGTGCTGAGTGGGGCTCCGAAGCGACCAATGCCCACGTACAGACCGTGGGCGCTGGGACGGGCTTCTAGGATCACGTCCTGGATCAGGTCTTCTTCCTCGAGGTGGGTGTGGAAGTAGTAACCGCCTTCGGGGGAGAGCACCCGGGTGGCCTCGAGCAGTACCGCTGTGCCGCCGGCAAAGCGGATTACAGCTTTTTCGAAGCTTTTGAGTTCTGGGAGCGTACCGGACATCAGGGCATGGGGCATGGGATACCTCGGGAGGGGGGGCCAGGGGGTGGGGTCTTCGGAAACTTTGCGAAAAACGGCATGGTAGAAACTGCGGCCCTGCGCTTTCCACTTGAGGGCATACTTGGTGCTGAGATGGTGCTCTGGCGGGGGCGGGGTCTGTACCTCGAATAATCCACTGGCCTGGCCCTCGGCCTGGGCAAACCGCCAGTATTCCTCGTGGTCGGTGGTGAGCAGAAGCTCTCCACCCGCGGCCAGCCGGGTGGAGAGCCGCTGGAAGAATGACCGTCGCAACAGACGGTTTTCTTCGTGCTTGGCTTTGGGCCAGGGGTCGGGAAAGTTGACGTAGACCCGCCTCAGGCTATGTGGGGCCACCAGGTTGCGCAGGGCAAAACCGGCCTCGCCGTGATAGACCTGCACATTGCCAAGGCCCTCGCGACGGAAGCGCTTCAGGGCCCTGGCCACGGAGCCTGCCGAAATTTCCACTCCCAGAATTGTCCAGTCGGGATACATGCGGGCCAGCTGGGCAGTAAAGCGCCCATCGCCAAAACCCACCTCCAGCACCTGGGGTACTTGGGGCAGCGGAAAGTCGGCGGTACCGGCGCGAATCAACACGAAAAGTTATTATACGCTTGGGGTTGGGTTTCCAATAGACGAGCCAGCACTAAGGTGTTCGGAGGTTTTTGCCCCTTGACCTCGATGGTAGACTTTATCCAGCTATGGTAGATGTGGGTCTCGAGCAAGCTTTTGCCAAGGTGCGGGCCTTTCTGGAGGGCGACTTTGAGCACCCGGGCCTGACCCTCTACGACCTGCAAAACCTGGTGGGATACAGCAGCCGCCTCAAGACCGATGGCCCGCTTTTGTACACCATGCCCCCCGAAGAGGCTTTGTCGGGGGTGGGGGCGGTGCGGCTTTACTACTACCCTAAAGATCCCGAGGTCAACCTGATTGTCGAAATCGAAGATAAGGCCCGCAAGCGCCACCTGCGCCACTTCAAGTGGAACGGTATTTCCTGGACGGCCCCACGCGGTCTTAAATCCGACCTGACCGCTACCCGCGAGGTACTCCCGTCTATCGAGGAGGTGGGCGGCGACTTCTTTTTAGGCTATGCCCCCGAAGAGGCCAGGGAACTCGCCGAGGCCATCCGACGCGGCGAGGCAGCTGGGGCCAAGTACATGCTTTGTACACGCGACAACACCCGTATTTTCTATGCCCCGACCAGCTCACCCCCCACCATTCCTTGCCCGCGCTGCGGCAACACCAACATGATTTTCAAAACCCTCACCCTGGCTACCCCTGAAGACCGCATCGAGGCTATCCTGCGCGAGCAGCGGGCCTTGCGCACCGCCCTGGAAGACTTGCTGCTGTACCTCAAGCGCAAGCTGGGGCCGTAGCGGTTTGGCTGGTATAGGGCTGTCATGACAAAAAATGCGACAGTCTACAGCAGCCAAAGGCTCTTCCAGACTGACGGGCGTAGCGGCAAGAGATAGAGAATCGCGATAAATAGCACTGGGTTTGTGTGCATACTTCACCGCACCTTTTTCCCCAAGCTCTAAGTCTGGAAACATAAACTGCGCCCCTGTTCGCACCCTATGCGCCAGGCCCAACACACCGGCAAACCAACCTGGGCTTGAAGGCACTTTCCACAAAGTAGTACCAGATTCGCTTAGTATGTCACCTAACGGTGACGAACTAATCCGACTGAATTTATCCGCGTAGCGGAGGGCGATACCGCCCCTTGGAAGGGAGACGCTTGTTCCGCCGACTGAAAGGAGGGGTGGGGTGCGTAGCGAGGGGTGGGGTGTGCTCAAGGATTCAAGTTGCCCCACGCGCGGCGCAACCAGGCCTCTAGATTGTTCGGTTTGAATGACTATCTTTTTGAATCCGGTATAGGTTGCTGGCTCGTTGAGAATTTGTGGCGCCAGGAAAGGGAAGCTCCAGGCAATTTGGCGAAAAACCTTTTTTGCCTCCCAGGCACGGCATGGAAGGCACTTAGTTTTGCCACTTGATAAAAGTTTTTTATGTGCTGTAAAAAACGGATTTCCTTACGTTTTTCCTCAGGAATATCTGATGTAATGTAACGTCGGAAACAAAGTTGGGCGTCGAGAGGAGATCGATGCTGCAATAGCGAGCCCAGTTTGTTTGGATAAGGAGCGACGTATGGTTGAAGACCGCGAACTTATTGCTGCCCGTGCAGGGCTATCTGCCGAGGAGCAGATCAAACTGGAAGACCTCGAGAACCAGGAATGGCGCGAGAGCCTCGAGTATGTCCTGCGTACCGCCGGGCGCGACCGGGTGGCCCAGCTCATGGAGATGCTCGAGAACTACGCCTACCGCCAGGGGGTGGTCATTCACGACAAGGTCAACACTCCCTACGTAAACACTGTCCCGCTCGAGCATCAGCCACCCTACCCGGGTGATATGGAGCTCGAGCAGCGCATCGCCAACATTCTGCGCTGGAACACCATCGCCATTGTGCAGCAGGCCAACAAAAAGGCCGATGGCATCGGGGGGCACATCTCCACCTATGCCAGCATTGCCGAGTTAATGGAGATGGGCTTCAACCACTTCTTCCGGGGGCAGGACTCGCCCGACCACGACAAGGTGTTCTACCAGGGGCACATGTCGCCGGGGGTGTATGGCCGCTCGTTTCTGGAGGGGCGCTTCAGCGCCGACGACCTGGGCAAATTCCGTCGTGAGCTCCTGGATGGGCCGGGGCGGGGGCTTTCCAGCTACCCCCACCCCTGGCTGATGCCCGACTACTGGGAGTTCCCCACCGTCTCGATGGGGCTGGGGCCCTTGCAGGCCATCTACCAGGCCCGTTTTATGCGCTACCTGGAAGACCGGGGCCTCAAACCCAGGTCCAATGCCAAGGTCTGGGCCTTCCTGGGCGACGGCGAACAGGACGAAGTCGAGACCCTGGGGGGCCTGCGGGTGGCGGCTTACGAGGAACTCGACAATCTGATTTTTGTCATCAATGCCAATTTGCAGCGCCTGGACGGGCCGGTGCGGGGCAACTCCAAGGTGATCCAGGAGCTCGAGAGCATCTACCGTGGCAACGGCTGGAACGTGATTAAGGTGGTCTGGGGTAGCGCCTGGGACGAACTCTTCGCCCGTGATACCGAGGGGGTGCTGCTGGAGCGCATGGAGCAACTCGTCGACGGCGAGAGCCAGCGCTATGCGGCCTACGGTGGCAAGGAGCTGCGCGAGAAGTTCTTCAATACCCCAGCCCTGCAAAAGCTGATCGAGGGACTCTCCGACGAAGACCTCGACCAGCTCACTCGCTCGCGCGGCGGGCACGACAAGGCCAAAATTTACGCGGCCTACAAGGCCGCCGTGGAACACCGGGGCTCGCCCACCGTCATCATCGCTCGCAGCATTAAAGGCTACGGTCTCGGCCCCACCGCCCAGGCTAAAAACGTGGCCCACCAGGTCAAGAAACTCACCCTGGAAGACCTGCGCGAGGCACGTGACTTCCTGGGAATTCCGGTTTCGGACGAAGACCTGGAGAAAACCCCCTTCTACCACCCCGGCCCGGACTCACCCGAGGTGCAGTACATGCTCTCTCGCCGTGAAGCCCTGGGTGGCCTGATTCCTGAGCGCCGGGTGCGTGAATACCAGTTAGACACCCCCGACCTGGCCTTCTTCGAGGAGTTTCTGGCAGGCTCTGGTGGGCGTGAAATCTCGACCACAATGGCTTTTGTGCGGATGCTGACCAAGCTGGTGCGCCACCCCGAGGTGGGCAAACTCATCGTTCCTATTGTGCCCGACGAGGCCCGCACCTTCGGTATGGAGGGTGTGATCTCCTCGGTGGGCATCTACTCGCCCAAGGGCCAGCTCTACACGCCGGTGGACGCCGGAACCGTGACCGTCTACCGCGAGTCCGAGACCGGCCAGCTGCTGCAGGAGGGCATCAATGAGGCCGGGGCCATGTGTAGCTTCATTGCCGCCGGAACCGCTTACGCCAACTATGGCGTGCCCACCATTCCCTTCTACATCTACTACTCGATGTTTGGATTGCAGCGGGTGGGCGATCTGGTGTGGGCGGCAGGTGACCAGCGCACCAAGGGTTTCCTGATGGGCGCTACCGCAGGCCGCACCACCCTGAACGGCGAGGGCTTGCAGCACGAAGATGGCCACTCCCACGTACAGGCCCTGCCGGTGCCCAACATGCCGGCCTATGACCCGGCCTTTGCCTACGAGCTGGCGGTGATCTTGCAAGATGGCCTCAAGCGCATGTACCACGACGGCGAGGACATCTTCTACTACATCACCCTGATGAACGAGAACTATGTCCAGCCCGCTATGCCCGAGCCTCGAGAGCAGACCCGCCAGGGCATCCTCAAGGGTCTGTATCTGTTCAAGAAGAGTGAGCTGAAGAAGCCAAAGGCTCGAGTGCAACTGCTGGGCAGTGGAACCATTCTGAACGAGGTCATTAAGGCAGGGGAGATACTGGAAGGCTACGGTATCGCCGCCGACATCTGGAGCGTGACCAGCTACAAGGCGCTCTACTACGATGCCCAGGAGACCGCCCGCGCCAACCGCCTCAACCCCGGCAGCAAAGCCAAACTGCCTTTCGTTGCGCAGTGCCTTAACCCCACCGAAGGCCCCATTGTGGCGGCCTCCGATTATATGAAGGTCTTGCCGGATCTTGTTTCGGGCTACCTGAACCGCCCCATCCACAGCCTGGGCACCGACGGCTTCGGACGCTCCGAGACCCGCGAGGCCCTGCGGGACTTCTTCGAGGTAGATGCCAAGCACGTGGTGGTCGCAGCCCTCTCAGCGCTGCGCGGCGAGGGTAAGGTCAACGTCAATACCCTCACCGAGGCCATCAGGAAGCTGGGCATTGACCCCAAGCGGGAGGCGCCGCACAAACGCTAACGCGTGCGCAAAGGCCAAAGGCTTATGGCAAAAGATTCCAAGAGTGTTCGTCTGTCAGCTCGAGTAAAGGAAGCACTATGGCAGAACTAAAACTACCCGACCTGGGCGATAATGTGGCCTCCGCTGTGGTGGTGGGGGTGCTGATTAAGGAAGGCGATACCATCGCGGCGGGCCAGCCGGTGTTGGAATTGGAAACCGACAAGGCGGTGATGGAAGCACCGGCCTCCGAAGGAGGTACGGTTTCCAAAGTGATGGTCAAGCCGGGCGACGAGGTGAAAAGCGGGCAGGTCATCGCAGTGCTTGGTGGAGTTGCGGCTGCGCCTGCAGCAGAAGCACCCAAGCCTGCGCCAGCTCCTGCTGCTTCAGAACCTGCTACACCCGCACCGGCTGCTGCGGCAAAACCTGCTCCAGTGGCAGCAGCTCCAGCGGGTCAGCGCAAGCTCATTCCGGCTGCACCTAGCGTGCGGAGGCTGGCCAGGGAGATGGGCATCAACCTGATGGACGTGATGGGCTCTGGCCTGGCCTATCGCATTTCCGAAGGGGATGTGAGGCGGTTTGCTACCGGCGAGGTAGCCCCTGCACCCACCCCTTCTGCGCCCCCTGCACCCGCAATGCCCTTGCCCGACTTCACGAAATTTGGCCCGGTGCGTCGTGAGGCCATGTCGGGGATACGCCGCGCCACAGTGCGCAGTATGGCCCAGGCCTGGTCCACGATTCCAATGGTGACCCAGTTCGACAAGGCCGACATCACCGAGATGGAAGCCCTGCGTAAGAAGATCGGCCCCAGGGCCGAGAAGCGGGGTGCCAAGATCACCATGACCGCAATTTTGCTCAAGATTGCCGCCGCTGCCCTCAAGCAGTTCCCCAAGTTCAATGCTTCGATAGATACCGCTACCAACGAGGTCATCTTCAAGGAATACATTCACATCGGTGTGGCGGTAGATACTCCCACTGGCCTGCTGGTACCGGTGATTCGCGACGTGGACAAAAAGGGTGTGATCACCCTGGCTGCCGAGCTGGGCGAGGTTGCCACGAAAGCGCGGGATCGTAAGCTGACCCCAGAGGAGATGCAAGGTGCGTCGTTTACCATCTCCAACCTGGGGGGCATTGGCGGCACTGGCTTCACACCCATCGTCAACTGGCCTGAGGTGGCTATTATGGGTGTTTCGCGCAGCAGTATGGAACCGGTGTGGAACGCAGAGAAGGGCGCTTTTGAACCGCGCAACGTCATGCCCTTCTCGCTCTCCTACGACCACCGCCTGATTGACGGTGCCGACGCTGCACGTTTTTGCCGCTTTGTGGCCGAGATGCTGGAAGACCCCTTTTTGCTGGGGTTTGAAGGCTGAGCACGAAAGGAACCCCCAGGCACACGCCTGGGGGTTTAGAGGCTGATTGGTTCGTTCAGGTGCTCGAGCACCCTCCGCACCACCCCATCGAGGTCAAGGTGGCTGGTGTCCAGAATGATGGCATCTTTGGCCGGGACGCTTTGCTTTTGATCGGCCTGGTCGCGCCGGATGATTTCGGCCAGAACAGTGTCGAAAGCGGCATCCCGCTCGGGGACACGGCGCCTGGCCCGCACTTCGGGACTGGCGGTGAGGTAGAACTTGTGATGGGCCTGGGGAAACACCGTGCTGCCCATGTCGCGCCCGTCTATCACAAAGGGGGGCGGAATTTTTCGCAGCACTTCATTGACGTAATCACGGATGGCGGGGCGTACCGCTACGGCAGAAACGATCTGGTCGACCTCGAGGCTGTGCAGTGCTTCGGTTACATCGTGCCCATCGAGCAGCACGTGGTTGCTGTCCGGGGTGGGCTCTAGCCGCAGGTGGTACTTTCTCAATCGCTCCTCAATCTTTTCGGCTGAGACGTTCTCGAGCAAGCACAAAAGCGCCACCGCCCGATACAGCAGACCGCTGGAGATATAGGGTATGCCCAGGCGCTGAGCGACCAGCTTGGCCACGCTGGTTTTGCCCGAGGCGGAGGGGCCGTCTATGGTGATGATCTGGTTCATGTAATTTCGAAGGCTTTTGCGGTGATGGTGAGGGAGTAGGACAAGAAAAGAGGAGGAAACGCTAGTGTTCTCCGGCGAGCCGTTCCAGGTTCTCCCAGAAGCTCGGAAAGCTGATGTTGGCCCACTGGGCATCCTTCACCACCACGCCCCTGGTCAGGCCACAGACTGCGAAGGCCATGGCGATGCGGTGGTCGTGGAAGGGTTCGACCACCCCGCCACTTTGTACGCTGCCGCCTCGAATCCTGAGCCAGTCGGGGCCTGCCTCGACCGCTGCACCGAGGTTTTGCAGGTTTTGAGCGATGGCGCTCAAGCGATCCGATTCCTTGACCCGCAGCTCTTCCAGATTGGGAATATGGGTCTCGCCCTCGGCCCAGGCAGCCGCCGCTGCCAGGATGGGCACTTCGTCCACCATCAGCGGGATCAGCTTTGGGTCTACCGATACGCCCTTAAGCTGCGAGGAACGGGCCCGAATCCAGCCCACCGGCTCACCCTCCTGCCCCTCGGTCACTTCCCAGCGCAGGTCGGCTCCCATCTGCTCGAGCACCGTAAGCAGCCCGGTGCGGGTGGGGTTGAGGCCCACACCTTCCAGGGTAATCTCCGACTCGGGGGTAATCAGCGCAGCCACGATGAAAAAAGCTGCGCTGCTGAAATCGCCTGGAACGGTCAGGTTCTTGGCGGCGAAAGGCTCGGCGCGGCGGGTGCGAATCAGGTTGCCCTCGAGTTCGATGGGCAGACCATAGTGCCGAAAGGCCCGCTCGGTGTGGTCGCGGGTGGGGGCTGGCTCCACCACTTCGGTGTCTTCATCAGCAAACAGCCCGGCCAACAAGACTGCACTCTTGACCTGGGCACTGGCGACCGGCAGCTCGTAGTGAATGCCACTCAGGCCCCCACCGCGAATGGCCAGCGGGGCCAGCTGGCTGTTTTCGCGCCCCTCGATGCGGGCGCCCATCTGGCGGAGGGGGGTGGTTACACGGCCCATCGGACGCCGCCGAAGCGAGGCATCGCCTGTGAGTACCGTGAACATTTCCTGCCCCGAAAGGAGTCCCGCTACCAGCCGGATCAGGGTTCCGGCATTGCCACAGTCCAGGATGTCGCTGGGTTCTTTGAGCCTGAGACCCACGCCCTTGATGTGAAAATGCTCGCCCTGCTCTGTTATTTCGGCCCCCAGCTGACGCATGACCTGAGCCGTTGACAGGGTGTCGCCGGCCTTGAGCGGATAGTAGAGGGTGCTTTCGCCCTGGGCCAGCGTACCCAGCATCAGCCCCCGGTGGGTGACCGATTTATCGCCGGGAACCCGCAGGGTGCCCTTCAGGGATCGGGTAGGGGAGATCTGCCGTTCCATAAGTCCAACCGGGATTATAGCCTGTTGGCGCTTTGGGCTCGGCTCGAGCCGGTTTGTCTTTGCAGGCCATCCCCCCGCTTTCTGGTTCCCAAGACGCTGCACACCGCAGATTTGTATGATGGCCGATGGTTTCTGATGAACAGTTCCAGCGTTTATAGTAGCAGTATGGATGCTGCAAAAAACGGGCCCGAGCCGCGCTACTGGGAGAAGATTCGCACTGTTGCAGATACGCTGCGTGAACTCGAGGGGCCCATCATTATTGTCTCGCACGTGGATCCTGATGGAGACGCCATTGGTTCTTCGCTGGGACTGGCCAGAGCCCTCAAAACCCTGGACAAAAAGGTGACCTGGATTGCAGATCCACCGCGCTACCTGCGTTTTCTGGTGAAGGAAGACGAATACAGCGATCCCATCGAGCGTGTGCCGGTGGGGGCCACCCTGGTGGTGCTGGATTCTGCTGAGCCCAACCGGGTAGCGGGTGCACCGGTGGAGGGTTTCGTTATCAACATTGACCATCACGGCACCAATCCCCGTTTTGGCTACCTTTCGGTAGTGGATCCCTCCAAAGCTGCGACCGCGCAGATTGTCAAGGACCTGATTGATGCCCTGGGAGTGAACTGGAATGCTGATATGGCTACACCTGTGCTAACCGGCCTGATTACCGATACCGGCAACTTTCGCTTTGCCAATACCACCCCCGAGGTTTTGCACACGGCGGCAGAGCTGGTGGGACACGGGGTACATCTGGCCGAGCTCACCGACCGCTTGCAGTGGCGCCCGGTTAGCTATTTCAAGGCCATGGGTGCGGTGCTGTCTACGGTGGGCTTCCACTTCGACGGCCTGCTGGTAACGGCCCACATGCCCTCCGAGGTTACGGTAGAAGACTCCGACGATTTCGTGGGCATAATTCGCTATGCCGAAGGTTCTCAGATTGCGGTTTTTTTGCGTGAGCGTGAAGAGGGGGTCAAGCTCAGTATTCGCAGCCGTGGCGGTGTATCGGCCCAGGCGGTAGCGGTCAAGCTGGGTGGGGGTGGGCACGTACCTGCGGCAGGGGCTACCCTGCGCGGTGTAACCCTGGACGAGGCCTACCGGCAAGTGCTGGCAGCGGTGGAGGGAGAACTCAAGCGGGTAGGATACCTCTAATCGCAGATTCGGTTAGTTCGTCGCCGAATGGTGACGAACTAACCCGACTGAAAGGAGTGCTCTGGGATTCAAAAAGATAGCCTTTGGATTTTTTGTTTTGAATGAGTATCTTTTTGAATCCGGTATAACAAAACCGGCTTGACGCTGGCCCGCCCAGCCCATAGCATTGCAGGGAACCTTGCCCGGCAGGGCGAGCGGTTCTTCTATCCAGAGCAGTGGAGGGAACGGCCCGACGAAACTGCGGCAACCTGCGGGTGGCATCGCCCATTACCGAGAAACGCCCGCGCTTGGTGCCAAATCCGCCCCAGCGGTCGCTAGGCACAGCAAGGACCTTCTGGGGAAAGATGGAAGAAGGGATGATCCCTTCTTCAAGCACTGAAGGAGGGAGTATGGATTTTGCTAGTCTGGCGGTTTTGAGCGGACTTCCCGAGCACGACCCTTACCATGCGGTGGGTGTGCCGATTTATGCTACGGCTGCCTTTGGCTTTGCAGACCTGGAAGACGGAGCCTACAAATTTGCGACCAATCAGGGCTACACCTACACCCGCATCCAGAACCCTACAGTAGCAGCCCTCGAGGCCCGTGTAACCGCGCTGGAGGGTGCTGCTGGAGGGGTGTGCCTGGCCTCGGGTCAAGCGGCCAGTTTCGCCACTCTGCTGGCCCTGGTGCGCACAGGCGATGAAATCGTGGCGAGCCCGGGTTTGTTTGGGGGCACGGTAGGACTTTTGAACCAGGTGTTTGCGCTGATGGGCGTCCGGGTTCACTTTGTGGAGCCCGAGGTCGAAGCGCTGAGAAGCGTGTTGAGTGCAAAAACCAGGGCTGTTTTCGTGGAAATGCTGGGGAATCCGTCGTTAAGGCTTCCCGACCTCGAGGGTCTTGCTCAGCTCTGTGAGGAACAACAAGTAGCACTGGTCGTGGACAATACCTTTGGTGCAGTAGGGGCGCTGGCCCGCCCCTTGGAGCAGGGAGCCCATGTGGTGGTGCACAGCTTGACCAAGTGGGCCAGCGGACATGGCTCTATCCTGGGCGGTGCGGTTTTGTCACGCGAAACCTCGGTCTGGAAGAATTATCCACAGTTCACCAGCCCGGATGTCCAGGGCCGGGTTCCCTGGGAGCATTTTGGCCCACGATGTTTCCTGGAACGGGTGCGTCAGCTGGGTTTGTCGTTGGGTGGGATGGTTCTCTCACCATTCAATGCCTATTTGCTGTTTCAGGGGCTCGAGACGGTCGGATTACGAATCGAGCGGGCCTGCAGCAATGCCCTGGCGCTTGCCCAGTGGCTGGCGTCAGAGCCGCAGGTGGCCTGGGTGCGTTACCCGGGCTTGCCTGCCGACCCGGCTTATCCCCGGGCAGCCCGCTACCTGCGCGGTGGATTTGGCAGCATTCTGACCTTTGGAATTCGGGGGGGGCTGGAGGGAGCCAGCCGCTTCCTGGCCCATCTTAAAGTTATCCAGGCGCCCAACGTGGGGGACGTCCGCACCCTGGCGGTTCACCCCTGGACGACCACCCACGCTCGTATCCCCGAGCCAGCCCGCCTGGCTGCCGGGGTCAGGCCGGAGATGATCCGATTGTCGGTGGGCCTGGAGAGCCCAAACGACCTTCAGCAAATGCTTGCCGAAGCCCTCGAGGCGGTGGAACGGACTGCTCATGAAGATTAGTACCCTCCTGCAAAGCGCAAAGCCGGCCATCTCCTTTGAGTTTTTCCCTCCCAAAACCCCCCAGGGCGAGGTGGCGCTGTTTCGCACACTGCACGAGTTAAAGCCCCTCGAGCCGGCCTTTGTCTCGATTACTTACGGGGCCGGGGGCAGCGAGCGGAGCAAAACCGCTCTCTGGGCCGCCCGTATCCAGAACGAGGTGGGTCTTTTGGCCATGGCCCACCTGACCTGTGTAGGCAGCACCCGGGAAGAACTGCTGGCTGTTCTGCACGAATACGCTATGGCCGGGGTACAGAACATCATGGTGCTGCGGGGTGACCCTCCCCAGGGGGCTCGTGAATTCCAGCCGGTATTCGGTGGGTTCCGCTATGCCTCCGAGCTGGTGGCCCTGATCCGTTCCGAGTTCGGCGATCGCTTCGTGCTAGCAGGTGGAGGTTATCCGGAAGGGCATCCCGAAGCGGTGAGCCTCGAGGCCGACCTGCAAAACCTGAAGAAAAAAGTGGACTCCGGCCTGGACTTCGTCGTAACCCAGCTCTTTTTCAACAATGCGCTGTATTTCGGCTTTGTTGAACGTGCCCGTCGCATTGGTATCGAAGTGCCAATCGTGCCGGGGCTGATGCCCATCACCGACCTGGCCCAGATTCGCCGTTTTATGGATATGTGTGGGGCCAGCATTCCAGGGCCGCTGCTCTCCCGGTTGGAGCGGGCCCAGACCCCAGAGGAAGTACTGGAAATTGGAGTTGAGCACACCACGCGCCAGGCCCAGGAACTGCTGGAGGCTGGGGTGCCAGGGATTCACCTCTACACCCTTAACAAATCGCCCGCTACCCGGTGGGTGATGCAAAACTTGCAAACGGTTTTGCGATAAGTTTCGGTAAAAGGGGCTTTAGGACTGGTAGACCACGCTGCGAAAACCAGCGATCTTTTCCCCAGCCCCATTTGGGAGCAAAATAAGGGGTAATGCAAACCACGTTAGTGGCCCCAGCTACCCAAAGCCTGGCCCGATCGAGTGCTGGCTCCCAGGTGCTCATGCGCGGTCTGTTGTTCACGCCCTCGATACCGCGCTACGTGGCTGCTAAGCTGTTGGGCAAGCGCTACCCTGCCAGGGCCCTTTCCCTTCAACTGGTCAGCCTGCCCGAACCCGACCGCCCCCAGGGCTTTGAGCGTTTGAAGGTGCGGCTTTCGGGCATCTGTGGCAGCGACCTGGCCCTGCTTTATGGCAAGCAAGCGCCCACCCTCTCGGGGATGTTTTCCTTTCCTGCCGTGCTGGGACACGAAATTGTGGCTGAACTGGGGGGAGTGCGGGTGGCGGTCAACCCGGTGCTGGCTTGCCTCGAGCGTGGCCTGCCGGATTGTCCGGCTTGCCAGCGAGGTGACGACCACCTTTGCTTCAACGTGGCCGAGGGCAACTATGCGCCCGGCATGATCGGTTTCTGCCGCGACCTGGGAGGAGGGTGGGCTCAGCGCATGGTGGCTCACCGTGAGCGCATTTTCCCTGTAGATGAGCAGGTGCCCGACGAACGGGCGGTGCTGACCGAACCGGCGGCGGTGGTGCTGCACGGGTTGCGGCAGACCTGGGGTAGAGGAAGGGCCCAGTGTGGGCATAAGCAAAGCCCAGAGGGCGGGCCCAACCCTGCCGATGGTCTGGACTGGCCCGCCCGAATTCTGGTCATCGGAGCCGGAACCATCGGGCTGCTGACCATCAAAATGCTGCGGGTGCTGGGTTATGGCGGGCCTTTGTACGCCGTTGCCCGCCACCCTCGCCAGGCCGAGCTGGCCAAGCAGTTGGGGGCTAACCACATATTCCCCACCACCCAGGCGGCCCAGGAAGCGGTCGGGGCCCGGCGGTACCGGGGCATCCTGAGGGCTACCTCCTGGCGGGGGGGCTTTGAAGGGGTGGTGGAGGCTTCGGGTTCCCCCCGAGGCTTGCAGGAGGCCAGTTGGGCTGTGCGCGAGGGAGGGCAGGTCTTGCTGCTGGGAGCTCCTGCTGCGGCCTTCCACGATTTTTCGCCTTACTGGTTCCGCGAGATTGGACTGATTGGAAGCTATACCTACAGCTGGGACGACTTTGCCCAGACGGTCAAGCTGCTACCCGAGATGAAGGGTGCCGAAGCTATCGTGACCCATCAGTTCAGCCTGGACGCCTGGCCCGAGGCCATCAAAACCGCTGCCGCTCGGCGCGGCGTTAAGGTGGTGTTCAAACCCTAGGCTGGTGTGGGGCTGCTCGCCCGGGAATGCCTCCGCAATACTGCAGGTTGTCGGAAAGGTGCTCTTGGGAAATAGCTGGCTCTGGGAGGATGTATGACGGGGGATAAGCCGACCAATGGCAGGGATCGGGCGATCATCTGGATAGGGGCAGCGGTGCTGGCAGGGTTTGCCTTACTGGTGATCTACATGCTGAGCCTCCTGACCTCGAGCGAGACCACCTGGAACCGTGCCCTGTACCTTTTTGCCGGTGTGGAGGCCATTGCGTTTGCGGCGGCGGGCTATTTTTTCGGGCGCGAGGTGCACCGTCAGCGAGCCGACGGAGCCGAGGCCAGGGCCAACCGTGCCGAGCAGCAATGCCAGCAATGGAGCGAACGTGCCCTCGAGGCCGAAATCAAAGGCCAGAGCCTGCGGGCGGCCCTCTGGGCCAGGGCTGCCGAGCACCCGGAGCTGGAAGAGTTGGCCCGGCTGTCCGATGCGCTTTTCCCCAAAAAATAGAGCTGCTGGCTCTGCTCCAGCCAGGGGTGTGTCTGGATGCCTGTTGGGTTTCGGAGGCTTCTCTGGCTCACCCAGGGCAGGCCTGGTACGGGGTCTGGCGTTTTTCCTGCTTTGCCCTGCGGCAAGAAGGCCCACTCGCCCCTGGTTTTCCGAGACGGTTGCATTTTGACCGATAAGCGCACTAGGCTAGAAGCAACATGCCCATCCGTGAGTTCCGCATGGACGACTACACCGCCGTGCTGGCCCTGTGGCAGGAGGCAGGCCTGGAGATCAACCCATCGGATAGCTTTGAGGGTTTGCAAAAGAAGCTCGAGCGCGACCCCGACTTGTTTTTGGTGGTGGAGGAAGATGGGCAGATGCTGGGGGCGTTGCTGGCAGGCTACGATGGACGACGGGGTTGGTTGTACCACATGGCGATACATCCCTTTGGGCAGGGACAGGGCTGGGGCAAGCGGATGATGGAGGAGCTCGAGGCCCGCCTTAAGGCCAAGGGCTGCCAGAAACTGAACCTCTTGCTCGAGCCTTCCTACCTCGAGGTTCAGGCCTTCTTCGAACGGCTGGGCTACCGCCGGGACGACCTGATTTTCATGGAGAAGTGGCTGGGCTAGCGCAACAGGTCTCCTGACCCCCGATGAAGGGACTCGAGCGGCACTCATGCGCAAATGAGGGTATAAGATTGGGGTCATGTGGAACTATATTCTCCTGGCTTTCGTTCCCCTGGCGGTGCTGCTGGAGGTGATCCACGCGCCGGGGGTGTGGATATTCCTGGTATCTGCGCTGGCCTTGCTGCCGCTGGCCGGCTTTATGGGTCGGGCCACCGAAGAGCTGGCGGCCAGGGCGGGTAGTACCGTAGGGGGCTTGTTGAACGCAACCTTTGGCAATGCTGCCGAGCTGATTATTGCCATTGTGGCCTTGCTGGCTGGGAAGATTGAAGTAGTGAAGGCCAGCATCACGGGCTCTATTTTGTCCAACCTGCTGCTGGTACTGGGGCTATCCATCTTCCTGGGTGGCTTGCGCTTCAGTATCCAGAAATTCAATGCCCAGGCCGCAGGTCTGATGGCCTCGCTCCTCACCCTGACCCTCATTGCTTTCATGCTGCCGGCTTTCTTCGACATCGCTGAGCGCAACTTTTTCAAGGTGCCAAACCCAGCCCTGCCCGACCAGATGTTCAGTCTGGCCACGGCGGGAGTGCTGATACTGATTTATTTGTCGAACATCTACTTTTCCTTGCGTACCCACAAAGACCTGATCTCCGGTATCTCCCAGGAGGAGCACCTCGAGGCCGCCTGGAGCCTTCCGGTGGCGGTGGGGGTGCTGGCCGCCGCCACGGTGGGGGTGGCGGTGATGGCCGAGTTTCTGGTAGGCAGCCTGGAAGAGGCTACAAAGGTGCTGGGCCTCTCGGAGTTTTTTGTAGGCATCATCCTGATTCCGCTGGTGGGCAATGCCGCCGAGCATTTTGCGGCGGTGGTGTTTGCAATGAAAAACAAGATGGATCTGGCAGTGCAGATTGCGGTGGGTTCTTCCCTGCAGATTGCTCTTCTGGTAGCTCCTATTCTGGTGATTGTGGGCTACCTTGCGGGCCGCCCAATGGATCTGGTGTTCCAGAATCCGCTGGAACTTGCAGCCCTGGCAGCCTCAATTCTGGCTACCAACGCGGTGGTGCGGGATGGAGAAAGCAACTGGTTGGAAGGGGTTATGCTGCTGGGGGTTTATGCACTCCTGGGCTTTGCCTTCTTCTTCACGCCAAGGTAGTGGACTTGTTGCAGAAGTTACCGATAACCGAGCAACAGCAGAAATCTCATATTTTTTTGCTACGCTGAAGCTGGTAGGGGAGTAGCTATACAACTTGGTTAACCGTCAGTACGGGGCCGAATCCAAAGCAGCAACCCCCGGTTGACCAGGCGGCGCAAGGCCGCAGGCGAGACCACCACGACACAAGGCCGTGGTGTTTTTTTTGTATCCGCTGGAAAGGAGGAACCAGTGATGGTGACCCAAGGAATGTACTGTCCAGACTGTGAGAACGGAGAGTGGGTGAGGCTGTTCCATATAGGAACAAACCCCAGTGCATGTGAGTCATGCGGTGCGATATGGCCTACTGCCCAGCAGCAGCAAGACTGGTTAGACGATCTGGGTTGGGAGCAGGCCCTGGATGCGCTGGTTGAGTATCGTGTCTACTGCCGCTGGGTTCCAGGCACTATGGACATGGTGGAAATGTGGTTGGTGGTCACTGGCGAGCGCCGGGAGGTCAAGATTGACTGGGTGCGCCAGCAGGTGGGGCACAGAGCCATAAACGACCTGTACCTGCACGGTAAAACCGAGTTCGGCTGCGACCTCGAGTTTTGGAAGCGGGCGGTGGCCTCCAGCTCACCCTGAAAGGAGGAGTGTATGCGCAAGATGCCAAAAGATGACCGCAAACCGGTTGAGCCCTACGAGTGGTTCTGGAGCTTCCTGGGGGTGATCGTGTTTGTGGTGCTGGGGTTCTACACCCTGATCACTGTTTCTAGAAGCTAAAGCCGGGCCGACTCGAGCTGTGGAATAGAACGCAAAGGCTCCGCTAGCGGAGCCTTTGGTGTTGATGGTATTTTGCTCAGAGCGGTTTTCGGTAAAGGAAGCGGCAGCCTCCAGGAGCTAAAAGCTTTTCCAGATTCGCCTTTTGTCGCCGGGTGTAGTGGCAAAACCCTAGAAAACCCCATAGGTAATCTCGCCAACAAACTGCTGGGCTTCAAGTGTTATGGTAGCAACGTAAGACACTCCAGGCATCAGGGAGTGGAAAGGAGTAGAAATATGAAGCGTGTATTTGCGCTCCTGATCGCACTGGGTTTGGGCATAGCCCTGGCCCAGAAAGGCCCCATCACGGTAGGCTCCAAAATTGATACCGAGGGCGCGGTGCTGTGCCAGATGGTTCGGATTCTTCTCGAGGCCAACGGTTTTCGTGTCAACGATCGGTGCAGTACCGGCACCACCGATGTGGTGCGCAAGGCCCTGACTTCCGGCGAAATTGACCTCTACCCCGAGTACACCGGTACGGCGCTGGGGGTGTTTTTCAAAGATAACCCCGAGGCTGCTGCTGTGACCCGTGACGCCGCCAAAGGCTTCGCCAAAGCCAGGGAACTCGACGCTCGAAACAACATTGTCTGGCTCAACCCGGCCCCGGCCAACAACACCTGGGCCATTGCCGTGCCCAGGGCCCTGGCCCAGCAGAACAACCTCCGCACCATGGCCGACTTTGCCCGTTGGGTGAATGGCGGCGCTCAGGTGCGGCTAGCGGCCAGCCAGGAGTTCGTAGACCGCGACGATGCTCTCAAGGCCTTCGAGCGGGTTTATGGCTTCAGGATGAAACCTGAGCAGCTGGTGATTTTGCCAGGTGGCAACACCACCCAGACCCAGCAGGCCGCCGCCCGTGGCACGGGCGGGGTGAATGCCGCTATGGCCTACGGAACCGATGGTGGGATTGCGGCCCTGGGCCTGGTCGCCCTGACCGACCCCAGGGGGGCGGTGGCGGTGTACCAGCCGGCCATTACGGTGCGCAAGGCTGTGATCGACCGCTTTCCCGAAATTGCCAGCCTGATTAACCCGGTCTTTGCCAGCCTGAACGAAGCCACGCTTTCCCAGCTCAATGCCGAGGTGGCAGTGAACGGAAAAAATCCTGCCGAGGTGGCCCGGGCCTACCTGCGTTCTAAAAACTTCATCCGGTGAGGGAAAGCTTTCCAGCCTGCGGAGTTCAGGGTAAAACCCCAGTTGTGCGTCTGGGTACCAGTCCCGTAGCTTTGCTGGCTGCGGGGCTGGGGCTACTGGCCCTGGGGCTTCCCTGGCTCGAGCTCAAGCCCAACCGCATTGCCCCTGGCGAGGCCTTTGGGGTGTGGGGCTGGCCGGGCCTCTGGCCCTGGGCCCTGCTTGTGCTCTGGCCTGGGATTGCCCTGGTTCGGGGGCGCTGGCGGGGATGGCTGCTGGGGCTGGCCCTGCTGGCCTGGGGGATGCTGGTTGGGCAGGGAGCTACCACCTTGCTGAACAACCAGCCAGAGAGCGCTCGAGTCTCAGCGGCGGCAGGTTTCTGGCTGACGCTCCTGTCGCTGTATGTGGGCTACTTTGCGGCGTATCGGGAATACCGGGGTTGGGCGTTGCTTTCTGCGCCGCTGACATTGACCGCTTTGCTGCTGCTGGGGGTTTTCGACTCCCTGGGCCCTGTCCAGGAGTTCCAGGTCTGGAAGGAACAATTCGCCACCGAACTCTGGCGACACCTCTCCCTTTCTACCAGCGCAGTGCTGCTGGCTACGGCGGTGGGGGTGCCGCTGGGCGTTCTGGCCGCCGGCAGTCCGCGCTTTAGCTGGGTACTGGGGGTGATGGGATTTTTGCAAACCATCCCTTCGCTGGCTTTGTTTGGCCTTTTACTGCCGCTGCTGGCGGGGGTTTCGCAGGTCCTGCGCCTCGAGGTTGCGCTGGCCTCGCTGCTGGTGGGAATCCTCGCGGTTCGCTTGCTGTGGAGGGTTGCGGGGTGGTTGGCAGTCCTGCTGGTGGTTCCGCTGGGTCTTCTGGCTTTGGCGATGGCCGGGGTCTGGCTTCACAACCTGCTGGGGCCCGACCCGCTGCGGATTGCCCTGCAGGCTCCCCTGCAAGAATCGGGGGTTCGTGGGATTGGTGCGGCTCCGGCGGCGCTAGCCCTGACCCTTTATGCGCTTTTGCCGGTGGTGCTCAACGTTTATACCGGCTTGCGCGGTGTGCCCGAGGCGGCCAAAGATGCTGGGCGCGGCATGGGGATGAGCCCTGCCCAGCTCTTCTGGCGGGTGGAGTTCCCGCTGGCCCTGCCCTTGATGCTCGAGGGCCTGCGTGGGGCAGCCTCGCTCTCCATCGGTATTACCACCGTGGCAGCCCTGATTGGGGCAGGGGGGCTGGGCTTTTTTATCCTGCGGGGGGTGGAAGGGGGTGCCCCCGATATGGTGCTGCTGGGGGCCATTCCCATCATCCTGCTGGCCTTGCTGGCCGATACCTTGCTGCGCTGGGCCAGCCTGGTGCTGCGGCGAAGGCTTGGGGTGTAGGGGGCTGGGCATGATCCGCTTTGAGCAGGTGGTCAAACGTTATGGCGACTTCGAGGCGCTGGCGGGGGTGAGCCTCGAGGTGGCCCAGGGAGAGCTGGTAACCCTGCTGGGACCCTCGGGCTGCGGCAAGACCACCCTGCTGCGCACGGTCAACCGCCTGGTCGAACCTACCGAGGGTACGGTGCGGGTGGGCCAACAGGACGTTCGAGCACTGAACCAAGTCGAACTGCGCCGGGGCATCGGTTATGTAATTCAGAGCATTGGCTTGTTTCCTCATATGAGCGTGCTCGAAAACGTCATGGTGGTGCCGCGCCTGCTGGGCTGGAAAAAAGAACAACGTGAGGCCAGGGCTAAAGAGATGCTGGCCTTGGTGGGCTTAGAGCCGCATGCTTTTTCAGGCCGCTACCCACGGGAGCTGTCGGGAGGGCAAGCCCAGCGAGTGGGGCTGGCGCGGGCCCTGGCCGCCAACCCCCCGGTACTGCTCATGGACGAGCCCTTTGGCGCAGTAGACCCCCCCACCCGCGAACGCTTGCAGGACGAATTTTTGAAGCTGCAAAGCGAACTCAAAAAAACGGTGCTGTTTGTGACCCACGACCTGGAGGAAGCAGTCAAAATTTCCGATCGCATCTGCCTGATGAACGCCGGGCGCATCGAGCAGTACGACCCACCCGAGGTGCTTTTGCGAAACCCCAGAACCGCTTTTGTCCAGGGTTTTCTGGGACCTTCGCGTACCCTTTTGCGCCTTTCGCGCATCCCCCTCGATGGGCTGATAGAGCCGCTGGATAGCCACTGCCCGGCGGTATCCATTCCGCACACGGCCACTGCTCGGGAGGCTTTCTCCACCCTGCTCTCGAGGGGTCTGCGCAGCCTGGGAGTGACCAACCAGGCGGGAGCCCTGACGGGGTTGGTGCGGCTGGAAACCCTGCTGGCAGCGGTCTCAGAGGAGGAAGCATAGTTCGCAACACCCGACCGCTCTGGCCGCCCCTGCTTGGGTGGGGTCTGGTGATTTTTTTGCTGGGGCAGCAGCCCCTGTGGAAAGCAGCGCTGTCCGTGCTATTCCCAAGCGCTCGTAGCCCCCTTTTCGAGCGCGAGACCCTGCTCAACCTGGCCTTGCAGCACCTGGCCCTTACCTTTGGCACGGGTGCCTTGGTGGTGCTTTTGGGGTTGCCACTGGCTGTTTTGGCCACCCGGCCCGCAGGGACGGCTCTCCGTCCTTTGCTCGAGAACCTGGTGGCAGTGGGACAGACCTTTCCCCCGGTTGCGGTGCTGGTTCTGGCTCTGCCGTTTTTTGGATTTGGCTCTGCGGGAGCGGTGCTGGCACTGTTTTTATACGGCCTGTTGCCTGTGGTGCGCAACAGCCTGGAGGGGCTCTCCTCCCTGCCTGACGAGGTACTCGATGCTGCTCGAGGCATGGGCCATACCCCCTTCCAGATGCTCTGGCGGGTGGAGTTGCCGCTGGCTTTGCCGATCATTCTGGCAGGCGTTCGTACCAGTCTGGTGCTGATTCTAGCCACCGCAACGGTGGCCCCGCTGGTCGGTGGGGGTGGGTTGGGCGTGCCGATCCTGGCCGGGCTGGCCGTGAGCAACCTGGCCTATGTGGTGCAGGGGGCCGTGGCGGTGGCTTTGCTGGCCGTGCTGCTGGACTGGACACTGGGCCGAGCCGAGCAAGCCCTCATGCCCTGGAGGCCCAGCCGATAGCCTCCCCCGCCTTAGGATTCAGGTCGCGCCGCGTGAAGCGCTGAGCCTCTTGTACCCAGGATAACGACGAACAATCGTGAATGCTCACCAGATATTCCCAGCGGGTCATGCTCTGAGGAATTCCAGTAAAGCCCGGGTGGTGTCGGCGGGGTTTTCCTCGCAGAGGAAATGGCCCGCCTCGAGGGCCTGTCCTTGCACATGGTGGGCGTATTCCTGCCAGGCCGTGAGCACATCGCAGGTTCGGTGTACGATGCCCTTGCGGCCCCAGAGTGCCAGCAAGGGGCATTCAATTTTTTCTGCATCGGCGGCATGATGTTGCAGGTCTATGCTGGCGGCTGCCCGGTAGTCTTCACAGGTGGCGTGGATGGTGGCAGGGTCGCGGAAAGCGCGTTCGTACTCGGCCAGGGCCTCGGGGGAGTAGACAGAAAGGCCCGTTCCCCAACCGCCCAGCTTCTGGTGCAGAAACCCGATGGGGTCGCAGGCAATCAGGCGCTCGGGGAGGCCCATTGGCTGGGCCAGAAAGAACCAGTGATAGTAAGCCAGGGCCAGCTCCCGGCTCAAGTGGGCAAACACATAGGGGGTAGGGGCAATGTCCAGCACGGCTAACTTAAGGACCCGCTGGGGGTGGTCGAGGGCCATCCGGTGGCCTACGCGCCCGCCACGGTCGTGCCCAACCACATAAAATCGCTCAAAACCCAGGGCTTGCATGACTTCGACCTGATCCTGGGCCATCTGACGTTTGCTGTAGTTGTGGTGGGTGGCGTCGCCGGGTGGTTTGTCGCTATCCCCATAACCGCGCAGATCGGCGGCTATTACGGTAAAGTTCTGAGCCAGCACCGGAGCCACACGGTGCCACATGATGTGGGTCTGGGGGTAGCCGTGCAGAAGCAAAACAGGGGGGCCGTCTCCTCCCATCACCAGATGAATGCGCACCTGCGAGGTTTGAACGTACCGGCTTTCGAAGTGGTCAAACATGGGTCACCTCGGGGTGAACTTTTGTAGTAAAGCTGCTAACTGCCGGGCAGGTTGCGCTGCCGGGCCAGAGCCAGTTCTTCGGTTCCAAGCTCGAGTAAATCCCCCGCCTTGAGTGCTACTCGCTGCCCTACCTTCAAACTCTGCTGGTTCAGCCGGGCAGGTGTGGCCAGTACCATGAGCTTTAGCCCCTCTGTGTCTAGCCGGATTTCTGCATGCTGATCGGCAAGGCCCGGTATACGTACCTCGCAACGCTGGCCTGAGCCGATAACGGCCTGCTGGAGTGGGAAGGGCAGGGCATACGATTCCTGATTGCTGTGTAAGACCCAGGCTTCCCTGGCTTCGGGTGGTAGGGCTCCGCGCACCTGAAACAAAAACTCGGTGGCCCCAAAGCCCAGCCGGTCGCCCGGCTGCAGCGCCTGCTGAGTGGTGCCCTGTCCATTCACTAGAATGGTGGCTCCATCCCAGCGCCACTGTCCGTGGTCTAGGCGCAACACCCCCGCTTTGAGAGGTAGATCGCGTTCACGGTAGAGGCCGATATCGTTGGCATCTGAACGTCCTACGGTGACGACTGGCTTGGTCAGGATGTATTCCTTGCCCTCGTAGGGGCCGGTGGTGAGGCCTACCAGCCAGGCCTTTTTGAAGGCTTGCTGGGCCCACTGGACCATCAGACCAATGGCTGCCCCCAGCACCGCAAACCCCACCAGGCGCGCCACTGTGCCACTGCCCCCCAGCAGCCCCTCGAAGACCAGGCCACCCACCAGGCCACCTGCCGCACCCCCCAGGGAACCGCGCAGAGCCCTGGACCTCGAGCGATCCGCCAGCCCCAGGAAAAGTCCGGTTCCGGCTCCCAGAACCGCCCAGCCCAGACCCCGGCCACTGCCGGTTACCAGGAGCAACTGTCCCACCAACGCCGAGACTCCTCCCAGCAGCGCGGCTCCAAAGGGCACCCAGCCCAGGTCACGGAACCAGCGCCCCCGCAGGGTCAGGATGTTTTGCCCCACGAGCAAAACCAGACCCAGCCCCAGTGCCACCAGGGCCCCCCACAAAAAGGCTTCCTGCAAAGCCCTTCCGGTGCTAACGGGGGCACGGTTGCCAAAGAGCTGTCGGATGGCGCGTTCGGCCTGGCGGAAGGCCTGGTCAAACTGCCCAGCAGTGGTGGAAAAAACCAGCGCTTCAGAACCAGTTAGTTCGGCCAGAAAGCGTATATTCGCATCCTCGGTTCCCACCGCTACCAGCTGGATACCCCGCACCCGAATTTGCTCGGCCACCCCGAGTGCAAGGCGCCGAGCTAGCCGCTCGGGCATGACCGTGCTACCCGGCACCCCATCGGTAAAAAGCAGGATGCTCCGGGCGACCGCCTCGGCCTGGCCCAGCGCATCCAGACCAGCCTGCAAGCCCTCTGCCATCATGGTGCCTCCGCCATCCTGGATGCGCTCGATGGCCTGAAGCAAAGCCTGGCGGTCGCTGGAGAGAGGGCTTTCCAGATGGGCCTCGCTGCCAAAACCCACCACCGCTATCCGGGTGATTTGCAGGTCTTGCCGCAGAACAAAGTCCCGCGCGGCCCGCTTGACCTCGACCAGTTTGTTCTGCTCATTCATGCTGCCCGAGGCGTCAATCACCAGAGCAATGGCGGCGGGTTGAGACAGGGTGGCCTGGGGTTGGGGCCGGGATACCAAAAACTCCCCCAGGATGCCGCCCAGCAACGCACCGACAGCTCCCAGCAAGGCAAAGGTGCGGGGGGTGGGTCTCATCTCAAGCCTTGCGCCAGATGATGATGGCGGCCACGTTATCGGGTGCGCCGGCCTCGAGCGCTCCTTGCACCAGGGCTTCGGCCTTGGCCTGGGAGCTGGCTGGTTGGCTCAAAATCTCGGCCATTCGGGCCTCGGTAACCTCGCCCCAGACGCCATCGGAGAGCAGCAGCAAAGCCTCACCAACCTGAAGCGTCGCTGCAACCTGGCCGGTGGTGGCTTCCAGGGTCTCTACGTAGCCATCCTGGGGTTGGCGCAGGTTACCCAACGAGCGCAGAACCTGGTTGCGGTCGGGGTGGTGCATGGCCTCCTCGCTGGTGATCATCTGGCTGGCTACCAGCGCTGCAACCAGTGAATGGTCACGGGTGAGCTGGCGAAGCTGCCCCTCTCGCCAGAGATAGATTCGGGTATCGCCCACGTGGGCTACAGTGTAGCGGGCCCCCCACAGAATCACCCCGCTCAGGGTACAGCCCCCGTCCTGCCCAGCGAGGGCCTCGAGTACGGCCTGGTTGGACGCCCAGACCAGCCGCACCCCCCAGTCGGACTGGGCCTGGGGGTGGTCGAGCGGATGGGGCAGGTTGCCCCCAATGAAGGTTTCCACAGCGGCCTGGCTGGCCCGCTCTCCGGCAGCCATCCCACCCATGCCATCGGCCACGCAGGCCCTGAGCAAAAGTGTACGGCCAAACTCCGACTGGACGCGCTCGAGGCGGTACGAGTAGGCATCCTGGTTATAAAAGCGGCTTGGGTTGAGGCCCACACTGGTGGCCTCGCCGAGCTCGAGCACCACCTCCACCTCGCCGGGGCGGGTCAGCTTTTTGAGCAAGGCCAGCGCCTGTTTGGGTGTGGCTCGTTCCTCCGGTGGGGCCAGCATCTGGGCCAGGGCTTGGGGTACCCCTGCCAGCGGGATGCCGGCCAGCAGCAGCTCACTGGGCCCTTCCACTGGCAACGCTGTACCGGTCAGCAGCTCAAATAGCAGGGCGCCCAGCAGGTACACCCCGGTCTTGCTGCTGAGCTGTGCTTCGGCCAGAACCTCGGGCGGAGTGTAGCCCTGCCGCCAGACCCGGGGTGGTGGCTCGCCCAGTCGGGCCAGCCAGGGTGGCAGGGCCAGCCGGGGTCCCTGGTCGGTCTGGCGCAATGCCTGGGGCTCGAGGTCGAGCAGGGCCAGACCCTTATGCTCGAGGAAATACACCAGCTGGGCCAAAGGCTGCACCACCTCCAGGGCCACCGGCAACGGAAGGGGGCGCCCGATGGGCTCGCCTTCCAGGCCCTCCAGAACGGTTCCTTCGGGGCCCGCATAGACCAGCCGGGGTAGCAGTCGGTGGTGGTCGAGCCCCGCTAGCAGGCGGCTATCTTGTTTGGGTCGAACTAGAAGAGGCTTCTCCCCCTGGGTCGCCGTCATCCAGCCACCCAGATAGGCGTTTTTCGTCTGGAAGGTCAGGGGTCCCCAGGTGTGGGTCGAGCCGGGCTTTAGTTCGTAATTTTCCACGGTGGAGGGCAGAATGGTTTCTTCCAGGAATTCCTGCTCCGAGGCGGCCTCGGGCGGCTTTATCGCGGCCTCCACCGCCGGGGATGCCACCTCCTCCTCTGGCGGAAGGCCCATATCGGCATGGGTCATGCCCTCGGCCTCGGCCTGCAAGATTTCCCGGGTTTCCTCCTCGCCGGGACGCTGATCCGGCATGGCTAACCCTCCTGGAAAACCAGAATCACATTGCCGAAGGCAATCTCGTCGCCATCTTTGAGCTCGGTGGGCTCTACCAGACGCGGTGAATAGGCTTCCTCACCGGCCCGCTTGATGAACACCCCGTTGGTCGAGCCCAGGTCGCGCACCTTCCAGACCCCTTCAAAAAACAGCTCGGCATGGCGACGTGAGATGTTTTCGGCTCCGGGCACTCCGGTCAGGTCAATTTCCACTGGGCCGGTAGAGGCATCGAAACGCCCGACCACCAGGCGTGGGCCTTGCAGGGGGATGGTGTCGGTGGTGAGGGCACCAAATCGTTTGAAGACCAGCTTGCCCGGACGGAAGAGGGGGGCTGGAGGTGGGGCAGCAGGAGATTCAGGCGCGGAGGGAAGGGCCTCGGTTTGTGGGGCCGGTTCGGCGGGGGAGGTCTCGGGGGCCGGTGTCTCGGTGATGACCGGCTCAGATGCACTGGCCTCGCTTACAACAGGCTCCACAGCCGGGGTGAGTTCGACCCCGCAGCTTTCACAATACTGGGTTCCATCGGCATTCTCGGTTCCGCATACCTTACACACGATCATGGATTACGCTCCTCTCTGCGCCGCTCGCGAGTCACGCGAACGATACCACCAAAACACAGGATCAGCACGGCGACCGCCAGGCCACCGGGCTCGAGAATCTCTCCTTTAGCCGGGTCGGCCCAGCGAAATGCCGCGACCAGGCCCAGCGCCACCGCCAGGGGGAGGCTCTGGCGTTCCAGCAGCAGCACACCCAGATAAACCGCTCCAAGGATGGCCGCAGCCAGGGCTCCCTGCTCGGGGGTGATGAGGTTGTAGTAGATGAGCAGGCCCGCGCCGCCCAGCACCAGCAGGGGCAAAAGCCAGACCACCTGGGTCACCAGAAAGCTCAAGGTGTAGAAAACGCCCAGCACTATGGCTGTATAAAACCCCGCCCGCAGCAAGGGGAAGGTTTCGGGCGGTAGCCAGGTGTTGAAGTCGCGCTGCAACTGCTCGTCTATGGGGGCCAGTAAGGCTTGCAGGGCGCTTGGGCGCAGCTCGAAGAATACATAAAACAGGGCCAGAAAAGCCACCAGCGTGAGCAGATTGAGCCGGAGGTTGTACCGATGGGAGGCCGTGGGCCTGGGAGCTGGGTTCGGTGTGGGGTTGGGTGGAGGGGGCTGGGGTTGGGGAGTGGGGGCGGGTGGCAAGCCAGACGGCGAGCGCGATCGCTATTGCTATCGCTAGAAGGGGCAGTTTTATTTTGGACATGGCACAC
>FWPV01001191.1_pt1 | contig 27162 bp, 24 predicted proteins | sample 2228371 | NCBI WGS metagenome assembly FWPV01 (sample SAMEA103939776, study PRJEB20133) | metagenome
TCCCCCGCCAGAGGATAGGGTGTGCCCCTCGAGGATCTTGAAATGCGCCAGGGCGTACTCGTCTGGGTCGTAGCCAAAGACCACGACGTAGGGCAGGCCCTCGGTGGAGACAAAGTTCACCAGCATCCGGGCCGCTTCGCGCACGCCGGGGACCGTGGCGACCTGCGCGGCAATGTCTTCGTCAAAGTTGCTCGTGATGATGTCATAGGCGTCGGCCTGGATGAGCAGCAGGTCGTGGCCGGAGCCGGTGACGACGCCGCTGTAGCCGGCCACCAGCCCCTCGCCGATGCTGCCCAGCGCCACCACCACCATCACGCCCAAACCAATGCCGACGATGGTGAGCAGGCTGCGGATTTTGCGATGCAGGATGTTTTTGAGGATCATGGTTCCACTCCGGGCAGCGGGGGTGCGGGGGAGCAGGGGAGAAAAGCTCCTATCTCCTCATCTCCTCTGCTCCTCTGCTCCTCTGCTCCTCACCTCCTCACTTGCGGCCCACGAACAGGGCATACCCCAGGTAGTCGAACAGGTCTTTGGGCAGGTATTTCCGCTCGGCCATGTATTGGCGGAACTCCCGGCTCTTGAGGTACAGGAACACCGTGCGGTAGGCCATGCGCCACATGTCCCGGAAGCGATACCGCTTGACCTGGCTGGCCTCGCGCCGGGCGTCAAAGTGGTAGGGGCGTGCGACGACGTCCACCAGGCCGGCGTTCGCCAGGAAGCCGGTCCACCCCTCCAGCGTGGGGATGCCCGGCTGGATGTCAAAGGTGTGCCGGACCCGTTCCAGCACGTGCGCGGGCGGCGGCTCGATCCAGTACTGCTCGTTCAGGCCCACGCGGCCGCCCGGCCGCCCCTCGGCAGGCTCGGGACCACGGGTCACGCGCGCGCACTCGCGGATCGCCTGCTGCTTGTCGGCCACGAACGTGAGCACGGATTCCACCAGCACGACGTCGAACTGCGCGTCCGCGAAGGGCAGGTCGCACACGTCGGCGACGCGAAACTCCACGCGGTCGGTCACGCCCTCGTCCCGCGCGCGCTCGTTGGCCCGGGCGATCATCGCCTCATTTGCGTCTACGCCCACCACCCGGCAGCCGTGCGTCTTCGCCAGGTAGCAGGCCGTCGCGCCGACGCCGCAGCCCACGTCCAGGACAGCCGTGTCCCGGCCGACGTGACACAGCTCGACGAGTTCTTTGGTGGCCTCCAGGCCCCCCATGTGCTTGGTGGTGCCCACATAGGCTTGCAAGCCAAAGTAGGAAATCTCCGGTGTGGACATCTGTGGCTCCTCCGCGCCTCTGCTCCTCTGCTCCCCAGCTCCCCTGCTCACACCCGGCTCAACAACTCGCGCAGGGCCGGGATTTCGTCGTTCAGCACCGCCGTCACCTCCGGCGGCACCTCGCCGGCCAGCAACGCCTTCCCCAGGCCCGATGCCTTGAGGTCGCGCAAGTCTTCCAGGAACGGGCTGTCAATGACCTCGTCGCGCAACACCCGGCCGTCGCGCAGCGTCACCACCCGGTCGGTCATCCGGGCCACCGATGGGTCGTGCGTCACCAGGATGATGGTCACGCCCTGCTCCTGGTTCAAGCGTCGGAACAGCCGCACGATCTCCTCGCCGTTCGTCGTGTCCAGGTTGCCGGTCGGCTCGTCGGCCAGGATGATGGCCGGCTCGTTCGCCAACGACCGGGCAATCGCCACCCGTTGTCGTTCGCCGCCGCTGAGCTGGTTGGGCAGGAACTCGGCCCGATCGCCCAGGCCCACCAGCTCCAGCAGCTCCACGGCTCGCTCGTGACGCGCCCGGCCGGCCAGCCGGCTCTCGTGCATGGGCACCTCCACGTTCTCCCGCGCCGACAGCGTGGGGATGAGGTTGTGCATCTGGAACACGAACCCCACCGTGCGCGACCGGAAGGCGTCCAGGTTCTTGACCCCGGCCAAATCCTGCCCATTGATGATGACCTGGCCGGCCGAGGGCCGGTCCAACGCGCCCAGCAGGTGCAGCAAGGTGGACTTGCCGCTGCCCGAAGGCCCCATCACGGCCATGAACTGGCCGCGCGGCACGTCCAGGGTCACGTGGTCCAGCGCCACCACCCGGTCCCCGTCGCCGAAGACGCGGGTCAGTTCGCGGGTTTGGACGACCATGTCGTTGTTCATGTTGCTGCCTCTCGTAATGCGTCAAGCGTCATCCGTCAAACGTCATCCGTCATCCGTCACTCATAATGACGTTTGACGTTTTGACGCCTGACGTTTGACGCCTGACGTTTTGACGTTTTACTTCACCGGAATGTCCACCGCCGCCGTCATCCCCCAGCGCAGGGCCGGGTCTTTGTCCAGCAGCTCCACGACGACGGTGTAGTTGATGCCGCCGGCCTCGGCCGTGGACATGGACGCGATGCGCGCGACCTTGCCCCGCAGCACCTTGCCCGGCAGCGCGTCTACCGTCACCTGGCACTCCTGGCCCACCTGCACCTGCCCGATGGACACCTCGTCCAGGTCGGTGGTCTCCACGCGCAGGGTGTCCAGGTCGCCGATGATGATGACCGGCGCGGCCGGCGCGGCCATCTCGCCCACGCGCACGCTCACGCGCCCCACCGTCCCGGCGAAGGGGGCCTTGAGCGCCGTGTCGTTCAATGCGGCCTCGGCCTGGCCCAACGCGGCCTTTGCCGCGCTCACCTGGGCCTGGGTAAATGCAATCTCCTCCGGCGTGGCCCCGGCCTTGAGCCTGTCCACGGCCGCCTGGGCCGCGCTCACCTGGGCCTGAGCCGCCGCGATGGCCTCCGGCGTGGCCGGGGCCTTGACCCGCGCCAGCTCGGCCTTGGCCACGGCCAGGTTGGCGTTGGCGATGTTCAGGGCGTGGGCCGCCTCCGTCGCGGCCGGGCCGCCCCAGTCCTTGACCCGGTCATACGCGCTCTGGGCGCGGTTCACCTCGGCCTGGGCCAGGTCCACCTGGGCCTGGGCGATGGCGATCTCCTCTTTGGTGGCCCCGCGTTGCAGCCGGGCCAGGTTCGCCTTGGCCGTGTCCAGGTTCGCCTGGGCCGCGGCGATGTCCTCCGGCCTGGCCCCGGCCCTCAAGCGCGCCAGGTTCGCCTCGGCCGCGGCCAGGTTGGCCTGGGCCGTCTCCACGGCGTAGCGCAGCGCGGCGTCGTCCAGGCGGATCAGTTCCTGGCCGGCGGTCACGCGGTCGCCCTCCTGCACGAGCACGGCCACCACACGGCCCCCGGCCGGAAACGACAGCGCGGCCCAGCGAGCCGGCACCACCCGCGCCGACGCCGAGACGACGTTCCCATCGTTCGCCGCTGCGATGGGCGTGGGCGCGGCCGCTTGCGAGGGGGCCACATAGGATGTGTAGGCCCACCAGCCGCACACGGCCAGGATGGCGAGCACGATGATGGCGATGATAATGTTGCGTGTGGTGAACATGGGTTCCTCCCGTGATGCGTGATGCGTAGCTGTGCTCAATCTCCGGTTACCAGATGCCCGGCAGCAGGCGATAGCGCGTCTGTTGGGCGTATTCCCGGTAGCCGGGCAGTTCCTCTTGCAGCGTCTGGTCCTCCAACGCCGTGCGGACGATGGTGAGGCCCACAGATAGTATCGCCGGGATCAAGGCCCACCACGATCCCAGAGCTAGCGGCGTGGTCAGAGAGAGCAATATCCACCCCACATACCCTGGATGGCGCACGTAGCGGTACGGGCCGCCGGTGGCGACAGTGTGGCCCCGGTCCTTCTGGATGCGTACTACGCCGGAGAAAAACTTGTTCGACATCATCGCCCAGCTAAACATGAGGTAGCCCAGCGTCACCAGCACCAGGGCCACGATGTGGACCGCCCAGTGGAGCGGGGGCGACCAGCCCCAGCGCACGTCCAGCCCGGCCACGATCCAGGTGCTCAGTGGGCCGATGACGCTGATGAGGAGGGCCAGCCACTTGTCCCACGTCTTGGCGTCCTCCTTGACCCGGCCACGTTCCGCCACCATCTCCAGGTTCTTCGGCATGACAACCAGCAGGTTGAACACGAGTATACCCACTCCCACGCCGAGAAAGGCCCAGGCCCAGACCCAATCCAGGCGGCCGGACGAGAGAAACAGGCACGCCGCCTGGATTAGAAAGGTGAAAACGACCTGGATCATGCGCCTGATCAACCCGCCGGTCACGTCCGATGATCGGTTGGTCTGCTGAACGGGCATGTTGGTGTTCATTTCGCGCCTCCTCTCATGCTGCCCCCCTACCACACGCCCGGCAGCAGGCGATAGCGCGTCTGCCGGGCATACTCCTCGTAGCCGGGCAGTTCGGCCTGCAATGTGCGATCCTCCAGCGCGGTCCGCAGCACGAACAGGATGGCGATCAGGCCGGCCGGCGCGAGCGCCAGCCACGAGCCGAGGAACAACGCCATGCCCGGAAAGAGCAGGATGTTGCCCACGTACATGGGATGGCGCACGTAGCGGTACGGGCCGCCGGTGATCACCTGGTGCCCCCGGTCCTCCTGAATGCGCACCCATCGGCCCAGATAGGCGTTCGTAAGGATCGTCCAAAAGATGATCGCTCCGGCCAGGAACAGGCCGGCCAGGGCGATGATCTGCAAGGCCAGCGGCACCTGGGACCACTGGAGCCGGCCCACGTCCAGCCCGGCGACGACCGGCACAGCCAGGAGCAGGACCGAGTAGATCCCCATGATCACCTTGTCCCAACTCTTGACGTTCTCCGCCACCTGGCTGCGTTCCCTCATCAGATCGGGCGCCTTGAGGGTGCCCCACGCGACGTATACCAGCAGAAAAGCACCGTAGAGCAATGACAGAATCCACGCGGCCGGCCAGTCCAGGCGACCGGCCGGGACGAACAGCAGCAGGTCCATCACCAGGATGAGCACGATCACCCCAACGATCCGCTTGACCAGCAGCCGCCCGACCGGGGGCCTGGCTTCGCCGGGTTGAATGGGTCCCGTTCCAGACATGGCGCACCTCCGTCAGTCGTCAAACGTCATCTGTCAAGGGTCAGGCAACGCGTTTGATGTATTGACGTGTGACGTTTGACGTATTGACGTGTGACGTTTGACGTGTTGACGCTTTACGTTTTATGCGCGATCTCGCTCTCCAACGCCCGCGCAAACAGCCCCCGGTCTTCTTCGGCGATGATGTCCGCCGCCCGGTCTCCCAGGCAGTCCAGGATTTGCGGCAGGTACGGGTCGGTGCGCAGGTGGTGCTCGGCGATAAAGACCAGGAGCGGGCTGCTGGTCCATGAGGCCCGGGCCTGGGTCTCGGTGAGCCATTCGGCGATCAGGACCTCCTGCCCGTCAATCACCAGGATCAGCCCCAGGCCCCGGGCCTGCTCCAGGGCCTGTTCCGACGTGCGCGCCACGACCACCCGGCCGCCGGGCAGGTCCAACGGGCTGGCGGTGTAGAGCACCACCTGCACCCCGCGCGCGACGGCCCCGGCCAGGAGTGGCTGCAGGGCCGGGAACGTGGCCGGCATCAGGGCCAGGTAGACCTCGGCCCGGGCCTGGGCGATCATCTCCTCAGCCTTGGCCATGATGTTCTCGTAGCCCTCGATGTGCCAGACGTATTCCAGGTCTGGGGGTGCGGTCAGGGCTACCAGGTCCTCCTTGAGCGCGGCGATCAGCTCCTCGTGCTCGCGGTGGAGGTTATCCAGGAACTCGACGGCCGGGACCGGGGCATACTGCACGGCTCCTTCTCTGCGAAGCACCATGGCCGCGCCGCGCGCCGTGAGCTTGCCGGCCACCTCGTAGATCATGGAACGGGGCACGCCGGAGAGCTTGGCCAGCTCGTAGCCGGTGACCGGGCTTTTCCGCAGCAGGGCCACGTAGGCTTTGGCCTCGTACTCTGAGAAGCCCAGCTCGACGAGTTTCGCTATCGGGTCGGCATTCATGTTTCTCGCTCCTTTAGACGTTAGGGGCATAACTCAGGCGTTATAAATATAACTAAGAGGTTAGTTATCTAACTACGCTGTATTATACCCTGATTCGGCCGGTTTGTCAAGCCCTGCCCACGAAAGAAACCGCCTGACTGCTCAGCCTACCGGGGCGTATGCACGCCGGGCGACCACCGGCGTGGTCGCGCAGCGCCGCGTCGGCCCAGGCCGACGCCCGGCCCGCCGGCCCTTGCGGGGCGACCTCGGTCGCTCACCCACCCCCGCGCCATTTCTGCACGGATCTCAGGAGCTGTCGCTTGACAAATCAAGACCTGCATACTATGATCTTCCAGCGCCCGAAGCTGGAGGACCCACTTGATCGTTCACACCCCCACACTCCCACACGCCAACTCCCTGTCCCGCCGCCATCTAGCAACCCTCCTGATGAAGGCTTGCATTCCAGCCCAAAGCACGGTATAATCGAACGTGCAAGGATGGCTACACGGCGCCCTCACGCGAATCGGATTCTCACCACGATCAACCAGTATGCACAAAGGAGGTCTCGAATGAACATCTTTAACCGGGGGGTCATGATCCTGCTTACTCTGGTGCTCTTGGTGGCGGTTCCCGCATGTCTGTTCATCTTCCTCGTCTATCCCAGCGACACGTTTGCCTACCTCAAGGCCTGGCTCACCTTTTTTGAGGACCGGTTCGACTGGGGCACATATGTGATGACGATCGTCCTGGGCGTCGTGTTCGGGACCCTGATCGAGCTGTTCTTGCTGCTCCTCCTGATCGCCGAAGTCTTTCCCCGGCGCAAAAAGACCATCAAAGTCCAGATGGTAGAGGGTGGCGAGGCGCGCCTGCACGTGGATTCCATCGTCCAACGGCTGCGCTATGAGGTGGATCGGCTGCCAGAGATCACCCGGGTACGCCCTCAGGTTCAGAGCAAAGGCGGCCGGGGCATCAACGTGCAGTTGGACGTGGAAACTGCGCCCACGGTCAACATCCCCAACAAGACCGAGGAGCTGGTCGCTCTGATCCGCGAGCAGGTGGAGAACCGGATGGGCATTCGCCTGAACAGGGTGAGCGTGAACATCACGCACTCGCCCTACGCGCCGGCCTCATCGCCGCCGATGGAGAAGGTGGTCTAAGACAACGAAAAGCGGAGGCGCAGGTCGCCTCCGCTTTCGGATGGTCTGGGTGGACCGGGCAGGGTCAGGGGGTGCTCGCGTCCGGCAGCGCGCCGGGGCGGTTTATTGCCTGGTAAAATATCCTTCCACCATCACCACCCGGTCCATGACCAGGATCCGGGTGAACCGGACGTTGAACGAGGGGTCGTTGATGGTGTCTTCGGCGGCCTTGCCCAGCGAGTCCAGGATGTCCTGCGGCATGGGCACTGGCCCCAGATGGCCGCTTTCCATCGTCAGGCGCACCCGCTCGCCCACCACCTGCACAGACATCACCAACAACAAGCCGGCTTCCACCGGGTCCGTGAGCCGGCCGGTCACATAGACCTTGCCGTGGGCGAAGCAGATCTGGGGATTGGTCACCGGGATCTTGGGCAGGTCCGGGTTTTTGGCCTGGAAATCGGGCAGCGTCAGCGCGACCCAGGAGGTCAACTCCTCGTCGGTCACGGTCAACTGGAAAGTGGGCTTGTCCAGGACGGTGCGCACCTTGCTTTCCAGGCGCATGGAGGCCTCCCGGGAAACCGGGATCTCGCCACACGGCGAAGCGGGGGCGGCCGGTATGAGGCTGGCGCAGGGGCCGCAGCAGGGCACGCAGGCCAGCGAAGTCGCTGCCCACAGGAGCGTCAACGCGAACAAGCCGATCATCAGACGGCGAGACCTGGTCATGGTAAAACCTCCCAGATGCGCAATGCGGGTTCTCGCTCGCTATTATAACACAACCCACCTGGACAGCGCAAGATGTCAGCCACGGAGTTAGATCGCCGGGTGAACTTGTTGGAAAGCCTGCTCTTTGTGGCGACCGGCCCCACAGACCGCGCGCAGCTCGCCCGGGTCCTGGAACTGACGGCCGGGGAACTGGACGAGGCGTTGGCGGCGCTGGCGCAGCGTTACGCGGATCGGGGCCTGCGGCTGCAACGCCACGGGCACACCGTGCAGTTGGTCACCGCGCCAGAGGCGGCCGCCTACGTGGAGCGATTCCTGAACCTGGAGTTATCCGGCCGGCTGTCGCCCGCCGCCCTGGAGACCCTGGCCATCGTGGCCTATCGCCAACCGATCACCCGGGTCGAGATCGAGGCCATTCGCGGCGTGAACTGCGACGGCGTGCTGCGCACCCTGGTGGCCCGGGGCCTGATCGCGGAGGTGGACCGCCTGGAGACGCCGGGTCGCCCCATCCGCTACGGTGTCACGCCGGACTTTTTACAGTACTTTGGGTTACGTGATGCCCAAGACCTGCCCCCCCTGCCCCAAGATGTAGCGACTACGGAAGCGGACGTATGAGCCTGGCCGATGACCGCCCCAAATCACCGTCGTATCGCTGGCAGATCAGCCCCCCAGCGCCGTTGGCATTCCGGCAGCAGCACCCAGACCTGGCCCTGCCCGTGGTCCAGACGCTCTATAGCCGGGGGCTGACCGCGCCGGACCAGGTGCAGGCGTTCATCTGCGATGATCCCCTCTCGTTGTTAAGCGATCCCTTTGCGCTTCACGGGATGCATCAGGCCGTGGATCAGGTGCGGCGGGCATTGCGGCAGAAGCACCGCATTGCCGTGTTCGGCGACTTTGACGCCGACGGCGTCACCGGCACGGCCCTGCTCACCCAGGTGCTTCGCGCCCTGGGCGGCCAGGTGATCCCATATATCCCCCACCGCATCCACGAAGGCTATGGTCTCAACGTCGCCGCCGTGGATCAGTTGGTCCACCAGGGCGCGCGGCTGCTGATCACGGTAGATTGCGGCATCAGCTCTGTGGAAGAGATCGCGCACGCGCGCCGCCGGGGCCTCCAGGTGGTCATCACCGATCACCATCACGTGCCGGCCCAGCGGCCGCCAGCGCAGGCCATCGTGAACCCCAAACAGATAGATGAGCCTCGTCCCTGGACGCACCTGGCCGGGGTGGGGTTGGCGTTCAAGCTGGCTCAGGCCCTGCTGCGGGTGGAACAGCGAATGCCGCTCTCCCGGTCGCCGCAATCCGTCCCCCTGACGGAGCGCGACCTGCTGGACCTGGTGGCGTTGGGGACGGTGGCGGACCTGGCCCCGCTGACCGAGGAGAACCGCGCCCTGGTGCGCGCCGGGCTGGCGGTGCTGAACGAACGTCCGCGCCTGGGCCTGCGCGCCCTCATCGCCCGGGCCGGGCTGCCCGCTGGCAAGATCAACGCCGGCCACATCGCGTTCCAGTTGGGGCCTCGGCTCAACGCCGCCGGCCGCCTGGACGACGCCCGGGCGAGCCTGGCGCTGTTGCTGTGCTCCGACGAGCAACAGGCCGAGGCCCTGGCCGCCGAGCTGGACCGCCGAAATCGGGAACGCCAGCAACTCACGGAAGCGGCCCAGGAACAGGCCCGCCAGGAAGTGCTGGCGGAGGAGACCTTGCCGTACCTGCTGTTCATCACCGGCGAGGACTATCCGGCGGGCGTCGTGGGGCTGGTGGCCAGCCGGCTCACGGAAGAGTTCTATCGTCCATCTGTGGTGGTGGAGGTGGGGCCGACCCAGAGCCGGGGTTCGTGCCGCAGCATAGAGGGCTTTCACATCGCCCAGGCCCTGGAAGCGTGCGATGACCTCTTGGAACGACACGGTGGGCACGCAGCCGCGGCCGGCTTTACCGTGCGCACCGCGAACCTGAATGCCCTGCGCCAACGACTGCAAGACCGGGCTGCCCGCGAACTCGCCGACCGGGAATTGATCCCCACCTTGCTCATTGACGGCGCCGTCCAATTGGTGGACATGGCGGGCGATACCTACCAGCAGTTGCAGCGACTGGCCCCCTTTGGCTACGGGAACCGCACGCCCACCTTTGTCACCTATGGGCTGACGATCCAGCGCCGGCGAACGGTCGGCCAAGACAACGCCCACCTCAAGCTCACCGTGACGGACGGCACGGCCACCTGGGATGCCATCGGCTTTCGACTGGGGCACCGCATAGACGAACTGCCGGAGCGCGTGGACCTGGTCTATACGCTGGACATCAACGAATGGATCGGGCAGGGATTCCTGCAACTGGTGGTCAAAGACGTGCGACCGGCAGGAGCCGCACCCGGCGCGGGTTAAAACCCGCGTCGGGTTTTCGTATCCGGGGGTGCACCCCGCGCGCCAAGCCCAGGCTTGACTGGGTGGGCAACTCTCGTAAATAGCCCCCCGGCCCCCAATTCTGGGGGAGCGCACTGGTTCCCCCCAGGCTTGCCCTGAGCCTGTCGAAGGGATTGGGGGGTTAGGGGGGCCGATTTCCCAACGCGCCGGGTGGCACATCCGTTGACGGCGTGGACGAGGGGCTATCGTCCCGGCGCAGCAGCCACACCGCGCCCATCGCCAATCCGCCCAGGATCAGCGACAGCACCAACAGCCCATCTATGCCAGCGGCATCGGCAAAGGGGCCGCCCAGCCAACCCCCCAGCAGGTGACCCACCCCCAAGAGCACGGAATATAGCCCCATGACCGTGCCCCGGGTCGCCGGGTCCGTCTCAGCGATGTCGGCCAGGTAGCCCAGGGCGGCCGGTGGAAAGCCGCTCACCAGCAGCACCGCCCCCACCAGCACCAGGTAGAGGGGTATCGTGAGCAGCGCCGGCCAATCGCCGCTGTGGTTCACCGCCAGAGCACCCGTCCCCAACAGCAACAGCCCCCCCAAAGCTATCAGCATGATGGTGGTCTTGCGCAGTCGCCCGAAGGCGTTGCCCCAGAGCAAGGCCCCGGCCGCGAACAGCACCGTGAACGCCCCGAAGAACAGGCCCACCGCCGAGCCGGATGCCAGCCGACCACCCGCCAGCACCTGGTCTGGGAACGCGGCGTTGGCCATCTGGAAGGCCGTGTGCGTGAACCAGATGCCCACGACCATGTTCAACAACAGCCAGGCCGGCAGAAAGCGCAACACGCGCGGCCGCACCAGCGCCGCCACATCGCGTCGCCACCCGGGTGGGTCGGGCGAGGCGTTTGCCCGGGTCCCCGGCGTGTTCACGTCCTGGATGCCCCAGCCGAACACGGCCAGGCTCGCCAGGAAGAGCATGGTCAGCACGACGAACCCCAGTTCGCCCAGGCCGTCCCAGAGAAAGCCGGCCACCGTCGCGCCGAGGGCCATGCCGCCGGTAGAGGCTACCTCGTAGGCAGCCATCACCCGGCCACGCAGGGTCTGGGAACGCGCGGTGATGGCGGAGAGATAGCTCAAGGTCGGCGGCGTGGTGCTGGCCGTGGACAGGCCCTGCAAGAGCCGGGTCACGAGGATGACCCACAGGATCACCGTCATGGCCGTCATCTGCACGGCCACGGCGCCCAGCAGGGGGCCGAGCAGGATGAACAGTTTGCGTCCCCAGCGGTCGCTCAGGGCGCCGAAGAAGGGCGCGCCCCCCAGCTCCGTGAGAAACGCGCTGCCGGCCACCAGCCCCACCGCCGTGGCCGAGATCGCATAGTGGGTGGCAGCGATGTGCGCCAGGTACAGGCCCAGCATCACGCCGGCCGCGCTCTCCGCGCAGCGCAGGATCACGCTGCCCCCCAGACAGGCGAGGATGGACCGGCGCAGGTGGAACCGCCGGCGACCTGACCGCATCTGCACCCGGCTGGGTGCCAGGCCCTCCCCAGCCATGCCGCTACTGCCCAGGAGCCGGGTAAGGCGACGGAGAACCCGCAGGCGTGGGGACCGGCGCAACCGGGGGCGTGGGAGTCGGCGGAGCTGTGCCCGGCCGGAGGATGATGAAATCCACGGTGACGGTCCGATATGGTCCCACGTCCACCAGCCGATCATAGCGCTTGGGGTCCAGGTCTAACCTGACAATGTAATGGCCCGACGGCAATTCTGCCGCATAACGTCCCTGCTCGTCAGTGAGCACCTCTTTGGTGGGCATCTTTTGCGCGATATACACGTTCTGACCGGGCAAGTTTTGCTTCTCCGTGGCATAGATGCGCACCTTGACGCCCGGCGCCGGCTCCCCGGCGTTCTGCGGATCTGTCAACGGCCGGTTGGGGTCTTGGGCATACGTGACCGTGCCCGTCAGCGTGCCCGGACCGGCGATCGGGTCGCAGCCCAGCGTCGCCAACGCCAGACACACCAGGCCGACACCGGACAGCCAGCGGCCCTTTGCAAGAATCATGGAACGCCCTCCTCCAAGTGTTCTGCTCCGCCCGCCGCGCCGGGCGGATAAGCGCGACCGGTCTTGCGCTACCAACTCATGGCCTTGCGAATGACGCTACCGGCCCCTTCTGTCAGGGGCAACCCGTCCAGATCGCGCCGGGTGGCCCATTGGACGGCGCGGACGTCGCCGGCCGGGGCCAATTCCCCACCCACGTACCGGGCGGTCAGGTCCACCAGCACATAGTGATAGCGCACCCGGCCCACGTCATCGCGGCAGATCACGTCCAGCACAGACACCACGTCGCCGGGAACGACGTCCACGCCGCACTCCTCGCGCACCTCGCGGACGACGGCCTCTGGCAGCGTCTCGCCCAGCTCCAACAAGCCGCCGGGGATGCTCCACAATCCCCGGCCAGGCTCCTGGCCTCGCTGCACGACCAATACCCGGGCGCCCGATTCGTCCACCACCACTGCGCCCACGCCCACCAGGGGTTGCGCCGGATACTCTCGCTGCACGACAGCCTCCCGTGGGCCGATTATATCATGCCTGCCTTCTCGCTTCAAGGCATCCTCAGCCCTGACATCCGTGCATAATCGCTGCCGACCGGGTTTAGGGGATCAGAAAGCCAACCACGAAGGACACGAAGGGACACACAGGTAGCCACCTTGACACTCACGTGTTCCAGAAGTACAATATCGCCACGGATGCATGACAGAAAGGATGAGACGTGATCCGCTCGCTCTATCGCACTCGAGATGGACATCTGCAAACCGACATCGGGCCAGACGCGCTCGCCGCCGCCTGGCAGGACACCGAGGGGCTGCTCTGGCTAGACCTGGCCGACGAGCCACCAGAGACGTGCCGGCCCATCCTGCTCGAGACCTTTGGCTTTCACCCGTTGGCCGTGGACGACGCCCTGGAAGAGGCCCACGTCCCCAAGCTGGACGACTGGGGCCAGTATCTCTACCTGGTGCTCCACGCCGTGACCTTTGAGGACGGGCCGGACGGGAGCTACATGGACACGCTAGAGCTGGACGTGTTCCTGGGCCGCAACTACCTGGTCTCGCATCACGTCCAGCCCATCGCTGGCGTGGACCGGGTCTGGGCCGCCTGTCAGCGCGACGAGCGTCACCTGAAACGCAGCGCGGCTTACCTGCTCTACAAGCTGGCCGACGAGCTGGTGGCCGACTATATGCCCACCGTCGAGGAGATGGACGCTGTCATTGACCACATCGAAGACCAGGTGTTCAGCAACCCCGCGCCCGACGTGCTGGAACGGCTGTTCACCCTCAAGCGCGCGCTGCTCCACCTGCGCCGCATCATCATGCCGCAGCGCGAGGTGCTCAACAAGCTGGCCCGCGACGACTATGCCGTGATCGCCGCCGAGCACCGCATGTTTTTCCGCGACGTATACGACCACCTGGTTCGGCTGTACGACATCACCGAGTCCATGCGGGACCTGGTGAGCGGGGCATTGGACACCTACCTGTCGGTAGTCAACAACCGGATGAACGAGATCATGAAGACGCTGACGATCATCACCACGCTCTTTATGCCGCTCTCGTTCCTGACCGGCTTTTTTGGCATGAACTTTTTCGGGCTGACGCCGGAGCTGGGGACATGGACGAGCTGGCCGGCGTTTCTGCTGACCCTGGCGGTGATCGCCCTGACGCCTCTCGGCATGTACCTGTGGATGCGCCGGCGCGCCTGGATGTAGCGAATTGGCGAATTTACGAATGGACGAATCATCCGGTGGCGTAACCACTCAGCCGTGTGCTCAAAGGCGGTTTGCCAGGCCCCACCCAGTCCAGCCTGGGCTGGGCGTCGGCGACCTGGGGCCTGGCAAACCCGCTCGGAGCATAGGCTGAGTGGTTACCTGGTGGCGCGCGAGCGATTGTCAAGTCCGGGCTAGTGTGGGCAGGCGGTTGCCAGCCCCCTTGACGGCGCGGCCAAACAGTGTAGAATAATAAGCGTAGCAGTTGGGCGACGTAACCAGCCGGGCACCCCAGGTGCCCGGCTCCGTTCATGCGTGTTCCCCACGCGAGGAATCCTGATCGTGAGCATCGAAAACAAAAACGGCACCACCATCCTGCGGCGCGTGGCCGACTACCAGCCGCCGCGCTCCTGGCGCACCTGGCTCATCGGCCGGCCACTGCCCACCGCCGACGCGCCGCACCAGACCATTGGCAAAGCCATTGGCCTGGCCGTCTTTGCCTCTGACGCGCTCTCCTCCACCGCCTACGCCACCCAGGAGATGCTGGTGGTGCTGGCCGCGGCCGGGACCGTGGCGTTTGGTCTCGCCTTCCCCATCGCCATCGCCATCGTGGCCCTGCTCGCCATCGTCACGCTCTCCTACGAGCAGACCATCCACGCCTACCCTGATGGCGGCGGGGCCTACATCGTGGCCCGCGACAACCTGGGCGAGCGGTCGGCCCAGGCGGCCGGCGCGGCCCTGCTCACCGACTATGTCCTGACGGTGGCCGTCTCCATCTCCGCGGGCGTGGCCCAGGTCACCTCCGCTTTCCCGGCGCTATTTCCCTACCGCGTGCCGATCACGGTGGGGCTGGTGTTTTTCGTCATGCTGGTCAACCTGCGCGGGGTGCGCGAATCCGGGGCCGTGTTCGCCATCCCCACCTATTTCTTCCTGGTGATGACCTTCCTGACGGTGGGCGTGGCGTTCTTCCGTTACCTGACCGGGTCGTTGGGTGCGGTGGTCAACCCACCCGCGCTGGAGAGGTTCCATGAGATGCAGCCGCTCACGCTGTTCCTGATCCTGCGCACCTTTGCCAGCGGCACCACGGCCCTCACCGGCGTGGAGGCCATCTCCAACGGCACTCAGGCGTTCAAAGAGCCGCGCAGCCGCAACGCCGGGATCACCCTCCTCTGGATGTCGGCCATCCTGGGTTCGCTGTTCCTGGGCATCACCTTCCTGTCCATTCAGATCGGCGCGGTGCCCTCGGAGGCGGAGACGGTGATCTCGCAGTTGGCGCGCACGGCCTACGGCGACCAGGGCCTCCTATACCTGGGCGTCATCGCCGCGACCATGGTGATCCTGATCATGGCCGCCAACACCTCGTTCGCAGGCTTTCCGCGCCTGAGCGCGCTGTTGGCGATAGACGGCTTCCTGCCGCGCCAACTGGCCTACCGGGGCAGCCGGCTGGTCTATTCGCGGGGCATCGTGCTCCTGGCGCTCATGGCCGCGGGATTGGTGGTGTTGTTCAACGCCAGCGTCACGGCCCTGATCCCGCTCTACGCCATCGGCGTATTTCTGTCCTTCACGCTCGCCCAGGCTGGCCTGGCCCGTCGTTGGTGGAAGATCGGGCATCTGGCGCCCGGCCAGGAGGTCCGGGAGCGCGGCTCCATCCTGCGCCATGAGGCGGGCTGGCGGCCCCGGATGGTCATCAACGGCTTTGGCGCGTTCTGCACGGCCGGGGTCACGCTGGTCTTTGCCGCCACCAAGTTCCTGGATGGGGCCTGGATCGTGCTGATCGTCATGCCGGTGCTGGCCGGCATCTTCTCGGCCATCCACCGCCACTACCGGAACCTGGCCGCCCGCCTGTCATTGGAAGATTACGGCGCGCCGCCGCGCGTGGCCCGCCACCGGGTGCTCCTGCCCATCGGCGGGGTGCACCGGGGCACGCTGGCCGCGTTGCGCTACGCCCGCAACCTCTCCGACGACGTGACGGCCGTCTACGTGGCCCTGGACCCGGCCGAGGCGGAGAAGGTGCGTGACAAGTGGGAATCCTGGGGCGAGGGCGTGCGCCTGGTGATCCTGGACTCGCCATATCGCCTATTGCTGGAGCCGCTGCTGCAATACATTGAGGAGATCAACGCCCAACGCCAGCCCAACGAGGTCCTGACCATCATCGTGCCGCAGTTCGTGCCCCAACGCTGGTGGACCAACGCGCTGCACGCTCAGACCGCCGCCATGCTGCGGCTGGCGCTCTTGTTCAAGCCGGGGATCGTCATTACCGACGTGCCGTATCAGGTGGATTAGCGTCAAACGTCAAAACGTCAAACGCCAGATGACGCCTGACGCATGACGTTTGACGCCTGACGTGAGGAGAATCGCCATGAACGTGATTGTGGTGGGCTGCGGCCGGGTGGGCGCAGCGCTGGCGTACCGATTGTACCAAACGGGGCACCAGGTCGCGGTGGTGGACCCGGTGGTTGATGCCTTTGAGAACCTGCCGGCGGACTTTCGCGGGCGCACGATAGAGGGCGAGGCCCTGAATCAGGACGTGCTCCGCCGCGCCGGGATCAAAAAGGCCGATGGCCTGGCCGCCGTGACCAATTCCGACGCGGTCAACGCCGTGGTCGCTCACGTGGCCCGCACGGCCTACCACGTGCCCCACGTGGTGGTGCGCAACTATGACCCCCGCTGGCGGGCTTTGCATGAGGCCTTCGGCTTCCAGGTGGTCAGCTCTGCCAGTTGGGGCGCGCAACGCCTGGAGGAGCTGCTCGTCCAGGCCCCCCGGCACGTGGAGTTGTCGGCCGGGCACGGGGAGGTGGAGATCTATGAGCTGGAGATACCCGCGCGCTGGCAAGGGCATAGCCTGCGCGACCTGCTGGGCGCCGAGCCGTGCCGGCCGGTGGCGCTCACCCGGGCCGGCCGGACGGTGCTGCCGGATGACGACGCCCACCTGGAGATCGGCGATGTGGTGCACGTGAGCGCGACCCGGGAGGGCTTTGAGTCGCTGCGCCGTCGGTTTGACGGGCAGGAGGGCTGAGATGTTCGTGCTGATTGCGGGCGGCGGGCGCACCGGCGCGCAGTTGGCCGCCATGTTGCTGGCGGACCCGGCCGGCCACCAGGTCCGCGTGATCGAACAGCGGCCGGCGATCCTGCGGTATCTCCACCGCGAACTGCCCACCGAGTCCATCTACGAGGGCCACGCCACGAACCCCCAGGTGCTGGAGCTGGCCGGCATCCGCCAGGCGGATGTGCTGGTGGCCTGCACCACCGATGACGCCGAGAACCTGGTGTTGTGCTTCCTGGCCCGGACGATGTTTGGCGTGCCACGCACCATCGCCCGGATCAACAACCCGCGCAACGCCTGGCTGTTCGACGACAAGTTCCGCGTGGACGTGGCCCTCAACCAGGCGGACCTGATGGCCCATCTCATCGCTGAGGAGATGTCGCTGGGCGACATGATGACGCTCCTCAAGCTGCGCCGGGGACAGTACTCACTGGTGGAGGAAAAAGTGTACCCCACGGCTGTCGCCGTGGGCCAGGCCATACGAGACCTGGCCTTGCCCAGCGAATGCGTGCTGACCGCCATCATCCGCAAAAAGAAACTTCTCATCCCGCGCGGCGGCACGGTCTTGCAGGCCGGCGACGAGGTGTTGGCCGTGGTGCACGCCTCGCAACTGGCTCAACTGGCCGCCCTGCTCGGCCCCGCAGCGGAGGACAAACCCGGCGCGTAATGACTCAGTCTATGCTCCAAGCGGGTCACAGACCCATGCGGAGCTACTTTTCCATGTAGTATCCAATCCAAATAGGAGGACGCCCAGATGAAGAATGCTGCCCAAACCGAAGAGCCTCCCGGCTCGGGGAGGCCCCCCCACCCGTGGAACGACGTGCCGCCAGACCAGTGGAATGACTGGCGTTGGCAGATGCGCCAGCGCCTGAACACGGTGGAGCAACTGGCGCAAGTCATCCACCTGACGCCCGCAGAAGTGGCCGGCCTGTCCGCCACCGGTCGTTTCCGCGTGCAGATCACCCCCTACTTTGCCAGCCTGATGGACCCGGATGATCCCCACTGTCCCATCCGGCGGCAAGTCATCCCCACTGACCAGGAACTGGTCCCTTTTGAGGCCGAGATGGCCGACTCCCTGGCTGAGGACGCGCACTCGCCGGTCCCCGGCCTGGTGCACCGCTACCCGGACCGCGTGCTGATGCTGGTCACCACCCAGTGCGCCAGCTACTGCCGCTTCTGCACCCGCAGCCGCATCGTCGGCGACCCACACGCCGCCTTCAGCCACCGGGACCACGACGCGCAGATTGATTACATCGCCCGCACGCCCCAGGTCCGCGATGTGCTGCTCTCCGGCGGCGACCCGCTGACCATGTCGCCCCGCATCCTGGAAGACCTGTTGCGCCGCCTGCGCGCCATCCCGCACGTGGAGGTTCTGCGCATCGGCACCCGCGTGCCGGTCTTTTTGCCCCAGCGCATCACGCCGGAGCTGGTGGGGATGCTGCGGCAGTTCCACCCCTTGTGGATGAACATCAACTTCAGCCACCCCAAAGAGATCACGCCAGAGGTTGAGCGGGCGCTGGCGCTCTTGGCCGATGGGGGCATCCCGTTGGGTTGCCAGAGCGTGCTGCTGGCCGGCATCAACGATTGCCCCAACGTCATGAAGGACCTGGTCCACAAACTGGTGCGGAACCGCGTGCGCCCCTACTACATCTACCAGTGCGACCTGGCGCACGGCATCGGGCACTTTCGCACGCCGGTGGCAGTAGGCATCCAGATCATGGAGGCCCTGCGCGGTCACACCTCCGGCTTTGCTGTGCCCACCTACGTGGTGGATGCCCCCGGCGGCGGGGGCAAGATCCCGGTCATGCCCAACTATCTGCTCAGCCAGTCTGCCGATCACGTGGTATTGCGCAACTACGAGGGCTTTATCTGCGCCTACACCGAGCCAGAGACGTACACGCGCCACGATCCGCAGACCTGCCCCTCGTGTCAGCGGCGCCAGCGCGATTCCGGCGAGGTCGGCCAGGAAGGGTTGGTGGCCCTGTTGAGCGGGGACCGGCTCGCCATCGCGCCGGAGGGCTTTGACCTCGTCCATCGCCGTCTGCCGTCAGCAACTCAGCCGGGCGACGCCGGCACCACAGCATAAGGGGAGGCTGGAGACGATGTACGTCGCATTGTTGGCGAACCTGAAAAAGAACGCACCCACCTGGCCCGGCATCTCGCCGGACCGGTGGGACGATCTGGACTCGGAAGAGACCATCGAGGCCATTCTCCGGGCGCTGGAGGCCGGCGGACATCGCGCGGATTTCTTTGAAGGCGACGCGACGCTCTACGACAACCTGCGCAAAGCCAAACCCGACATCTGTTTCAACATCTGTGAGGGGCATTTCGGCGACGCACGAGAGGCGCAGGTGCCGGCCATCCTGGAGATGCTGCGCATCCCCTATACCGGCTCGCAGGTGCTCACCCTGGCCCTGGCCCTGGACAAGCCCATGACCAAACGGATACTCACCTACCATGCGCTGCCCACGCCCGACTTTCAGGTGTTCGAGCGTCTGGACGAGCCACTGGAACACGCGATGAAGTTTCCCCTCTTTGTCAAGCCGAGCCGGGAGGGGACCGGCATGGGCATCAGCGCCGAATCCATCGTGCACGACATGAGCGAGCTGCGCGCCCAACTGCGCCGCATCCTGAGAGACTATAACCAGCCGGCGCTCGTGGAGCGCTTCATCGGGGGCCGGGAGATCACGGTGGGCATCGTGGGCAACCTGGCGACGCCGGTGGCCTGGCGGATCCCGGAAGACGAGACCGCGCCGCGCATCTCCAGGGGGCTGCACTTTTTCCCGCCGTTGGAGGTGGACATGACGGCCTATCCGCTGGAGGAGGCCGGCATCTACACCAGCCGCATCAAGGTGGAGATGGCCCACGACTTTCACTACCTGTGCCCGGCCCCGCTGAGCAAGGACCAGGTGGAGGATCTGCGGTGGCTGGCCGCGGCCGTCTTTCGGGTGACCGGCTGCCTGGACGTGGCCCGGGTGGACTTTCGGCTGGACGCGCGCGAAGGCAACAAGCCCTACATCCTGGAGGTGAATCCGTTGCCCGGCCTGAACCCGGGCTACTCAGACCTCTGCATCGAGGCCGCAGCGGAGGGGTGGTCCTACGAGAAGCTGATCAACGAGATCCTGAGCGCGGCCGCCGAACGGTACGGGTTGTTGACCTAGCAGCATCATGGGACGTCCAAACAAGAGGCCCGTTTCCCCTAACCAGCCTGCCAGGGCAGGCAGGGAGGAAACGGGCCTCCGTCTTCTGTCCCTTCCCATAGCCGGCGTCCATCCTGTCCCACTTGGCCGCCCCGACGCCGCCGGCTCACTCGCCAGCGGAAGGCGCGCCAAAGACCCCGCGATACAGGTCGGGGCCGAAGCTGGTCTCCAATGGCTCGCCCTCGTTGAGCTTGAACGTCCGCGTGCCGTCGGGCTGCCGTTCCGCGCGCAAAAAGAGGGCGTTGGGCAGGTGACGGTCGTAGAAACCATGCGCCAGGGCGTATAGATGCGTCACGTAAAGGACCTTGACGCGCTTTTCCAGCAGGGCGCTGGTGATCTGCCGCCCAATCTCGGAGCCTTCCCGTTCGTTCGTCGCCGCAAAGGATTCGTTGAACAACATCATGGCGTCGGGCGTCAGGTGGTCCACGATCTCGCTCATGCGGCTCAGCTCCTCGTCCAGCTTGCCGCTTTTCATGGTCGCGTCTTCTTCCCGCTTGTAGTGGGTGAACAGCCCGGTGCACAGGTTGGCCGCGAACGACTCGGCCGGGACGAACATGCCGCACTGGGCCATCAACTCTCGTCACTCATCGCTCGCCGCGCTCCCCGGAGACGATGCCGATGGCCCGCTGCCAGCTATCGCCCTCCGGCCCGAACCCCTCGTCCCGGAAGCGGTAGTCGTTCTTGCGGATGAACTCGTTCAGCTCGTCGCGCAGCCGGGCCAGGGCGCGCCGCTGCCCGTCTACCAGCCGATGCAGCGCGCCGGCGTCTGGGACCAGCTCCAGCGCGCGCCGAAAGTGCGGCAGGCACAACCCGGCCGAGTCGCGCAGCGCCGCCGCCAGGGCCTCGTCGTCGCTGTATTGGAGCAGGGCGCGGAGCACGTCGTCCTCCGTCGTGCGGCGATACGCGCAGGCCGGGCAGTCGGCCGTTGGCTGCAGACGCTGGAGCAGCCGCCGGGCGCGCTGGCGGGCGTGGCGGCCCAGGGGCGTCGTCGCCGTCTGTTCCAACGTCGTCTCCACCACGTCGCGCTGGAGGATGGCGACGCCCAGGGCGTGGCCGGTTTGGTTCGTCAACTGCCAGGCGTGTTCCCGGCAGTAGCCGCGCGCCTGGCGCAGACCCTCGCGCACCCCGGGGTCGTTAACGCCCTCATAGAGGACGCTGTCCAGGTAGCGTTGCCCGGCCTGGAGCGCCAGCCGGCACACCGGGCAGCCTGGTTGGGCGCAGGCCTCTAGCAGGTCGAAATACCGCATGTCTCTGGACATCGGACGCCTCGCACACAAAAAAGCTTCTACCTGTTTATCGGTAGAAGCTATCAGTCGCCGCACGACAATTGGGGCCGGGGGCCCGGCGAGCTTCATCGCCGGGCCAATTATAGGCGATTGCCGTGCGCCTGTCAAGGACGATCCGCGCCGCCGTTGGCCTCCAGGTAGATCGCCTCGCTGTCGTCGTCATAGGCCAACAGTTCGGCGTAGCGGCCCCAGTGGATGGCGGTCTCTAACTGGCGCCCGGCTTCTTCCGGCGGGAACTCGAGCTCCAGGGCCGTCTGGATCACTTCCCCCTTGAGCCGGTGTTTGTCCGCCGCCTGGAGCAACGCGAGCAACCACCGGAAGAGGGGCAACCGCCGCAGGCGCGTGGCAAAGATCTCCTTGCGGGCCAGGATGCGCGCCTCGGCAAAGGTCTCCCCCAACGGGGTCAGGGTGATGTCGCCCTGGGCCACCGTGGCGAAACCCAATAGCTCCGCCGCCTCGGTCAATCGCAACAGGTGGTCCGAGTCCACCTTGCGCTCGTCGGCCAGGCGGTAGAGGTCGTGCCGGTTGCCGGGCGCCTCGCTCAGGTGTTCCAGCAGCCCGGTCAGGTCGTTGATGGTGACGTGGGGCAGGGGCCGGGTGCGCCCCGGCTCGCCGGGCGCCGCGCCCAGCTCCAGGTGCTCCGGTTGGGTCTGCCCGGCCAGGGCCGCATAGACCCGGTCCACCAGGTCCAGGAAGGGGCCAGACTTGCGCTGCCGGGGATGCGGCAGGTCCACCACCAGCTCGGCCACCACGCGGCCGGGGTCCTTGTCCATCAGCACGATGCGGTCGGCCATCAAGACGGCCTCCTCGATGTTGTGCGTGACCATGAGGATGGCGCGGGTGGGGATGTCGCCGCTCGTCCATAGCTCCAGGAGTTCCCCGCGCAGGGCCTCCGCGCTGAGCACGTCCAGGGCCGAGAACGGCTCGTCCAGGCAGAGCAGCTCCGGCTCCACGGCCATGGCCCGGGCAAAGCCCACCTTCTGGCGCATTCCCCCGGACAGCTCGCGGGGATACGCCGTCTCGAACCCGTCCAGCCCCACCCGGTCCAGCAGGTCCGTGGCCCGGGCGATGCGCTGCTCCGGCGGCACGCCCCGGGCCTTGAGGGCCACGGCCACGTTCTCCAGGACCGTCAGCCAGGGAAAGAGGGCAAAGGTCTGAAAGACGATGGTGGCGTGGGGGTTGACGCCCCGCAGCGGCGCGCCCCGATACAATACCCGGCCCTGGCTGGGCGGTTGCAGGCCGGTGATGATGCGCAGCAGGGTGCTCTTGCCGCAGCCAGACGGCCCCAGCAGGCAGGCGAACTCGCCCTCGTCGAGGACCAGGTCCACGTCTTGCACGGCGGTGAACTGGCGCCGGCCGCTGGAATAGAACTGGTTGACGCGCTCCAACTTGAGCAGGTGTTCGGTGGTGTTCATGGCGTTACTCCATACGATAGCGTTCTTCGGCCAGGCGATACAATCGCCGCCAGAGCAGCCGGTTGATGGCGACCACGGCCAGGACCATGCTGAGGGTGGCCGCCAGGAGCAGGGCATAGTCGCCGGCCGCCGTGGCCTGGGCGATGAGCGCGCCGATCCCCACGGTCTGCTGGCTCTCGCCGCCGAATTGCACGTATTCGGCCACGATGCTGGCGTTCCAGGCCCCGCCGCTGGCGGTGATGGCCCCGGTGATGACGTAGGGGAACAGGGCCGGCAGGATCAGCGTGCGCCAGCGCGCCCAGCGACTCAGGCGGAGCAGGGCCGTCGTATATTTCAGGTCCTGGGGGATGGCGGCGGCCCCGGCGATGACGTTGAACAAGAGATACCACTGGGTGCCCATCAGCATCAGCAGCACGGCCGCCAGGTTGAGACCGCCCGGCAATCCAATCAGGAACAGCACAAAGACCGGGAACAGGGCCGTGGCCGGCACCGAGGCCGTGACCTGGACCACCGGCTGGAGCCAACCGGCCAGGCGCGGGTTGGTGCCGATGGCGACGCCCAGGGGCACAGTCCAGGCCAGGGCGATGACCAGGGCCGCCGCCACGCGCAGCAACGTCGCTGCCAGGCCCAGGCCAATGTCGGTCCACTGGGCCAGGGGCACGGTCAACAGCATGAGCGCGGCCCGGTACGCGCCGTAGGCCAACCCCAGGCCCCCCAGCGTTCCCACCAGGTACAGCGCCCACGGCCGGCCGGTCGCGGCGACCGGCCCTTCCCGCACCGGGAACAGCCGCAGCCACGCGGCATCCAGCCGCTCGGTGAGCGGCTGGCGCACCCGGTGAGAGAACCAGGCCGCCAGCCGGGCGCTGCGCCACGCCTCATAGACCCACGAGGTGGGCGGGTGGTCACTCTCCACCATCTCTAGCTTGAAGCGGTCGGCCCAGGCCAATAGCGGCCGCCAGACCAGTTGATCCAGGGCCACGATGACCAGCACCAGCGCACCGATCCCCCCGGCGATGGCCGACAGGTCGCCCTGGTTGGCGGCCTCCTGGAGATACGCGCCCAGGCCGGCCAGGCGAAAGTCCCGTTCGCCCACGGTAAAGATCTCGGCGGCCATCAGGAAGAACCAGCCGCCGGCCCAGCTCATCATGCTGTTCCAGAGCAGGCTGAGGGCGGCGAAGGGCAGCTCCAGGGTCTTGAAGCGCAGCCAGCCGGAGAAGCGAAAGGTGGCGCTGGCCTCGCGCAGCTCCTTGGGGATGGTGGTCAACGACTGATACCAGGCAAAGGTCAGGTTCCAGGCCTGGCTGGTAAAGATGAGGACGATGGAGGCCAGCTCGGCGGCCAGTCGCTCCGGCAGGACGGCGCTCAGGCTCAGCAGCACCACCGGCAGGAACGAGAGGATGGGCACGCTCTGCAGCACATCGAGCAAGGGCATGAGGATCTGCTCGGCGCGGCGGTGGTAGGCGGCCAGGTAGCCGTAGACCAGGGTAAACATCATGGACAGGGCATAGGCGGCGGCCATGCGCGCCACCGACCGGCCGGCATACCAGGGCAACATGGCCGGGTCCAGGGAGATGGTCGGCCCCTCCACCACGGCCGGGGCATTAAAAGCCAGTTGCGCCCCCGCGTAGAGGAGGATCGCCACGCCCACCAGCACCACCGCGTCGCCCCCGGTGAGGGCGCGGCGGGCTGGTTGTTCGACCTTGAAGAGACGAGTGACGGTCATGGGAAGACCTCCGGCTAGACGCCCAGGATCAGCTTGGCGATGGTGAAATAGATGAACAGCCCGGTGGCGTCCACCAGGGTGGTCATCACCGGCCCGGAGACGATGGCCGGGTCAATGCGCAGCCGGGCGGCCAGCAACGGCAGCACCGCGCCCAGGGCATTGGCCCAGACCACGATGGTCAGGATAGTCAGCGCCACGCTCAGGGCCAACTCCGTGCTGGTCCCCCAGGTCAGGGCGCGGATAAAGGCCGCGCCGGCCATCCCCAGGCCCAGCAAGAGGCCGGCCCGCAGCTCGTGCCAGAGGGCGCGCAAGGCGTCGCCCAGGTCGATCTCGCCCAGGGCCAGGGCGCGGATGATGGTGCTGGTGGTCTGGGAGCCGGCGTTGCCGCCGGTGCCGATGAGCAGCGGCACAAAGAAGGCCAGGGCCACCACCGCCTGTAGCTCGTGCTCGAAATGGCGCAGCACGGTGCCGGTGAGGCTCTCGGTCACAAAGAGGATCGCCAGCCAGCCGATGCGCTTGCGGGCCACGGTGAACACGCTGGTGTCCAGATACGGCTGGATCAAGGGTTGCGCCCCGCCCAGGCGTTGGATGTCCTCGGTGGCCTCGTCCACCAGCACATCCACCATGTCATCGGCCGTGATCACGCCCAACAGCACCCCTTCTGCGTCCACCACGGGCAGGGCCAGGAGGTCGTAGCGGGACATGAGCCGGGCGCATTCCTCCTGGTCGGTCCCCACCGGCACCGAGATCACGTCGGGGTCCATGATCTCGGCAATGGGGGTGGCCGGGTCGGCCACGATGAGCCGGCGCAGGCTGACCACGCCGCACAGTCGGCCGCGAGCGTCTACCACGAACAGGTAGTACGTGGCGTTGGCGTCGGGTTGCCAGGCGCGTAGGGCGGCGATCGCATCAGCGGCGGTCATGCGGCGGCGCAGGACCAGGAACTCGGTGGTCATCAGGCCGCCGGCGCTGTCGTCGGGGTGCAGCAGGAGGGGTCGCACCTCGTCCGGGTCCTCCAGCCCGGCCAGCACGGCCTGGGCCTGGGCTGGCGGGATGTCGCCCAGCAGGTCGGCGGCCTCGTCTGGCTCCATCTGGTCCACGATGCGGATGATGGTTTCGGTGGGCAAGGCCCCGGCCAGTTCGGCGGCCTCGCCGTCGTCCAGCTTTTCCAGGATGTCGGCGGCGTCGGCTGGACTGAGATGGGGCAGCAAGGCCACCCGCTCCTCGTCGGGCAACTCGGCAAAAAGATCGGCCTGGTCTGGAGGGCGCAGGGACTCGATGATCGTGATGGCGGTGGTCAGGTCGTCCTGTTCCAGCGCGGCGCGCAGGCGCGCCAGGACGTCTTCCAAAGCGGGGGTCTGCATGGAACACCTCCGGGAGTTGGGATTTCCCCCGGAGGTAGGGGGAAACACGCCTGCCTGCGGGGGTTAGGTCATGAAATTGGCAGGATTGGGACGGGGCTTGCGCCCCTTCGTACTTGATGCAGGTATGTCGTCCATCTCTGTTCCTCAGATACGCTCGGCGAGGCTGGGCTGAAGGTGGTTCAGAGGGAGAACCTCGCGCGGCGGCGCGATTGTACTCCCCAGCCATCATTTTGTCAAGTGGTGGCATCTGGTCGCGTATCTACTCATGCTCCAAGCGGGTTTGCCAGGCCCAGGCCTGACTGGGTAACCCGCGTCATGGCCCGAATAACGACGCAAATCGCAAGACGGCGGTTGCCCAGTCAGGTCTGCCTGCCACCCAGTCCGGCCTGCCTGCCACAAAGTCAGGCGATAGCGCCTGCCAGGTCGCAGACGCCCAGCCCAGGCTGGACTGGGTGGGGCCTGGCAAACCGCCTTTGAGCGCATGGCTGAGTAGTTGCCTGGTCACCATGGGACACTGTGGACATCCCGGCCCCGATGTGATACACTATGGCCTGATTGCTTGTCGAGGGGATGGAGTGATCCTGCGCGCCCGCTGGCAACACATCGCATTGACGGCGGCCCTGGGCCTGGTGGCCGGGCTGTTCGCCGCGCGCCTCCTGGCCGAGGAGTGGCCGGCCGCATTCGCCGTCCTCTATGAGCCGGGCGGCGCGGCGGCGCTGGCGCTGCTGGGCGCGCTGCTCCTGGTGGGCGTCTGGCTGGCGGCCCATCGGCTGACCCGGACCCCGCCGGCCGCGACGCCGCTCCTGCCCCTGGCCCTCCTGAGCCTCTACGTGTTCCAGCCCACCGTGAACCCCGCCCAGGCCTGGGTGTTGCTCATCGGTGGCCTGTTCCTGTGCCTGTCTCCCCTGCTCCCTCGCTCCTCCGCTCCCCTGTTGGTGATCTTGTTCGCTTTCTTCCTCTACCTGCGCACCCTGGCCCCCGGCGTCATCGTGGGCGACGCGGCCGAGTTCCAGACCGTGCTGCCCACGTTGGGGATCGCCCATCCCACCGGCTACCCGCTCTACACGCTCCTGGGCTGGCTGTTTACCCGGCTCCCCCTGGGCGAGGTGGCCTGGCGCGCCAACCTGTTCTCCGCCATTTGCGGCGCGCTGACCGTGGGCGTGGTATACCTCATCGCCGGGCGGCTGCTGGCCCTCTCCTCTCCCCCTAACCCCCTTCCCTCTCCCCAATTTGGGAGAGGGGAGGGGGCCAGGCTCACAAGGGTAGGTTTTTCGGCGCAGACCAACCTAACCCCCCGGCCCCCTTCCCTACAAGGGAAGGGGGAGCCTCCC
>FWPV01004135.1_pt1 | contig 27151 bp, 22 predicted proteins | sample 2228371 | NCBI WGS metagenome assembly FWPV01 (sample SAMEA103939776, study PRJEB20133) | metagenome
CTTTTACTATCAATAGTAAAAGTTAATCAACAGATAAAGGCACAAGAAGTACTCTTAATAGATGAAGATGGAAGCAAATTAGGAATTTTCTCTGTGCCAAATGCTTTAGCTCATGCTGAATCAAAAGGGCTTGATCTAGTAGAAGTTGCGCCAAACGCTGATCCTCCTGTTTGCAAAATTATGGATTACGGTAAATATAAATATGAGCAAAATAAACGGGAGAAGTTAGCGAAAAAGCGTCAAAAAGTTATAAAAGTAAAAGAAGTAAAGATACGACCCAAAATAGCTGAGCACGATTTTCAGTTTACTAAACGTCATATTCAAAGATTTATTGAGGAAGGTGCTAAGACGAAAGTAACATTAGCGTTTTGGGGAAGAGAGATCAGCCATATAGAAATCGGGCAAGAAAAATTACAAAGACTGGCTAATGAACTAGCGGACATCTGTATAGTGGAGCAACCGCCTAAGTTAGAAGGCAGAAATATGGTTATGATCTTAGCTCCAAAGTAAAGCTATTTTTGCCAACCTTACTCTATTTTTTTCAAAAATTAATGATAGTGAATATATTAGGGCGAATATTTTTTTGATAAAATATAAACAATTAACTTATTTTAAGATTTTGCGTTCCGTTAGAATTATTGGAAACGTATAATTATGAGGGTAAAATGCCAAAGATTAAGACACACAAAGGGGCAAAGAAAAGATTTAAGATCACAGGCACAGGAAAGATTAAAAGGCATAGTTCACATACAGGTCATTTATTCCTGAACAAATCTGCAAAAAGAAAACGAAATCTTAGAAAAGCATCATTGGTTGATAAAACCGATGAAAAACGTATAAAACGACTATTGCCATATTCTTAACCCTGTTTCAATCAGTATTAGAGGAGTTATTTTCAAAATGCCAAGAGTTAAGCGCGGTGTAGCCGCGAACAAGAGAAAGAAAAGAATTTTCAAGCAAGTTTCAGGTTATAGAGGCGCCAGGCATAAGCTCAATCGCACGGCACAGGAAGCTATTGACAAAGCTGGAAACTATGCATACCGAGACCGAAAAGCGAGAAAAAGAGAATTCAGGGCATTGTGGATTAGCAGGATCAATGCGGCAACAAGACTTTATAATCTTTCATACAGCAAATTCATCTACGGCTTGAATAAAGCAGGCGTTAAGATAAATAGAAAAGTCTTATCTGAGTTAGCAATAAGTGATCCAAAGGCTTTTTCTGAATTGGTTCAGGTTGCTAATGCAAATTACTCTTGATTTCTTTTAGGGGAGTTAATGATATGGATTCTGTAATTTATTGGGGCGTGTTTGAAAACACTGGTTCCATAGAAGCATATTTGACATATAAAACTGTGGTTTCCTCTCCGAAGAAAGATGACGAAAACGTTGATAACTCGGTAAATTTAGATTATGAATCAGCTGACACAAATAGCTTCGAATCCGTCTCGTTAACTGAATAAAAACTGTTTTAAATAAAACTGTTCAAAGACATTTTTATCAATTACCCAATCCGTCTATTGTCAGGTGTTTATACTATTTTTATACCTTAAAAGCTTGTGCTTCTATAATATTTTATAGTATGTCACAGGCTTTTTTGTTTTGATCTATAAACAGTCCTTGGTGAAAATTATGAAAAACAACATTATCAGAATTGGGATTCCGATAACCAATGGGACTAATCTCTATCCTATGGTGAAGTTTGATCATACGAAGATTAGTCCAATAAAAACCATTGTAAAAGACGGTGTAGAGATATGGAACATATCCTTTACAACACTTGATTGCACTTACGTAGAGACCGTTAGGCACATATCAAGTCAAGGACCCTTTCCATTGGACGTTTTCTCCAAACGCAAATCCTATGACATTTATAGGGCTATCGTCGTCCAACTGAGAGTTAATGATGGAGATGAGATCAGTCTTTTTGATCTTGAGCCTTATCTAAATAAGGTGAGAGAGGGCGATGCACTCATAGTCAATGCGAACAACTATACTGATAAATGGTTGGACAGATGTAAGGGAATAATAAATATTGACGATTATAACCTTAACAGTCCATATTTCAGTATATCAGCTATGAATGGTATAATAGAAGCAGGCGTCTCAATACTTGCTGGCAATTTCCCCTCATTTAGCAACCCAAAGACAGAAGAGGGCTTTGGGATTGATATGATAGCTGAATTCTATAAGAACCAAGACAATATGATCCTTGCACCATTGATAAACCTTGATAAAATAGAGGATGTAGAAGTAATTCTTCAAATAAACCCGATTATGATAAAAAATTGCTGCGGAATACCTTGTTGTCCAATAGTATATCAAGGGAGACTGGGATCAGCATTTATGGAAGGTGCTCTATGAGACGACCAAAGATAACAGTTATAGGAAGTTCAAATACTGATCTTGTCGCAACAGTGCCAAGGTTACCTTCTCCTGGTGAAACTGTTATGGGAATCGATTTTATAATTGCACCCGGCGGAAAAGGCGCAAATCAAGCGGTTGCAATAGCAAGAATTGGCGGAGATGTGACCTTTATTGCAAAAATTGGGACAGACGATAATGGCAAAAGGTCATTGGAAAATTTTAAAAAAGACGGCATCAACACAGAATTTGTCTTTCAGACTGATGAAGTTCCATCAGGAGTTGCACTTATATTTGTTGATAAAAATGGTGAAAATATGCTTGTCCCAGTTCCGGGAGCCAACGGCAGATTGTTGCCAGATGACATCGATAAAGCACGATCAGCAATTGAAAACGCAGATATAATCGTCCTCCAACTTGAAATCCCCTTAGAAACGGTAAAACATACAATAGAGATTGCCCATAAAGCTAATGTTCCGATTGTGCTTAATCCAGCACCGGGAAGAAAACTAGAACCTGATCTGATAAAAATGATTAGCTATATAACCCCTAATGAAACAGAGGCAGAGATATTAACCGATGTAAAAGTTATTGATTATAATACCGCGGAAGAGTCTGGCAGGAAGCTATTACAATTTGGTGCAAAGACTGTCATAGTTACACTTGGCAAACGTGGTGCTATGGTGGTCACACACAACTGTAGTCAGCTTGTCTCAGCTTATCAAGTGAATGCGGTTGACGCGACTGCTGCGGGGGATGCCTTTACTGGTGGATTTGCCTATGCTATTGCAACGGGCAAGGATATAATAAGTTCCGTGAAGTTTGGAAATGCAGTTGCAGGGCTTACTGTTACCAAAATGGGGGCACAACCGTCAATGCCTACAAAATATGAATTAGAAGAGTTCTTGAAAAGAGCAGAGGTGAGCATCTGATTGAAAAAGCCTGTCATCGCATTAATTGGAAGACCGAACGTTGGGAAATCAACACTTTTCAATAGAATAATCCGTAAAAATCAAGCAGTTGTCCACGACCGCCCAGGTGTTACACGTGATCGCATATATGCAGATGCGATCTTTAATGACAAAAAGTTCGTTATCATCGACACTGGTGGTCTCGATCTTTCGCCATATGATAATCTTATTGCCAGTGTCAAAGCCCAAGTTGATGTTGCCATCAAAGAAGCTGACGCGATCATCTTTGTTGTCGACGTAGTTGATGGTCTGACTCCTTGGGATTTAAATATCGCCGATAAATTAAGAAAATCTGGGAAACCGATCTACCTTGCAATAAATAAGGTAGATAACATTAAAAGAAGCAATGATGCAATTGAGTTTAACGAGTTAGGTTTTAAAGACGTTTTTCTAATATCCGCTATTCACGGCATCGGTGTTGATGATCTCCTAGAAAAGATATTATTTTCACTGCCAAAAGCTCCTGAAAGTCCTGAGATAACTAATCCAATTAAAATAGCGGTTGTAGGGAGACCGAATGTCGGTAAATCGTCCATTGTCAATGCTATTCTTGGCGAAGAAAGAACAATAGTAGATTCACGTCCCGGAACGACCAGAGATGCTATAAATATCCGTTTTCGCAGAGATGGCGTGGACTTTGAAATTGTTGACACAGCAGGGATGAGAAAAAGAAAAAAAATCTTTGACGAAGTAGAATCTGCAAGTATCAGCAAGGCTATTCAGGCTATCCGTCAAAGCGATGTTACGTGGCTTGTGCTTGATGCAACTCAACAACCCGGTCAACAGGATAAAGAAATTTCATCTTATATCGCTAAACATGGGAAAGCCTGTATATTCGTTATCAATAAATGGGATTTGGTCGAGAAGGATCACAAGACCTTCGATGAGTTTAGCAAGTTTATCAGAACAGATATGGCATTATTTGATTATGTGCCCATCATATCGGTATCTGCACTCGATAACCTTCGTATAAAAAAGATACTTGACCTAACCCAAGTTATATTTGCCGAATATTCGACAAGGATACCTACATCTGCATTAAATAGGGCTTTTAGCGAAGTGACAAGCGAATACTCTCATCCGCTTGTATCAGGTAAACGACCAACGCCCAAATATATAACTCAAGTCTCAACCAACCCACCGACCTTTGTGATATTCACTTCATATCCAGAATTGATAAAGCAACCATACAAGAGATATGTTGAAAATCGCCTTAGAGAATCTTTTGGCTTTCAAGGCTCTCCAATTATTATACATTTCCGATCTACAAAGAAAGGCGGATATAGCCAGTGATCTTGTCCTTTCAGGGATAATATGTAAAAAACTGAAAATATCTTTCTACTGAATTGATATAGCCTCATTCAATTTTATAGAATTCAAGACCTCAAAAGAGTTTTCCGAGATTAGGACAAGAGTTCGGACAAGAAAATAACTCCTATCATAACTTATGTCTGAAGCTCAGTTAATTTGCCCCCCTGATTTGCCCTCAGTTTTTAAAAGATATAGAACTATCAGCAGTCGCTCTCCAAGTTTTCCTTTGACTATATGTCATTATTATGATAAAATATTGATGCAATTAGGAACTAGATTTATTATAGAGCTTTCAGTATTTAGCCTGTAATTGTTAACTATTTCTACTTTTATAACTGGAAGCGAAAAAATTATTGTAGAAAATTATTTATGTTGCAAGCGATCTTGAAAAGGGGCACTTTATGGAATTCTAGAACCGGCGGATTCTTTAGAAATTATTTTATAATAGGAATAGTCGGTTTGTCAGTGATATTTTTGTTATATTCAAATTGGGTAACGAGGAGATTAGAGCGTGAAATATCAGACTTTTCAATGATGTTGGGCAATTTTGTCGCTAAACTAACTGCTGTTGCAGATAAAGAAACTAGTGAAGCCGGTCAAGTCATTATTAAACAATTGAATTTTCCATACATTGTAACCGATGTAAATAATAATCCGGTCGTTGCCAGAAATATCGGCACAGGTCTTAGAGAAAAAATAATAACAGGGACTTTATCAGAGGCAGAAAGACGGCGTGTCGAGAAGATGATAGCCAAGATGGACAAAGTGCATACCCCAATAGTAATGAAAGGGCTCGAACAAGATAGGACAATAATTGGCTATATCTATTATGATCAAACAAAATGGGCACTCAACCAAGGTTCATCATTTGTCCTTACTGATGTATCTGGAGAAGCTATCTTTTGGAAAAACATAGGTCCCGAAGTTAGGAACATAAAAGGCGTAGAAGCTTCAAAACAAGATATAAGGAAATTTATTGAACAAGCTAAAAGAAAGGGATTGTCAACAACAATTCAATTTAATCCAAACGTAGAGAAAACCTATTATTTTCATTATGGAAATACGGGCATTATACACGAAATTCAATGGTGGATGCCATTAGCCCAAGTAGGATTGGTTATCATATTTCTTACCGTTGGTTTTGTTGCTTATCAGCGTATAAAATATAACGAACAGCAGGCTATCTGGGCAGGACTTGCAAAGGAAACTGCTCATCAGCTTGGAACTCCAATTTCTTCTTTGATGGGTTGGTTAGATATTTTAGAAGATAAAATAAAGGATGAAAATGAAGACCTAAAGTCAATTCTTAAAGATATGCAAAATGATCTTTTAAGGCTTAAAGATATAACATCAAGGTTTGGCGAAGTTGGGTCTATACCTAAACGAGAATTGCTCGATATACCAGAGATAATCCATAGAGCGGTTGTATATTTTCAAAAGCGATTACCGTATCGCAAAAAGCATATAGAAATAATAGAAAGCTATCAAAACGTCCCAAAAGTCAGGGTAAATGAAAATCTTTTGCAATGGGTTATTGAAAATCTCATAAGAAATTCTTTAGATGCAATTGACAAGGAAAATGGTTTGATTCAGATCAAAACTGAGTATGAACCAAAGAAGAACAACGTCGTTATCATCTATAAAGACAACGGAAAAGGTATCCCAAGAAAGAATTGGGGCAAGATATTTTTGCCCGGATATAGCACAAAAAAACACGGATGGGGATTGGGGCTACCAATAGTGAAAAGGATAATTGAAGATTATCATGATGGGCAAGTCCATCTCACAGAAAGCAGTTCTGATGGGTCAACTTTTGTTATTGAATTACCAGCTAGTTAATATCGATTGGAGATAGAATGATATCTTAATTAAATTATATTTTATGTCTTAAATATGAAAGAAGGGTTGCTTTTGATGAAAAGCGAAAATAGAAAGGTTTTATGGATAGATGATGAGATTGACGGATTGAAATCACATATAGATTTTCTTAAAGGAAAAGGGTATGATGTTACGCCAGTTTCTAATAGTGATGATGCATTATCTCTCGTAAAAGAAAACCAATATGATGCGGTGTTACTTGATCAGATCATGCCCGGTCGTCAGGGAATCAACACATTGCCACTGATCAAAGAGATTGAACCATCTTTGCCTGTAATAATGATAACCAAAAGTGATGAGGAAGATCTGATGGATGAAGCTATTGGAAATCGTATTGACGGTTTCTTGGTAAAACCACTTAGCCCTAGCACTATCCTATCGGTCCTCAAACGTATATTGGATCAGGATAAAATTATCAGCACAAAAGTTCCCAAAGATTACACAATAGATTTTAATAACATCAGATCAATGATTGAAGGACAGGTTGATTGGAAAGATTGGATAGAAATATATCTTAAACTTGTCGAATGGGACCTGGAATTTGATCAGATAGAAAAAACTGGCGTGGAAGAGGCACATTCTGAACTCAAAAAAGATTGCAATGCGTTGTTTTCATCGTATATAGAAAAAGAATACATTAATTGGTTAAATGGTATTAATTCTCCGATCCTTTCCGTCGATATACTTGATAAGTATGTAATTCCACTATTGAAGGAAAATAGACAGGTCTATTTTATTGTTGTGGATTGTCTGCGTATGGACCAATGGTTTACTATTGAAAACCTGCTCAGACCATATTTTCATATAACCCGTGATTATTATTATTCCATACTTCCTAGTGCGACGCTTTATGCGCGAAATGCCATATTTAGTGGATTGTTTCCAAGAGAGATTGAACAAAAATATCCGAAATATTGGGAAGAAAATCCAGAAGAAGAGACAAGCACCAATCAGTATGAAAAAAAGCTTCTTGAAATTAAAATTGAACAAGCAGGTCTCAAATTGAAACCACCTTTAAGGTATTTCAAGATATTTGACGCAAGAGGCGGAGAGGAGTATATTCAGCATGTATCATCGGCAGGGACGGTTAACCTTGCTGCGCTTGTTGTGAGCTTTATTGACATACTTACACATAAAAGATCACAAATAGATATTCTTCAACAAATTTCGCCAGATGAACCTGCTTTTAGATCGCTTACAAAGTCGTGGTTTTTACATTCAGCCTTATTTGAGATATTGAAAATTATCGCCCGTAGAGATGTCACAGTTGTTATCACATCTGACCATGGATCAATACTTAGCAATCGAGCATCAAGAGCTTTTGGAAACCGTGAGACATCAACGAGCCTTCGATTTAAAATGGGAAATAATCTTGGATGTAACCCCGATGAAGCTATTCATATCACTGATCCAAAATTATATAAGCTTCCAGGTGGAAGTATAGGAAAAAATTATATCCTAGCCAAAGAAGATTATTATTTTGTCTATCCAAACCAGTTTCATGAATATAAACGGCAGTTTAGAGGGGGATTTCAACACGGCGGGATTTCAATGGAAGAGATGATTTTGCCTTGTGCTGTTATGAAACCAAGGTGATTATAGGTTATAAACAATAATTATGACAAAAACTATAATACATAGATTATTGATATTGGAGAAAAGTGTTTGATAACCATCTAATATCTAAAATATGAGGGATGAAGAAAATGATATTTGATTCATTTTGGGGTTTATTCTCAAATGATATAGCTATTGACCTTGGAACAGCAACAACGCTTGTCTATGTTAGAGGCAAGGGGATTGTGCTTTGTGAACCATCAGTTGTTGCTGTTGACAAGAATAGTAGGCGAGTAATTGCGGTAGGTAACGAAGCTAAACAAATGCTTGGCAAAACTCCCATAAACATAGAAGCGATAAGACCTCTGAGAGATGGCGTTATCGCAGATTTTGATATTACCGAGAGCATGATAAGGCATTTCATCCGAAAGGTTCATAATAGCCGAAGAATGAGCAGACCAAGGATGATTATAGGTATACCATCAGGTATCACTGAGGTTGAAAGACGAGCTGTCCGCGAATCTGCTGAAAGGGCAGGGGCTAGGGAAGTATATCTAATTACAGAACCTATGGCAGCTGCAATAGGTGCTGGTTTGCCTGTCCAAGACCCGGCTGGAAACATGGTAGTTGATATAGGCGGTGGGACAACAGAAGTTGCCATTATATCTCTTGGTGGAATAGTCGTGTTCAAATCATCTAGGATAGCAGGTGATGAACTTGACGAAGCGATCGTCCAATATATAAAACGTGAATATAGTATGTCCATCGGTGAGCGATCCGCAGAGGAAATAAAGATCAAAATTGGATCAGCTTTTCCTCTTGACCCCGAAGAGACAATTGAACTTAAAGGACAAGATTTAGTAGCAGGATTGCCAAAAACACTTACTGTATCCTCACAAGAGATAAGATCGGCTTTAAAAGAACCTGTATCGGAGATTATATTTGCAATTCGCCAAACACTTGAAAAAACGCCTCCCGAACTAGCTGCTGACATCGTAGAGAGAGGAATGATCTTGACAGGGGGAGGCTCTATGCTGAGGGGGCTAGACCTGCTTATAAGTGAAGAAACAAAATTGCCCGTTTTCAGGGCTGAAAGAGCGATAGAGTGTGTTGTGCTTGGGGCTGGAAGAGCTTTAGAAGAAATTGATAAACTGAGGGGCGTGTTGGCTTCACCCGGTCCAGGAGAACGTTAAAAGATAATGTCCTTTTTCACAGCCAAATATAAAAATTTCATTACTCTTATATGCCTTTGCATTATCTCGCTTATCCTTATATGGTCGTATGTCCCTAGTCGTGATGTCGATGCGACCAGTCTTGTTGAAAACATTAATAATCCTGTGAAAAACGCTCTTGCTTTTTTTATCATTCCAAATCAGATCATTGAGCATGGCACTGGTTACTTAGTTAGTAAATTGGCTGATGTTGGACATTATATTGTAGGTTTGTTTAGAAGACCTATTGAAGAAGATGAATTCAATGCGCTTTTAACCAGTATAGAGAGCCTCAACATTCAGTTAGATGAAGAACGAAGAAAGAATAGGGAATTAGAACAAGCTTGGGAATTAAGCAAGGAATTAAAGAAGATCGATCCTGCATTTATATTTGTCCCAGCGAGGGTTATTTCTGTTGAACCAACTGATTGGTTCCGGTATGTAACAATTAATAAAGGCAGTAATCAGGGCATAAAAGTTGATATGGCAGTCATCACACAAGCAATGTATCCTCCTCCAAGATCAACGGACAACTCAAAATTTATAAAAGGCGCTGTTATTGGAAAAATTGTCAGTATACAATCAAATTCTGCCAGAGTTCAACTTATAACTGACCGATTAAGTGTTGTTGCGGTTACAATAGGTCCTAAAAAAGATTTGGCTCTTCTAAGAGGACGACCTGAAAATGAAGACTGCATCATCGAAGAAATTCCATCAACTACTCACGATCTATTAAACCTAGGAGACCCCGTTATAATTGATGAAAGAAGCTCTATATTTCCCTCTGGGATGCTCGTTGGTTGGATAAAGTCAATTGATAAAGGAGTTCAGTTCTGTCATATTGAAGTTCAGCCAGCATTCAAGTTCAGCCGACTGAGCACCGTTCTAGTGATATTAAACTCCGGTAGATTATGAATAGAAAAATTAAGATTGTATTGCTTATTTTTGTCTGTGTGATCATACAAACCAGTATTTTGGCGCATTTCTCATTTTTTGGAAGTAAAATTAGCCTGCCATTGGCTCTTACAATCTCTATTGCTCTTTTAAAAGGACCCTTTTACGGCGAACTAGTAGGATTTTTTTCTGGCTTACTATGTGATTTATCATCTGGCGGACCATTCATAGGTATTCAGGCGTTTAGCTTGACATTGATCGGGTATTTTATAGGACTAATGCAGAAGAGATTTTATTCTGAAAGTATTATTACTCAGTTGATATCGGGCTTCTCAGCAACAATAGCCGATAAAATTATCACAATGCTTATTCTTGGTGCATTGCTGTCAGGTTATGCCTTTCCAAAGTTTAGACTATTGGGGTTATTACTGATACTAATTATTAATCCTGTGCTTACTATCATTGTATATCGTTTCTCTGTCGGAATTTTCAAAGGTGAAAACTAAATTATGTTTACCGAAGAATATCGCGAAACGTTAATTCGCAATAGATTGAAGATCATCTCAATTATTGTTATCGTAGCTTTCAGTATAATGATCTCGCGAATTGGTTATTTGCAAATAATGCGGAGAAATTACTATGTCAAAAAGGCTACAGGAAACAGGCTTCATCCGATTCGCTTAACACCTCCAAGAGGAATGATATACGATAGATATGGCGATACTCCATTAGTAGATAATGAAACCGCTTTTGATGTCTGCATTCTTCCGGACAAAGAAAATTATATATGGAAATTAGATGCTCGTAGAAGCTTGATACTTGATAAGTTATCAATCAGACCAGAAGATATATCAAAAAAAATTAAAGAAAATAAAGGCAGAAATTATGAACCGATCGTCATCAAAGAAAATATAGACAGTTCAATTGCCGCCTTTATCAGTGAAAATAATCTCCATGTCCCTGAACTGATCATCAGGGCAAGACCTGCAAGAAATTATGAAAAAATAGCTCCACATATAATTGGTTATACAGCACCGGTCAATGAAGAGGATTTGCAGAATGGTTATGCAATGAGCGATATGATAGGTAGAACAGGATTAGAGTCCGCTTATGAAAAATATCTTAGAGGCGATCTAGGTTGGAGAATGGTTGAAGTTAATACTTTTGGTCAAATTGTCAGAGAATTGCCATTGCCTCAAAACATACAGACCGGTCAAAACCTTTATCTTACGCTTGATAGGTATTTACAAAAATCCGCAGAAGAAATAATGAATGATAAAACCGGCGTTTTAATAGCCCTAGACCCAAGAGATGGTGGTGTATTAGCAATGGTAAGTAAACCGGATTTTGACCCCGGTATTTTCAGGGCAGGCAACTCTTGCGAAGAGAGAAATTTAGTTATGAATGACCCTAATAATCCATTGCTTAATCGTGCAATTATGGGAGAGTATCCACCAGGGTCAACTTTCAAGATAATATCTGCAACCGCAGCACTTACAGAAGGCAAAATAACAGAGAATACTTATTTTCATTGTAGCGGAGGAATATCCATAGGAAATCGCTTTTTCAGATGTCATAGCGTTCATGGTTCTGTAAGCATAAGAGAAGCACTTCCTAAGTCCTGTAATGTCTTTTTCTACAATGTCGCATACAGAACAGGGCTTACAGTTCAACTGTTAAATAAGTATGCTAAAATGTTTGGTTTAGGAGATAAAACTGGGATTGACTTACCAGGGGAAAGGAAAGGCAATATCCCTGAAAAGAGCCGTTATAAAACCGACAATGTCAATATGGTGATCGGTCAAGGGGCTGTGCTTGTAACGCCGATCCAAATGGCTAATGTTATCTCTGTCATAGCTAACAGAGGATTTTCATATAAACCACATTTTGTAGATTATTCAAAATCTCCCCAAAGACGATACACAAACGATAAAAATGAACAGAATCAAACTAATGAGGACAATATCATTAACAAACCCGAAATTCTGGTTGATCTAAGGGATAAAGTTCCAATGGAAGTTATTGACCTTATACGAGATTCTCTGCTAAATGTAGCAAAAAATGGGCTGTGTAAATATGCTAAAATAAGGGATATAAATATTTGTGGCAAAACTGGAACTGCACAAAATCCACACGGGAAACCACATGCTTGGTATATCGGATTTGCCCCTTATGAAGACCCTAGAATAGTAGTGGTTGCTTTAATAGAGAACTCAGGTCTTGGATCAGAGAACGCTGCACCTGTTGCAGGGCAGATGTTTGCCTATTATTTTAAAAGGGAAGTTAAAACAGAGACTACAACAGTTGCCCTTGAGAGATGATAGTTTCAAAATTTGTGAGGGGCTTTATCGTAAAATTCTCAAACATTAAAACGTTGGTTCATTATGAAACAATATAGACTTGGGCAGAAATTATATGTAAAAGGGTTTAATTTAACTCTTTTTGTTACAACGTTGCTCATAAGTGCCTTTGGCGTAGTGACCATATTTAGCGCGGTATATTCAGGACCAAAAGGTGACGATAAACTCTGGTTGGCACAGATTATACGTCTAACTATAGCTTTGATCGCTATGGCAGTAGTGCTGATTTTAGATTATCGGCTTTTAAACGGCACGGGATATATAATGTATATACTGGGCTTTTTTGTGTTAACAATTGTCCTTATGTTGCCAGAACAATCCGGAGCAAAAAGATGGATTATGAAAGGTGCGTTTCAACCATCAGAGATCGCAAGAATTATTATCATAATAACGTTATCGCAGTTTTTAGATGAAAAAAAGGAAGTAGCGGAGCAACCAAAGACATTTTTTATAGCTAGTGCGATTGTTTTAACTTATATACTTATGATATTTTTACAGCCATCATTGGGCTATGCACTTACGCTTATTCCTGTTGCATTAGCAATGTTTTACGTTGCCGGAATAAAGAAATTTTACCTGATATTGGTGATAATCATTTCGACTGTATCAGCAGTTTCTACAATTTTTATATTGCATAAAAATTTGGATTTTAATTCTATATCAGTGTTAGTAAAACTGACATTTGGAATAATCATATATGCGATCGTCACATTATTGCTTTACTATATTATCTCTAAGACTCGTATCAGGGAAGGGAAAAAATGGGTTAAATATATTTCTTTGTGCCTTATTGGTGGGATATTATTGGCGATAGTAGGTTCTATGGTATTAAAAGATTATCAGAAAGCAAGGCTTATTGCTTTTGTTGATGCTGATTCTGATCCTGCTGGATCAGGTTATCATATAATACAGTCAAAAATTGCCATCGGATCAGGCGGATTATTTGGTCAGGGATATATGCGAGGGACACAAAACAGATTGGATTTTCTTCCTGCTCAACACACAGACTTTATATTTTCTGTTATCGCTGAGGAATGGGGATTTTTCGGTTCGTTGATCGTGCTTGTTTTGTATTTCGTCTTAATTATGAGCGGGATAAAAACAGCTGCAACTGCGGAAGACCATTTTGGCACCCTTTTGGCAACAGGGTTTATAGCGATGATAGCGACGCAGTTTTTCTTAAATCTTGGCGTTACATTAGGGCTTATGCCTATAACAGGCGTTCCACTTCCTTTGATGAGTTACGGCGGTTCTTCTTTACTGTCAACTTATATATCAATCGGATTACTGCTCAACATCAGATTAAGAAGGTAATGCGATTTTTTAGCTATTGGTAAGATATGCAAAGACAGTAATTTCTCAATGACATTTAAAATTCATAGATTATCAATGTTATTTGAAAACAAAATTTTAGGATCAAAATAAGTATGATCAAGTCTCTTCTAAATGTGTCAAAACCATCAAGATATATTGGAAATGAGTTAAATGCGATAAAAAAAGACCTTAACGATTCTATGATCAGATTTGCCCTCGCTTTTCCAGATATATACGATGTCGGTATGTCTCATCTGGGATTGAAAATACTCTATCATATACTCAATTCAAGGGATGACGTCTGGGCAGAAAGAGTATTTGCACCTTGGGTTGATATGGAAGAGAAAATGAGGGAGGAAAATGTTGATCTTTTCAGTTTAGAATCCGCTTCTCCATTAAGGGATTTTGATTTTGTTGGATTTTCGCTTCAATATGAAATGAGCTATACAAACGTCCTAAATATGCTTGATCTCGCAAAGATTCCGCTTTTATCAAAAGACAGAGGTGATAGTTATCCACTGATTATAGCTGGCGGTCCTTGTGTATTCAATCCCGAACCTATGGCAGAATTCATTGATTTTTTTGTCATTGGTGATGGCGAGGAAGTCATAAATGAAATTATTGATTGTTACAAATTAAATAAAAATAGTGATAAGGGCACAATCTTGCAAAAAATGGCTGAAATAGAAGGTATATATGTGCCTTCGCTTTTTCCTGTAAAAGAAAGTTCCGATGGGATGTTATTTGTTGATAGCCAAAGGAAAATAAAAAAGCGTATTATCAGAGACCTTAACAACTCGCCATACCCATTAAATTACATAATTCCGTTCACACGACCTGTTCACGATCGTGTTGTAGTAGAGATCATGCGTGGTTGTTCAAGAGGATGTAGGTTTTGCCAAGCAGGTATGATCTACCGACCTGTAAGGGAGAGAAGTTCTGCTGTTGTTGAAGACCTTGCAGAAAAAGTTATTGAGAATACTGGATATGAGGAGCTATCGCTTTCTAGTTTAAGTTCCTGTGATCATAGCAAAATTAATGACATAGTGTCCGATCTCATTGAATCTATTGTCAAAAAAAAGCGAGTTTCCATTTCACTACCTAGTCTGAGGACTGATGCGTTTTCACTTGAACTTGCACAGAAGATTGAAACTGCCGGAAAGACAGGCTTAACCTTTGCACCAGAAGTCGCGTCAGATAGGTTGCGTTATGTTATAAACAAAGACATATCAAGAGAGCAATTACTGTCAACTGTCAGGGATGCTTTTAAGAGTGGTTGGTTGACTATAAAGCTTTATTTTATGATCGGATTGCCTACCGAAACTGATGAAGACGTTCTCGAAATACCTAAATTGATTAAAGAAGTTCTTGATGTCGCAAAGGCTGAAAATAAAAGGGCAAATCTTAGCGTTAGTATATCAACTTTTGTGCCAAAATCACATACCCCTTTTCAATGGGAGAGACAAGTGTCAATAGATGAGACACTACATAAACAAAGACTTATAATGAGTAAGATCGGCAAAAACAATCGCGTTGAGATCAGTTTTCATTCTCCATATATAAGTTACCTTGAAGGAATATTTGCAAGGGGAGATAGAAAACTAGCACAAGTTTTAATTGAAGCACATAAATTGGGCTGTAAACTTGATGGCTGGGCAGAGTTCTTTGATTATAACAAGTGGCTAGAGGCATTTGACAGATGCGGAATTGATCCATGTGTTTATCATCAAGCCCGTGAAGTTTGGCAAGCTTTGCCCTGGGATCACATTGATTCTGGCATAACAAAAGAATTTCTCATTTCTGAAAAAGAAAAAGCTTATAACGAGGTTATGACGAAAGATTGCAGAGATTATGCATGTTCAAAATGTGGTATATGTGACAGAAAATCAGGGATCGAAATGAAGTTAGATAACTCTCAAAAAATTATCGTTAAGAAGGAAGAAAAGACTACACTGACCAAAAAAGAGCCAGTATCAAAAATTAGATTTCAGTTTACAAAGGGCGAAGAAGTTAAGTTTATTTCACATCTTGACCTTGTAAATGTTTTTGTCCGTGCTTTCAGAAGGGCGAATATACCAATAGCTTATTCACAAGGTTTTAGCCCACATCCGAAGATAAATTTCAGTTCTGCTTTGCCTGTTGGAACTACGAGTTTAGCAGAATTTGCAGATATAGAACTTGAAGAAGATGTTGATGTTGAAAAATTTATGAATGATGTCAACTATTTCCTCCCTTCTGGCGTAAATATTGTAAGGTCAAAAAAAATACCTTTGAGATCATCATCGCTTATGTCTCAAATAAGCTATGGCTATTACATTGTTCGTATACCAAAGGATGAATGTAATATCAACATAGATTTGAAGGAAAAGTTTGAATTGATAAATTCTAGTGAGCACGTAATAATCAGTAGGAAGCAAAAAAATAAAAAGTCAACTAAACAAGATCAGGTAAAAATCAGTCAAATAGATATAAAACCATTTATAAAAGATGTCAGATTATCTGCGAACAATGATGAAGTGTTACAGATAGAAATGATAATTAAAGAAAGCATAGCTGGAAAAGTTAAACCTGAGGAAATTACTAGCTTGTTGCTTGGCGAATGCGCCGATGATAACAAGCGATTTGATAAATATTCTTCCCTTGATATTCAAAAAATTGATCTGGTTATTGAAGATCGGGGGAGATTCTTTTCGCCTATGGATGTATTTTAGGGTAAAAATTTTAATGGATTGGAGGACAAGGGCTTGAAGATTAAACACTTGGAAATTTGGAAATGGCTACTATTGATGTTGGGTTCAGTTTTTCAAAAAAGAGTTTTTCTCTTTTTGCTAACGAAAATGAGGGGGACATAAACTTTTTCATTAAATATTGATCTAGCTTATTGTCAGATTTCTAGTGTTTTAGGCTGGTAAATTATAAGTTAAGAAGGATTGATGATATGATAATTGACCTATTTAATCCTTTAACCTATAATCCTCCAATCAAAATTGGAGTAAAAAGGTATGTTAAAGGAAATAATTGTAAGCGATGATGAGTATGAAACTAGGGCAGCTCTGTTGGAGAATAAAGTTTTAGCAGAGCTTTTTATTGAAAGAAAGGATGAAAGGTATATTCTCGGCAACATCTATAAAGGAAGAGTAACAAGTGTCCTTCCGGGAATGCAAGCTGCCTTTATAGATATTGGCCTTGACAGAAATGCATTTCTCCACGTATCCGATATCACACATCACCTTGAAGAATTTGAAGAGTTTGAAAATTCAATAGCTACCATTGATAAAGGGGGGACCAAAAAAGGCGGAGAGACGAAAAAAGGGGAACAGCCTTCTATAAGAGATTTGTTGAAAAAAGGTCAGGAAATCCTCGTTCAGATTGACAAAGAACCTATGGATACAAAGGGTCCAAGGGTTACTGCTTATATTACACTGCCAGGGCGATACTTAGTTTATATGCCCACCGTTGAACACATCGGGGTATCGAGAAAGATAGAGAGTGAATCAGAAAGACAAAGGCTTAAAGAAATAGTTGAACGTATAAGACCAAATAAGAACCAAGGATTTATTATTAGAACAGCAGCAGAAAATAAAGGCGAAGAGGAATTCCAATCGGACATGAAATTTCTGATTGAGCATTGGGAGCAGATAAATAAAAAATCCCAAAACTCCACTGCACCATGTTTGATTCACGAAGACTTAGGTTTAATATTCAGAGTAATTCGTGATGTTTTTACACAAGATGTATCTCAGTTTGTCATTGATTCAAAGACCGAATATAATAGAATACTTGAATTCCTAGATACCCTTCTGCCGTCACTTAAACCGAAAGTTAAATTATACGATAAGAGCGAGCCCATTTTTGAAGCTTATGGCATAGAGAAGCAGATAAAAAAAGCCCTGCGTCAGAAGATATGGCTGAAATCTGGTGGACATATAGTCATAAATCAAACAGAAGCTTTGGTCTCCATCGACGTTAATACCGGTAAATACGTTGGCAAAGAAAATGCAGATGAAACCATACTTAAAACTAACTTAGAAGCGGTTGCTGAGATCGCAAGACAATTACGTCTAAGGGACCTAGGAGGAATTATAATCATAGATTTCATCGATATGGGCAAAGAAGAACATAAAAATAGAGTCTTGAAAACGTTAGAAGAAGCTTTGAAACGTGATAGAGCGAGGACAAATATACTTCAAATTACAGAACTTGGACTTGTTGAGATGACAAGACAACGAACAAGACCAAGTCTTATTAATATGCTTTGTCAACCATGTCCATATTGTCAAGGCGATGGAATTGTCCTTTCAACTGACTCAACAAGTATTTCTATCCTTAGGGATATTAGGGCAATATATAATAAGTATAAAGAAAAATATATAAAAGTATTAGCGAGTTCCCCTGTTGCCTTTAGTTTGATGAGAGAATATGGCAAAAAAGTAAGAAATCTTGAATATGAGCTTAAAATGAAGATAGAAGTAGAAGAAGACCTTGATCTCCATATAGAAGATTACAGAATTATTTCTATGAGAGACAATAGAGACCTGATCGTCAGCAACGAATTGGAGTAATATCAAAATCAGTGCTTAACCGAATTAGCCTATAACAGGACACAGACAAATTAAAGGTTTAAATTCGGTTAAACACCTAAAAATAGCATAAGAACTTAACTCTTGAATCTCAGAAGATGATAATTTCGTTTGCCAGTGCGAATGACTGCTATATGTGTTGATGCAAGTGATTCCTTTGTGATTATAAAATCTGGATCGGACACGCGTTTGTTATTCAGGTAGACTCCACCACCAGCAATGAGCCTTCTTGCTGCTGACTTCCCATTGGTTATATTGCATTTAACCATAGCATCTACAATAGGGACTCCTGTTTCTATGGCATCAGCGGGCATTTCTGTTGATGGAACATCCTTAAAAATTCCTTCTAACATCTCATCTGATACGTCGGATATTTCCTTGCCAAATAGTATCTCAGAAGTTTTAACAGCGATGTTTGCTTGCTCAATTCCATGGACAAATTTTGTTACCTCATAGGCAAGAGTCCTCTGTGCTTTTCTTTCTTCAGGTTCTTTTTCCACGCTTTCAGCTAATTTATCTATATGTGAAAGTGGAAGGAATGTGAACCATTTAAGATATTTTATGACATCTTTGTCATCAACGTTTATCCAATATTGATAGAATTCATAAGGAGAAGTTAAGTTCGGATCAAGGTAAATAGCGCCTTTTTCCGTTTTGCCAAGTTTTTGACCTGATGCGGTTGTAATAAGCGGAAATGTTGCCCCATAAACCTGAGCACCTTTGACCCTTCTGATCAACTCGATTCCAGCAGTGATGTTGCCCCATTGATCGCTACCACCAAATTGAACAGTACAGTTGTGTTTTTCAAATAAATGAAGAAAATCTGCGGATTGAAGTAGCATATAGCTAAATTCTGTAAATGATATTCCCTCGCCAATTTCCATTCTACGTTTAACGGATTCTTTTGCTAACATTTCACCAACGCGAAAATGCTTACCGATATCTCTAAGAAATTCAATTAGGCTATATTTGGTTAGCCAATCAGCGTTATTGATGATCATAACAGACCCGACATTGGGGTCTTCTGGTCTGAGCAATCTCTCAATTTGGTTTCTAACAGCATTAGCATTTCTTTCGAGTGTTTCCTGCGAGAGCAAGACTCGTTCTTCTGATTTTCCGCTAGGGTCTCCGATCATCCCTGTCCCACCGCCCAAAAGTCCAATGGAGATATGACCGCATCTTTGGACATGAGAGAGTGCGATCAATGGAAGCAAATTTCCTACATGTAAACTTATTGCAGAAGGATCAAACCCGACATAGCAAGTTACCTTTTCTTTTTCAAAGAGTTTGCACAGTTCTTCATCAGATATCTGTTCAATGAAACCGCGTTCTTCTAAAACCTCAAAAGCATTTTTTAGCATAACATATCCTCCGAGATCAAAAAAGCCCACCTACCAAGTAAAATCTTGATATTCGGGCTTTAGAAATCTTTTGTTTTGGGGTTAAAATTGGTTTCTATGCCCACTATCAACCATAATAATAAAAGTATAAATATGGTATGATAACGGACAATAAATCTTCTTGAACTATTGTTATATGACAAAACAAATCTTCATCCATATTTTTAATCCTATTCGGCGAGATTCATTCACCAGCCGAAAGTATTATTCCCGATATTTTCATCTTGCATTTAATGATATAAATTGACTAATCCTTATTATTATAACTTCAGGCTAATTATAGCTTCAGGCTCCCCCATATTGTTGTCATCTTGCCTTTCACATCAACAGAAAAATTTATAGACGTGTCAACTTTCCAAAACAAGGCAATTCCCCTTCCACCATTATAGGCAAGCCATTTGCCATTATTGCTGAATGTAACATAATCTTGTCCCCAACCTAATCTATTAAATCCATTAAGCCTGCAAACCATTAAGCCTGCAAAATTCCTTATTTTCTTTTAAGTTCCAGACAATAATTGTATTATCTTTGCTTGATGTTGTTGCAATAAGACTACCATCAGGGCTTATTGATACACTATCTGCGCTGACAGATTCAAATATGTCAACTATCTCACCGGTGTCGAAATTCATTACATGAACCTTATTTTGACCTGTATAAGCAAGGAGTTGTCCATCAGAGCTGATAGAAACAGCGTAAATATAAGGATGATCGTTTTTTATTTCAGATATTTTCTTTTTGTCATTTACGTCCCATAATTGGACTAGAAATTGGCTTGTCCCTGCTATAAGAGTCTTGCTATCTGGAGTAAATATCAATGAGCGAGGACAATTAATATCAAGAATACCTATCTGCTCTTGCTTTTGAACATCCCACAGTTTCACTACACCATTATTGACATTACCTTCAGCACTACCAGAAGCGATTATTTTGCCATTTGGGCTGAATACTATGCTTAATACTGTGTCCTTATGACTGCCAAGTATCGTGCTTTTTCCAGTCTTAATATCCCATAGACGAACTGTTCTGTCCCAACCGCCAGAAGCTACAAATTTGTCATCAGGACTAAAGGCAACACAAAAAGCAACATCATCATGCCCTTTCAGCAATTTTTCCTCTCTGAAATTGCTTAGATTATGTAGCCAGATGCCTTCATCACCAGCTAATGCCACTAACTCGCCATCATGCGAAAAAGCTACATGCTGAATCAATTGCTTAACGATTTGCTTTGAGGGGTTTTGTATAATAGTTTGTCCAAATGATAATCCTACGTAAGAGCATAGTAGTATAAACATCAGTATTATAATCTTAGCATTTATATTTCTCATTAGATTGCTCTCCTATCATAATTTTATCAATAATGGCACAAACTAAAATCTGACAGCTTTCGCTGACTAACCCATAAACTTAAATACTCATATTTTACAAAATGTCATCTACAAAGTCAACAAAAAACTGCTGATATATAGGGCTATTTAATTTTTGAAAAATAGGACGAAAATGAGTTAAAATCACTCTATAAGAATAGATCAAAAGGAAAGGAGCGATAAAAAACGACTCAAATCCGTAGCCATCATTTAAAATGAATTAGTAAAATTCATAAAATTAAATCATTCTTCCCCCAACCTCTTGATGTTCCCAAGTTCAGGGTTTGTTTAGCATCTAATAGCTTTTTATCCTTCCCCATTTTGAAACCAACTTTCCGTTCATATCGACCTTTGCTTTCTGCATTGTTACCAAATATGTGATGGCTGGCATCGTCCAATCAACAGTGCCTTGTGCTGAATAATGCAGTAATGCGATACGGATCTTTGATTCTATGTCTATGCCAAGACTTTTCAGATCCGCAGAGAGTTCATAACGATTTTTATCTATCTGAACTTCACAAATAGCATCCTGAATCTTGAATTCTCCGGGTCCGCCGATCTTGTCCGCATCCTTTGTAAATCCAGCCATACCAATTCCCAATAACTGACCCATCTTCGTCTCAACACTGATATATCTATCTACTCCCATAGGCTCTTTGTGTGGAGGATACGGGGATTCTGTATCAGACTGTATACCTGTATCATACCTATTATCCGAATCTATGATCACCTGATATGCTCCCCTATTGGTTTTACCTTTGGATATATCGTCTTTGACAACTACCATTACATAAAGGAATTTTTCATCATTGGCTATTTTATAGCTAATGATATCCATTGTATCATCTTTTGGTCCGCCGAAGGTATCATTTTCATCATCCGCATATCCATTGACAGTTTCCCAATCGCCAAACAAACCGTCTATAGTTATATCGGCATAAAAGGCAAATGTAAGATTTAGACTTGATAAAACGACGATAGATATAATTTTTATTAATGCTTTCATTCATATTCCCCCTTTTCTGATAGCAAGCGAGATATTTATGCATAAAATAAAATCCAAGCCACCAATATATACTATATCACTCCGTATTCGGTTTTGCAAGTTTCGCAGCCTGTAATTTCGGATCAATTTTTTAACTGTTGAAAATTTAATGAATATGTGATAAATATAGATACAGAGTGATAAGTATAGATAATGGATAACTCTTTTATTTCAAATTTAGATTTCTTGGTTTAGCGAGTTAAACAAACGAATAATAGCTGATATTACATATCGGAAAGGTGGGTATAAGATGTTGAAACTTACATTAAAATTCATATTCATATTTGCAATACTTTTCTTATTTGGACAATTTTCTATGGCACAACAGGAAGTAACGGTTGGCAATGACTTCTATGTCGGTGCAAGAGCAGTTGCTATTGGCGGCGCATTTACAAGCGTAGCAGATGATTTCACCGCATTGTATTGGAATCCAGCAGGTCTATCACGTATAAAAAATATGCAGTTTTATGGTTCATTGTCTCATGAAAAGCAGGACACCGAGATCACATATTTCAATGGAAGGGAATCGACATTTACCTCTAATACAAGACCCAATTCTTTCGGAGTTGTTATTCCTATCCCAACGTATCAAGGCGGATTGGCTTTTGCATTTGGTATGAACAGAATTCAGAGTTTTGATTCAAGGACTATTACAAGGGGATTTAATGATCTTACATTAGAAGAAGACCCGGAACTAGGTCAATTATACATTGATGAGATCATCGACGAATCAGGCGGTATATATTCTTGGGACTTTGGAGTTGCAGTTGACATCGCACCTAACATATCTGTTGGTGCTTCTCTTGGATTTCTCAGTGGGAGCTATGATTACAATTTGGATCTGATCGCGACCGATACCAAAAATCTCGATAAAAACATCGATAAAATTAGTTATATAGATACAACTGCCACTGACTATATTGGAGCAGACGCTAAAATCGGAATTCTAGCAAGAGTAGCGAAAGCAGTTAAAATTGGTGGAATGATCAATATACCATTGAGTTTATCCGCAGATGAATATTGGACTCAGGACAGTTATTACACTTATGATGATGGAACCAAAGAATCAGATTTATATGATGGAAGCGTTGGTTATGATATATCATATCCATTCAAATTTAATCTCGGAGTGTCTGTAAGTCCATTGCCGAACGCACTAATATCGGCTGATGTCTCTTATATAGACTGGACACAGACCAAATACAGCGAACCGCCAGCTAGCGATGTAAGCAACGAGGATTTTATCAATGATTATAGGGATATTTTGAGACTGGGCGTCGGTTTTGAGTTTTTCATACCGAATTCTGGACTAGCCCTAAGAATAGGATACATGCGTGATCCGCTTCCATATATACCAAAAGGAACAGAAATAGAATCAGAAAGGCAATATATTACTACTGGTATCGGGATCATAGCGGAAGAGGTATTTAATTTAGATATTGCCTATATGAGAAGATTTTATAAGTTAAAAATTGGTTCAGACAAGGCTAAAGATTACAGTTCAAACCGAATATTTCTTTCAGCAGGATTTAAGTTTTAGAGAAGATAGCTAATTGAAAGGTATTACTTGGCGGTCCGTCCTCATTGGACTTTTGCTTATTCCGATAAACTCTTTTTGGATTGCGCTCAGTGAGACTGGTAGCACGATCTTTTATTCTACTACATCCTCACTGTTTTGTAATACTATCTTTACGCTCTTTATTGTAACTCTATTAAACGCAGGGGCTAGACTATTCTTCAAGGCTGGCTCATTAGATCAGAGAGAGCTATTAACCATATATATAATGGTCTCTTGTGCCTCTGCGTTATCAGGCGAAAGCGTTGGACAACAGATTGTCCGAGATATAAGTGCCCCATTTTGGTATGCGACACCTGAAAATGAATGGTCGGCACTTTTTTTCCATCATCTGCCTAAGTGGCTTACCGTTGATGATAAGCATGTCCTCAAAGGTTTTTATGAACCCAGTCAAGGCGATTCTTCTCTATTATATACATCTTTACACATCAAGACTTGGCTTTTCGCACTCCTTCCCTGGCTTGGATTGATAATTTTACTTGTATTTATTATGATATGTATAAACGTAATTATCCGAAGACAATGGATAGAGTATGAAAAACTTACCTACCCGGTAATACAATTACCGCTCGCAATGACAAGCCAATCGGATAATCTATTCAAAAACAAAATGATGTGGGTTGGGTTTAGCATCGGTGCGGGGATCACTTTGTTAAATGGATTGCATACACTTATCCCATCAGTGCCTGGGATCCGCAACATATATAATATAAGTGATCTGTTTGTTTCAAAGCCTTGGAATTCCATACAACCTATGGTTATAGCGTTCTATCCTTGTGCTGTCGGGCTTGCTTATTTTATGCCTCTTGATCTTGCGTTTTCAACTTGGTTTTTTTTCTTTTTTTGGAAGGCACAGTTGGTGATCGGCAGTGTTCTCGGATTGCATAGCTTGCCAGATTTTCCTTATGCAAAATGGCAACAGACAGGAGCATATCTTGCAGTCGGAATACTTGCGCTATGGCTTGGGCGTTCTCATATAATTGACATTATCAAGACCGCATGGAAAGGTAAATCAAGAGAAAATATAAATGAAGCGATGAGTTATAGGACAGCCTTACTAGGCGTGATATTCGGGTTTGGATTTTTATTGGTTTTTGGACTAAAAATAGGTATCAGCTTGTGGGTTGGATTACTTTTCTTTGGGATTTATTTTCTGTTATCAATATCTGTTACACGTATGCGTGCGGAATTAGGACCTCTTGTCCATGAATTATATTACAGTAACAGTGATCAGGTCATAACTGCTTTTTTCGGCACACGTCTGATACCTCCTAATAGTCTTACATCAATATCAATGTTTTGGTGGCTATCGCGAAGCCAAAACTCACATGTTATGCCTCATCAACTTGAAGCTTTCAAAATGGCTGAAAAAACCAATGCAAGCACTAAAGGTCTGTGGGTCATTATGCTTATCTCAGCAGTCTTGGGGGCATTTTTCTGCTCTTGGGCTGTCCTTGATACAGGATATCGTCATGGCGGAGACGGAGGATTTGCAAATGAGGCATATAATAGGCTTCAATCTTGGTTGACCAATCCCCGAACAACAGATGTACCTGCGAGCATCTTTACTGGTGTTGGATTCTTTTTCGCATTTTTTCTTATGTGGATGAAAAGACGGTTTCTCTGGTGGCAGTTTCATCCCATCGGATATGCTGTCACGCAAGGCGATTGGGCTATCACTTTTATCTGGTTTCCTATATTCTTGTCATGGTTGTTAAAACTGAGCATATTAAAATTCGGAAGCATAAAAGCACATAGAAAAGCGATACCTATCTTTTTAGGCATGATCCTTGGAGATTTTATAATTGGTGCGATTTGGGGAATATTTGGTCTGATCACGGGATTACCTGTTTATCACTTTAAGAATTGGTAACGGAATCATTATCTTTCTTTTGTATGAAAAGCCGACGAAGTTCTTTGGGTGTTCCAAGCATCTTTTCTATCTCATCTATTGATGGAAGCTCGGATAAATCTTTGAGTCCGAAATGTATTAAAAATTCCGTTGTTGTCCCATATAACAACGGTCTTCCTGGTGCATCTTTCCTGCCAATAATGCTTATAAGCCCCCTTTCTAAAAGAGTCTTTATAACACTATCACTTATTACCCCCCTTATCTCCTCTATTTCAGCCCTTGTAACAGGCTGTTTATAGGCGACGATAGCAAGCGCTTCTAATGCAGACGTTGTTAATCTTGACGATATTTCGGTTGTATAGAACTTTTTTATCCATACAGAATATTCACTTCGTGTGCATATCTGGTATCCATTAGCTATCTCCGCTATTTGGAAGCTACGTTTTGTCTCATCATATTCTTTTTTCAATGCTTGAATTATCATCTGGACATCGTCACTGTCCATCTCAATGATCATAGCCAACTGATCCACAGATACAGGTCTATCAGCGACGAATAAAATAGCCTCAATTATAGATTTTGCTTCCTCTATAATCATCATCTATCTAACAGAATACTGATCAGACTAATTAATCAAAACTAATAGTAACCGAAAAATTTACTTATTCTATCTGATCAAGTTATCTGTGCCCCATTTCTGAAAAAAATTAGTTTGCTTATTTAATTACTAGGTTTTGCAGGATAAAGCCATATCCCACCAAACAGTTGTGATTGTCTGATTATAATTTGCTTGGATTTTGCCAGTTCAAGAATTGCAAGAAATGTAACTATAACTTCAAGTCTTGTGCTTAAATCCGATAAAAACGATGTGAACTCAACCCTCTTACGTTTAGATAATATTTGCAATATCTCCTCAATTTTCTGTTGAACGGTAACGGTTTCTTGCTGAAAACCTTCTAAACTATCCTCTGGCAACGACTTCAAAATCCTGCTGAATGCAGACAATAGATCAAAGAGAGTTACATTTATTCTGTATTCTTTCAGGTTAAATCCTGATACTATTGGGTCTCGGAATGATCTGAAGTAGATGTTTTTTTGATATTCCTCTTGATATGCAAGTGCGATTGCGGCGTCTCGGAACTTTTTATATTCCAACAATTGCCTTACAAGCTCTTCTCTTGTCATCATTGGTTCGTCAAAATCGCTGACAATGTTAGATGGAAGCATTGCCTCTGATTTCATTTGAAGAAGTGTCGCTGCCATTAGAAGAAACTCACCAGCGACGTCTAAATCAAGAGATTGCATTAAATTGATATATTCTATGTATTGGTCTGTGATCTCAGCTATTGGGATATTATATATATCCATTTCATTTTTTCTGATTAGATAAAGTAATAGATCAAGTGGTCCTTCGAATATATCAAGTTTAACTTTATACATAGAAGTTACGTTTAAATACGGGATATAAAAAGTT
>FWPV01004983.1_pt1 | contig 27130 bp, 22 predicted proteins | sample 2228371 | NCBI WGS metagenome assembly FWPV01 (sample SAMEA103939776, study PRJEB20133) | metagenome
GGTCAACCTCATCCTTCTGGTGCACAACCTCATTCGCAGTCGGGTTCTCTTGAAGATGGCCGGGGTGGAGTTATGAGGTAGCACACGAAGGTATTTTTGAGGGGGATTCATATGCCCCTCATCCGGCGACACCCCTGACGCAGTGAATAACGTCTCTTGACAGGGTGTCGCCACCTTCTCCCGCAAGGGGAGTAGGAAAGGGGTTCTGGTGGATTCGCTACCAGAGCGCTCTTCACACATCCTGAGTCATCCGACTTCATGGAAGCCCTGTCCTGGACAGACCCGTGGCTGCTGGGAAACTCGAAACCCAAGCACCCGTGGGCCGGGCCCGGCCCACGCCTGTGAAAAGCGGGATAACGAAGTGGTTAACGGTTTGTCTAGTGATGTATAACCCATCCTGCATACCGGCCCTTGGTACATTGATAAGGCATAGGGCTTCGTGCCCCTTATGAAAGGACTGGACATTCGGTGAACGAGGTTAGCTGGAAGCTATTTGCGCCGCTCTCAATTGAAGGGGCTACGCTCTTGATCGAACATCAGGATTTGCCTTCGGGCATGGCCGTACGCTTGGGCGGGGTCGGGGGCGTGGTGCTCAAGCCCCAGGAAGCCCAGGAGCTTTTGCTTAACCTGCTCACCGGCGAATCCTGGGTGAGCAGCCGCCTGGTCTGGGCGGCCCCTCGGCTGCATATCGGGCAAAAAGGCTACAACCTGAGCGAACGGGCCAAGCTGGCCCTGATCGAAGCACTACAATCGCTGTTGGTGGAATCCCAGGGGGTGGCGGTCAACCCCATGCCCAAGGAAACCTGGCAGCGCTCGCTCCTGGAAATCACCCAGCATCGCTTTGCCAGCGTGGAAGAAGCCCTGCCCAAGCTGGGGGAGGTTCTGATTTCCCTGGGCTTCAAGGGCATCTGTTTGTGGCTACGCGACAGCAACGAGCGTACCCTGAAACTGGTCGGCCAGTACCCCGAGGCTTCTCCACCTGAAGATCTCCAGCCCGAGCGACACGCCGTCTACTTCCAGGTGCTGGAGCGCAACCTGCTCATTGCCGCCGACGATGCCCGCCAGGATGCCCGCATGACCGAACTGCGCGACATCCTGATCAGCCGGGGGCTGGGTGCGGTTTTGCAGGTCGTCTTCCACGGCGAAAACGGGCTGCGGGGGGTGATGTGGATTGAGAGCATCCAGCCCCGCAAGTGGAGCAACGCCGACGAGACCCTGGCCCTGGCCATGGCTCAGGTCATCGAGCGTATTCTGCGCCCCCTCAAGGACGACCTTAAGATCCAGACCCCTGAGCGCAAGTCGCTGGCGGTCAAGCGCAGCGAGTTTGAGCTCAACCTGGCCCAGGCTCTCTCGCTGGCCCAGCGGCACGGGCGTTCACTGGCCCTGATGCGCATCCGGGTCGAGGGAATGAACAAGGCCCAGACCGAGCAAGCCGCCCGCGAGATTGCCTACACCCTGCGCCAGAGCGACTCGCTTGCGTACCTGGGCGACCAGGGTTTTGCCCTGCTGCTTTCCGAGGTGCGCTGGACGGCGGGGGCCAGCCGGGTGGCCCACCGCTTGCTGGGCCGCTTGCGGGCCGCACTATCGGGCCTGAAGGTGGGCATTGGTATCGCCATGTTTCCCCAGGACGCCACCACGGTGGAGGGGCTGTGGAACCAGGCTGAACAAGCCTGTCACTCGGCCCTCGAGACCGGCGGGGGCATCCGCCTCCTGACCCCTGGTGCGTCCGAGCTGCAAGAGGCCCTCTCGCAAGATGGTCTGACCCTGCACTTCCAGCCGGTCTTCAACCTGAGCGACCTCGAGCTCGTAGCGGTCGAGGCTCTGGCCCGCTGGCCTAAACCCAAGGGGCTGCACCAGGCCGGGGAGTTTCTGCCCCTGGCCGAACAGGTCGGCCTGATGAGCGCCCAGGATCGCTGGGCCCTCGACAAAGTGCTCGAGCAGGCCGCCCTCTGGAAGCCCTCCGGGGTCAACGCCCGCTTCAGCGTTAACATCTCCTCCGAAACCCTGGTAGACCCCAACTTCCCCACCGTCTTGCAGGAGATGTTCTCGGCCAAGCGCCTGCCCACCGACATCATCATCATCGAGCTGCGCGAGGAGGCCATCCTGAGCGACCTCGAGACCGCCAGCCGCAGCCTCGAGATCCTCAAACACCTGGGGGTCTCCATCGCCCTCGACAACTTTGGCACCAACCCCCTCCCGCTCACCCAGCTCAAACGCCTGCCGCTCGACTGGATAAAGCTCAACCCGGCCCTCTCCTCCTCCGAGAACGCCCCCTTGGCCAAAGCGGCCATAGATATGGTGCATGCCGTCGGCACCAAAGCGGTGGCCAAGGGCTTAGAAGAGCAGTCCCAGCTCACCCGCATGAAGGAGCTGGGCGCCGACTACGGCCAGGGCCACATCCTGGGCTGGCCCGTCCCCGCCGAGGACCTGGGGGCCCTCCTGGTGTGGGGCATCGGCACCTGAACATCTGCTACCATTGACCCTGTGACCGAAGGTGCCGTGCTGGTGCTGCGGCTGCTACTGTGGCTGCTGCCCGGCTTTCTGATGTTTCTGGCCGTGCGCGGTTTTCTGGCCGGGCGCCACCGCGTGGCTTTGGGCCTGTTGATAGGCGGGGTGCTGGCCGCCCTGCTGGTCAAGCCCTTTCCGGTGGGTTTTGCTTTTTGGGTGATTGGCGGGCTGGCCGGACTGGGCGGGGGGCGCAACCCCAGGTATGCCCGTGAGCTGCGCGAGCTTATCGAAGAACAACAAAGGCGTTAGAGTTCTAAACCTGGCTTTTCTGGCCCCTATTAATCTTGCCAAAAGCCCATGGCCGAAGGCCGAAAGCACCCCCCCATTGCTCCGACACCCAAAGGTGACCCGGCGCCCGACCCGGGCATGGGGGCTCGCTATACTGAAGCGTTATGGCATTGCAAGACAAAACCTCGCTGCTATCCTTGCCTCTCGAGGCACTCCCGGGCGAGGGCTACCGTGCACGACAACTGGCGGGCTGGCTCTACCAGAAGGGTGCCCGGCAGTGGGACGAGATGACCGACCTACCCAAAGCCCTCCGCAGCGAATGGGCCGAGCGCTTCCGCATCTCGGAGTTCGCCGAGGTAATGCCCTACCCAAGCCAGGACGGCTCGGTCAAGTACCTCTACACCCTGCTCGACGGCCAGAAAACCGAGGCCGTGTACATGCCCTACCCCAATCGCAAGACCATTTGCATCTCCAGCATGGTGGGCTGCCCGGCAGGCTGCACCTTCTGCGCGACCGGGAAGATGGGCTTTGGGCGCAACCTCACGGCGGCGGAGATTCTGGACCAGATTCTGTTGGCTGCCCACCACCAGGGCCACGCCCCCCGCGAGATTCGCAACGTGGTGCTGATGGGCATGGGCGAGCCGCTTTTGAATGTGGAGAACGTGTTTACGGCCATCGAACGGATGCTGCACCCCCAGGGGCTGGCCATGAGCCCACGCCGCATTACCCTTTCCACCGTGGGGATTCCACGGGGTATTTACAAACTGGCCGAGTCGGGGCTGGGGGTGAGCCTGGCCCTCTCGCTTCACGCCCCCGACGACGAAACCCGTCAGCAGATCATCCCCACCGCCCACCGCTACCGCATCGCCGAAATTATGGAAGCCGTGCGGCACTACTACGCCCAGACGGGGCGCCGGGTCACGCTGGAATACACCCTGCTGAGGGGCGTCAACGACCATGACTGGCAGGCCCGCGCGCTGGCCGGGCTTTTCAGGGGCCTCAGCGTCCACATGAACCTGATTCCCTGGAACCCCTGGGAGGGCGCCCCCCATCAGGGCACCCCCAAAGCGCAGATTCTCAAGTTCGCGGCTGCCCTCGAGCAGCAGGGCATCCCTACCTCGGTGCGCTGGAGCCGGGGGCGGGATGTGGGGGCCGCCTGTGGGCAACTCGCCCTGAAACAACCTGCCTGAAAAATGTCGCAAGTCTCATGTCCAAGGCCCACCTACTTCGGGCTTTTGACCCCTCGAGGGCAGTTTCAAAAGAGCCAACCCCAGGTTTACTCCCCTAACGGCTTTCATGCAAAACCCATACAATGGGCGGCGGTATGAACCGAAACCTCATTCTCATCGCCGTTGCGGTGCTGACCCTGCTGGGTGTGGGAGCCTATCTGCTGTTTGGGCAACGCTCCGGTGGTCAGGCCAGCGTGGGTAACGGAACCCTTTGCGCCAACCAGCCCCCTGCTGCCACCGGTCTCTCCAACGAGGGCATTACCTCCCTCCGCATTGAAGACCTCAAGGAAGGCAGCGGCCCCCAGGCCATCACCTCCAATACCGTGCGGATGCAGTACATCGGGCGTTTGGTGGACGGCAAGCAGTTCGACACCTCCTGCCAGCCGGGCCGCACCCCCTTCGAGTTCACCCTGGGGGCCGGTCAGGTAATCCCCGGCTGGGACTCGGGCATTGTGGGGATGCGCGTTGGCGGTCAGCGCCGCCTGATTATCCCCGCCAACCTGGCCTATGGCGACCGCAGCCCCAGCCCGGACATTCCCCCCAACTCGGCGCTGATATTTGATGTGGAGCTCCTGGAAATCCGCAATTAATCGCAAGTCCACATAGAGCGGTTTTCTGAAAGAATACCGCAGCCCTTTGGAACCATTTCGCAATGCCCCCCTGTGAGGGGCAGCGCACTGATGGCTCGTGGGTGCCGCCAAAAGCCTGTGGGCTTTTGGCCATCGGCCCTGGGCTTTCGGCCCAAAAAGTGAACACTGCCCCACCCGACCCGCAGGTATACTGGTCAGGTGAGCTTGCCTGGGTCCTGGGCAAACCTTATACCAACTCTGCGCGTGAGCGGCGCTAAACGCGCCCCTCACTTGCCGCGCCAGGGGGCGCGTCCGAGGGACTTGTATCTCGCTTTTGGGTCACTTCTGAGCAGATTTGGTATTAATTCCAACCTCCAGCAACGAACCCTAATGTGGAGAAGCCGATGCGGTTTGTGGTGCTAAGTGGACAGAGCGGCGCCGGGCTCACCTCGGCGCGGATGGCCCTGGAAGACCTGGGCTACTTTTCGGTAGACAATATTCCGCCCCAGCTTTGGGGCGACCTGCTCAAAACCGTGGAGGCTCGAGGCATCCACAAGGTAGTAGTGGTGCTGGACATCCGGGCCCGCGACCTGTTGGGCGAGGTGGAAACGGTACTGGGCCAGCTCAAGCCCTTCATCATCTACCTCGAGGCCAAATCGGACATCCTGCTCAAGCGCTACAACCTTTCGCGCCGCCTCCACCCCCTGGGCATGGGCAACCTGCTACGTGAAATTGAAGAAGAGCGCCTGGCTTTAGCCCCCCTGCGCGACCGGGCCGACCTGGTGATTGACACCTCCGAGCGCACCCCCCGCCAGCTCAAGGAGGCCCTCGAGGCCGCCCTGGGCGAAGAAGAGGGCTTCTTGCTGCGGATTTTCTCCTTCGGCTTCAAGTGGGGCCCCCCACAGGATGCCGACCTGGTACTGGATGTGCGTTCTCTGCCCAACCCGCACTACGACCCCGTTCTGAAATCGCGCCCCGGTACCGATCCCGAGGTGGCCGCTTATGTCTTTGCCGATAAAAAGAACGAGCCCTTCTACCGCACCTTGCTGGCTACCATCGGGCTTTCGGCGGAAGGCGCCCGCGCAACCGGGCGGGCCGCGTACACGGTAGCCATCGGCTGTACAGGAGGGCAGCACCGCAGTGTAGCGGTTGCTGAACGGCTAACCCAGGAGCTCTCCGGGCGTTTTCGAGTGGAGCTGGAGCACCGCGACCTGGAAAAAGCCATGGTTGCCTGAGCGAGGCCACCGAACATGATCTGGAACAAGGCCAAACGACCCAATCTCCGTACGCTCACCCAGGGGCTGCGAACCAACCCTGCCGATGACCGTTTCCTCAGCACCCTGCGCTGGCTGCTACCGGGTATGCGGGTCAAGCGGTATGCCTTGCTGGCCGCCCTGGGAATGCTGTGCATGTTTACCGGGGTGGTGCATCTCTCCTGGCAAACCACGCTCTTACCCTGGTTTTTGCAGACCACCCGCTGGGCTGGCTACTTCTCCATCCCGCTGTGGGTCTCGGGGGGGCTTTGGCTCCTGGGGGGGCTTACCCTTTTCCTGCTGGGTTTGCGCTGGATGAACCGCAGCATGCTCTCGGCCATCACCGACCCCGGCTCGGTCTCCAAGCAGGTTTACATCCGCCGGAGACTCGAGGCTGGCCCGCGCATTGTGGCGCTGGGTGGGGGCACGGGGCTTTCCAGGGTACTGCGCGGCCTCAAGGTGGAAACCGCCAACGCCACAGCGGTTGTGGCGGTTACCGACGACGGCGGCTCTACGGGGCGGCTACGGGTTTCCTTTGGGGTTCCGGCGGTAGGCGACCTGGTAGACTGTCTGGCCGCCCTTTCCGACGCCGAGGGCCTACCCGACCTGATGGAGTACCGCTTCAAACGGGGAGGGGAGCTCGAGGGCCACACCTTCGGCAACCTGATGCTGGTCTCGCTCTCCGAACTCAACAACGACTTTGCCAAGGCCATGCGCCAGGCCAACCAGGTGCTAAGACTCCGCGGAGCGGTCTGGCCCGCGACCTTCGAGGCCGCCCGGCTCTGGGCCGAGCGCGAGGATGGCACCCGGGTCCAGGGGGAAACTGCCCTGCGCGAAAAATCCGGGCGCATCCGCAAGGTCGGGCTGGCCCCCATCGGGGTAGCGGCCATGCCCGAAGCCGTCCATGCCCTGCAAAAAGCCGAGATGATCGTGTTGGGGCCGGGTAGCCTCTACTCCAGCGTCATCCCTAGCTTTTTGCCCAAGGGCATCCAGGTAGCCATCCAGCAGTCCCCAGCCAGGCTGGTTTACATCGTCAACATCATGAGCGAGCGGGGCGAGACCGAAGGCATGGATGCCTACGACCATTATCAGGCCGTAGCGCAACACCTGGGCCGCCAACCCAACGTGGTGCTGGTTAACAACGCCCGCATCCCCGAGGACCTGCTCAAGCGCTACCGGGCCGAGGGCCAGACGCCGGTACGCTTCAACCCCAAGCGCTTCGAGGGCCTGGGGGTGCAAATTGTGGCAGACGACTTTTTGGAGCCCGGTTTTGCCCAGCACGACCCCATCCGCCTGGTGAAGGCCCTGATGTCCTTGCGGTAAAAACCCCTTGATGTAGCGCCCTGGACAGGGTAGGGTGTGGGCTTGTGGGCTGCCAGGCGCTTTCGTAGTATGTTTGCCACTGCAAGTGGTTCGCCAGGCATATGGGCGCTGCACCCTTGAACCAGCAGGGCCTCAAGGCTTGGCCCGCTCGAGACGCAGCGTAGAGTCCTGCCCAGTATCTACATTTCAAGTTCATACATCGCTGGCACTGTTGGGTATTGCAGGGAAACCCATCCGCCATGATCCCTCTTCTCTTCTCCGATCCGGTAGGCGACGACTATGGCCTGGGCTATGTCTACCCGCGTACCGCCCTGTTTGCTGAGGCCGGTTTTGCCGATCTGACCGGCTTTGAGGCCCTTCGCAAGGGGGAACAGGTGGTTTTGCGGGTCAGGCTCCATCACTACCCCAACCCTGGCAACGCTCCCCATGGCTTTTCTCTGGCTACCATTGGCATATATGTCCACACCGAAGCCGGAGGCAACGAGGAACTCCCCGGCGCAGGCTTCAAAACCCCCGCAGGACAGGGCTGGAACTGGGCCTACCTGCTCACCGGCTGGAAAGCCGAAGAACACCGTCCAGATGGAACCGTGCAGGCGGTACCGGTTGCCAGGAATGGCAATTGGCTCGAGCTCTCCCCCAATCTACCCCCAGGGGACTATGGCTACTACGTGGCAGTAGGGCTCTACGACCCCTTCACCCCCTGGCACTTTCGCCCGGTCCGCCCCGGAGGGGGCACGTGGACGATTGATGGCCCCGCAGACGCTCCCGCCGCCGTGGATGTGCTCTCGCAAAGCCAGATCCAGGCATATCAAAGTGGCGTCTTACCGCCCGTACATGCTATTCAGAACCGTATTCCCTGGGCCATTCTGAGCGCTGCTCTGGGTGTGCTTTTTATTTTGCTGGCCTTTCGCTTCCCACGAAGATGAAGCCAGGGTCAGGGGGTCAATGGTCTAAAGCCGATGGTCGAGTGTCTATGGTTGATCGTCCATCGCCGATAGTCGCATCTCTACCGCACCTCCACCAGAACAGCACACGCTGAGGGCGTGGGTTGCACGATGGCAAAGCCGCTTCACAAATGCCCTCTAAGAGCATTCGGTACAGCATTATCACGAAAACCATAGCCCTTACCCAGACATCCCAAAGAGGTGTACCCTGAGCTATGCGCGACCTCCTGCTGCGCTTGGTGCTCAATACCCTGGCTTTGTGGATCGTGACCCAGCTCTACGGTGGCATCTATTTTGCCAGAGGCAGCGGTCTGGGCGATTATCTGCTGTCTGGGCTGATTTTTGGCCTGGCCAATGCCCTGCTTAAGCCCGTGCTGCTGCTGCTTACCCTACCGTTCAACATTCTGACCCTGGGGTTATTTACCCTGGTCGTCAACGCCGTAATTTTGTTATTTGTGGCCAGTCTAACCCCCCTGGATGTGCGAGGGTTTGGCGGGGCTTTGATTGGAGCCCTCCTGCTCTCAGTTATCAGCTTTGGGCTCAACCTGCTCATCGGGCCTTCAGACCGGCACCGGACAAGGTGAGCAGGAAGCGCAAAAAGAGAGGGCAGGGCCTTTGCCTGGCTGCCTTCTCCAACGCCTCAGCGTGAGCCGGTGATGTAGCTCTCCAACTCGGCAATCATGAACTCCTGCTGGGTCATGATAGCTTTCACCACGTCCCCTATGGAAATGACCCCTACAAGTCGGCCATCCTCAACCACTGGCAGGTGACGTATCCGGTTGCCGGTCATCAGGTTCATGCAGTCCGCTACGGTGGCATCGGGGGTAATGGTGATAAGGTCGTCGGTCATGACCTCGCCTACCAGGGTGTCTTTGGAAATGCGGCCCATCAGGATGATCTTGCGGGCATAATCGCGCTCGGAGAAGATGCCTGCCAGTTGGTTGCCGTTCATCACCATGAGGGCTCCCACGTCGTAAGCAGCCATGCGCTCGAGCGCCTCAAACACCGTAGCGTCTGCCGGAATCGCATGGATCATATTGCCCTTGGCCTGGAGCAATTGCCGTACCGTGCTGGTCATCCCACACCTCCCAAAAGCTGTCTATACAGACTGGGTTACAGAACCCAGGTCAGGTTCAGCAGGGCAAAAAACCACCCCATCTGCCCTATCACCTCTGAACGTACTGACTATTTTAGCCTGTTCAGCCCACAATCGAAATAGCGACCTACGAATGCCCCCCCACCGCCCTATCCAGGTCGGGCCGGGCTTCGCGCACCGCCAGCGAGAGGGTCAGGGCCGGAATCAGTAACAAGCCCAGCACGCTCAAGCTCTCCAGCACCCCAAAGCGCTCGATGATAGGCCCCACCGCCCCGTAGAGCAGCCCGGCAAACCCCCAGGTGAAGCCCATCAGAAGCCCCGAGACCGTGGCCATCTGGCGCGGTTCATGCTCCTGGGCCATCGTGACCGCTACCGGCACGCCCGCGTTCATCAGGGCACCCGTAACGGCCAGCAAGGCCACGTAAAACCAGTTTTCTGGGGGCACCACCAGCAAGGCGATGTAAAGGGGAATTGCAAAGAGCATGGTGCCCACCAGCACGTTGCGCCGCCCCAGCCGATCCGACAGGGTTCCACCCAAAAAAGCGCCAACGGTGGCCGAAATGCTGTAGACAGAAAGCGTCAGGGCCACCTGAGCATCGGAAATACCGCGCTGGGCAAACCAGAAAGGGATGGTGGTCGAGAAGCTCATAAACACAATGCTGCGGAGGGTCGAGACGGCCCACAAACGCGCCACATGACCGCGAAACACCCGCTGCAAGTCACTGAAGCTCGAGGGTTTGGTTTGCAGTCGGGTAGGGGGTGCCTGGCGCAGCAGCAAAAAAGCAGGCACCAGGGCCAGGGGGATGAACCAGGCCAGGGTTTGCAACCCCCCCTGGTTTACTGCGGTGAGCGAGACGATGGGCCCCAGCGAAATGCCCACGTAGCCCCCCGTACCAAAGAAGCTCATCCAGAAGCCGCGCCGGGCCGGGTCGGCATACTGCCCCACCAGGGCGGCCCCCGCCGAGTGAAACAAAGCCGAGCCTAGCCCCGACAAAGCCAGCACCACCCCCGCCACCCAGAGGTTGGGGAAAAACCCCAGCAGGCCACCCCCCAGAGCCATCAATAGCGGCCCCAATGCAGCCAAAACACGGCGATCATAGCGGTCAGCCACCAGCCCGGCCAGGGGTTGCAGTAAGCTGCCGGTGAGGGATTGCAAGGCCACCAAAAGCGAAACCGCCCCGTAGCTCACGCCAAAAGCCGTCTGGAGTTTGGGTAGCAGGGGGGTCAGAAATGCACCGAATAAGTCGTTGGTGGCGTGAAGCCAGGAGAGCAAGAAGGGCAACACCCCAAGAGCATACGCTGACCGGCGGGTCAGGAAAAGCGACCCAAGAATCAAAGACCTCCAGGTGTACTGTCGCAGGTCGCAAGTCCCAGGTCTCAGGTCAAAAATTGGACCAGGGGCTGAGCTCCGTAGGTTGCAATACGTGTCGAGCTGCTCGTTTCGCTGTGTAGCGGGTTGGGCCTATAGCAAACTTGCTTATGGGCTATAGACCAGATCCTCTGCTTGGAGCTTTCGGCTTTTGGCTATCGGCCATTGACCATGAGCCATCGGCATGTTTTCAAGTTGCCTGTCTCAGATTGTCCAGCACCTCCCAGTCACCCGGTTCCACCCCGTACAGCAGGGCCAGATAATAGCTGGCCCAGGCCAGGCGGTACCAGTAGCACAGGGCTTTGGCCAGGGTGCCTTCAGCTTCGGGCTCGGGGAGTTCGATCAGGGTATCTACGCGGTTTTCCAGAATTTCCTGGGCGTAGCGCTTGCGCTCGTCATCGCCTACCAACACCGCAGCAATGGGGTCGCCTTGCTCGTGACGGGCCTCGAGGCCCGTCACAAAGAACTCCAGCGCCGAGGGGGGAGGGGTAAAAGAGAGGCTCTTGCCAATGCGGCTAAAGATTTGTTGCAGGGCCTGGCCCAGGCCCGGATAGCGCTCAGGAGCCACCCACATGGGGGTTCGTTCCAACAGCGAGTAAGCCAGAAACTTGGCCGGGTTTTTGCTCAGGCCCACCTCGGGGCGTAGGCGCTCACGCTCCAGCAGCAAGGCCTGGTCTATGCGGGCCAGCTCGGCCTGCTGACCCGTGGCCAGCAACAAAAAGCGCAGGTAGCGATAGGTGGAAAGGGGATGAGCCAGCACCTCCACCTCCACGTTTTCCCTGAAGCCCAGTCGAACAATCTCCGCGCCGCTCACCGAAGCATAGAGTCCGGCCCCGGCAGCACCGCCGAAATCGTAGCCTCCCTCGAGCAAAAACTGCGTGCCAGTAGCGGTGAGTTCCTGGGCAAAATCCTGGGCAAGCTGCGCCGCCCACCAACCCTCGCCAAACCCCACCACCCCATAAGGTGGCCCATAGCGCACCTGGGGAACCGGCCCGCTGCCCACCAGATCGCGCAAATCGAAGGCCAGGCCCAGGCGGTCGGCCAGGTAGGTTTCCTGTGAGTCGAGGTCGCGCATTCACCCCAGTTTACTGGCCTGCCAGCCCCCAAAAGAGTCTTTAGGGCTTGACCAGCCGATTCCAACCGAATCCGCGCCTTTGCAACCCTTAAGCCGCAAGGGCAGCCTGCATGGGATTTCAGGATTTCGCGCCCGGTGGGTAAATACGGTAGCCTAAGCCTCGCATGTCGCCCTGGTCTGTCCTCACCGCCGCCATGACTGCCGGAACTGCCGTTTCGCTTATTGGGCAGGCCTACCCCACGCTGGCCCCTTTCATCCGTGCCGATCTGGGGCTTTCTCTGGCAGCAGTGGGCCTGCTCAATACCTTTATCTACATCGGCACCATGCTGGGCTCGCTGCCTTCGGGCTGGCTCACCGACAAGCTCGGCAGCCGCACGGTGATGATTGTCGGAACCCTCGCAGGAGCGGGCTTGGCGGTTGCCATTGCACTACTGGCCCAATCCCAGTGGATGTTCATTCCGCTTTTGTTCCTGGTTGGGTTGGTGGTCGCCTCGGCCACCCCGTCGGGCGCACAGGCAGTCGCCCAATCGTTTCCACCCGAACGGCGCGGGCTGGTGATTGGGTTGCGCCAGATGGCGGTTCCCCTGGGGGGTGCGCTGGCAGCGGCCATTCTGCCCGCCGTGGCCCATTTCGCTGGCTGGCGCTGGGCTTCGGTGGTTGCAGCCCTCATCGCGGTAGTGGCGGCCCTGGTAGCAGCTCGGCTCTACTACGAAAGCCTGCCCTCCAAAGCCTCGCCCAGGGGCGCCCATCCAGCGCTCACCCAGGTGCTGCGCGAACGCAACATCCTGCTGGCAGCCATCGCGGGGATCACTTTGCCCACCGGGCAGTTTGTGATGATCACCTACCTGATTTTGTTCCTTAAAGAGCGGTATGGGGTTCCCGAACTTACCGGAGCCGCCCTCCTGACCGCAGCCCAGTTTGCCGGGGCTTTTAGCCGGGTGTTCTGGTCGTGGTTATCGGACCAAATGGGCGGACAGCGCAAGCCCTTGTTGGTGATGATGGTGGGGCTGGCCGGGCTGAGTGCGCTGGTACTGGCCTGGCTCCCATCCGGCACACCCCTGTTGCTCAAGGCTTTGATCGTAGTGCTGTACGGAGCCACTGCCCTGGGCTGGCAAGGACTGCATTTTTCACTCTTGACTGAACTCTCTCCCCCTGGCTGGGAAGGCCGGGTCGTAGGGTTCGGCCTGATTTTTACCTCGATTGGCATCGCCTCCGCACCCCCTTTGTTTGGCTTGTTGGTAGATTTCAGCAACAACTACGCCCTGGGCTGGATTGCCCAGGCAGCCGTTTTCGGGATTGGGGCTTTGTTGCTCTCCAACATCGTGGAGCGACCCCGCAACCAGGGTTAGAGCGGTTCTCGGAAAGAATCGAGCAATCCTCCAGCCGAAAAAACTGCGATGGGCTCGTTTGTTGCCACATGGATGGTCCCCTATCGGGATGGGCTGAACCCGTACACCGTAGCAGCTATGGCAAGCGTAGCGCAGATACGCGTATCACCCCGCTTCACGGCGAGGAAAGCGTATCATCTCTGTGAGGCACGTCTGCTTCCCTTCTCGTTTTCGTCAGCGTCGAGAAGAGAGGGGATCGCAACCGGTGCTCTGGCTCAATCCGAATATGGGGTTGGATGCCGCACCCAGCGGTGTGTACGCAGGCGGGCCATTAGCTCCTCGGGCAAGCGGGTTCCGTCGCTACAGGCTACGTTGGCCTCCACATGCCGCACCTTACGCATTCCCGGAATAATCGTGGAAACATCGGGGTTTTGCAGGATGAAGCGTAAGGCCAGTTCGGGCAGGGTCATACCGTACGGAACCTCTGGCTTGAGTTTTTCTACACGCTCGAGGGTGGGCAGCAGGTTGGAGGGATGGAAGTAGCGACTGCGCCAGTCATCTGGCGGAAAGGTGGTCTCCTGGGTCAGGGTTCCGGTCAACGAACCTTCGTCGAAGGGCACCCGGGCAATCACCGCAATATTGAGCTCGCGGCAGACTGGAAAAAGCTCGTCCTCGGGGTTCTGGTCAAAGAGGTTGTAAATCACCTGCACTGCGTCAATCAGGCCGGTCCGCAGCGCCGCAATGGCGTTGGCGGGCTCCCAGCGGTTGATGCTGATACCCCAGGCTTTGACCAGGCCTTCTTCTTTTAGCTTTTGGATTTCCCGCTGCCAACGCTCATCCAGCGCCCAATGGTCGTTCCAGACATGAAACTGCATCAAATCCAGTGAAGGCAGCCCCAGGTTTTGCAGGCTCCACTCCGTGTAGCGGCGGATGTGATCGGGCGGGTAGCACTCGTCCAGGGTGTACTCGGCCCTGGCAGGCCACTTGAAGTTTTTAGCAGGTATTTTGCTGGCGACATAAAGCTTTGGGTAGGGGTTGGCCCGCACCAAATCGCCCAATGTCCCCTCGCTCTTGCCATTGCCGTAGGCCCAGGCAGTATCAAAGAAATTGACCCCCAGGTCTACTGCCCGCTGGAGGGCCTGGCGCACCTCTGCCTCGTCAGAACCCGTCCAACCTGCCAAACCCCACATGCCATAGCCAATTTCCGAAACCTGCCAACCCGTGCGTCCGAAAGTTCTGTATTGCATAAAAAGCATTCTTACACGAAGTTGCCGCATGACTCCTCAAATGCAATGCTGCTTGAAGAGTGCGAGAGTGAAGGTCAGGCTGGCGCTCCATTCAAACCAGGTATGTTTTGAACCAGTTCAGGGTCAGGTTCCAGGCATCCTCGGCGGCATCCTTTTTGTAGTTGGCGCCTGTATCGTTGTGGAAAGCGTGGTTAGCCCCTTCATAGATTTTGATCTGGTAGCGGATGCTGGCCGCCTTGAGAGCTGCTTCCAGGGCTGGAATTCCAGCATTAATGCGAGCATCGTTGCCGCCATAAATGCCCAATACGGCGGCTTTGATGTTGGGAACTTTGGCCAGGTCGGGTGCGGGCCCATAGAAAGGCACGGCGGCCTTAAGTTCGGGCACCTCGGTGGCCATGCGCCAGGTCAAACCCCCACCAAAACAAAACCCGGTCACGCCAAGTTTATCGGTCTGTACCCCCTGGGTGGCCTTCAAGACCTTGAGAGCTTCTTGCAGGTTGGCCATGTGCTCATCACCTCCGGCCTGGGCCAGGTAGGCAGAAATTTGAGCAGCATCAGTAATTTTGGCCGTGCCACCGATTTTGGAAACCAGATCGGGGGCCAGCGCGATGTAACCGGCTTTGGCCAGCCTGCGGGCTACATCCTGGATGTGCGGTTGTAACCCTCGATTTTCGTGAATCACAATCACGCCTGGGTGGGAACCCCCACCGGCTGGGCGGGCCAGGTAGGCGATCTGGTCTATTTCCCGGGCCTTGTAGGCAAGCTCACGCACCTGGATAGCCGGATCGGAGGGGCTAACCAGCGGCTGGGCTTGAACCTGAGGGGTTTGGGCCGGGGCCTGTTGGGCCTGGGCTAGCTCACTCAGGCTCACCCCGGTAATTCCGAGGGAAGTGAGCAGGGCCTTGGCACCCGGGATACCCCCACCCAGCAACACCGTACGGCGCAAAAACTCGCGGCGCTCGAGCTCCCCCTCCCGGTAGTCTTCAGCAAACTCCTCTACCACATAGCGGAACAGGTCTTGACGAGACATGGCTTGATACCTCCCAAGCCCAGTCTCGCGGCTTTACCAGGTGCAAAGCCCTGTCCCATGCACAAATGTGTGTCTCACAATACAACCCGCCACAAACAAACCCCTGCCCTCCTGGGCAGGGTGGACGGCCAATTTGAGTGGCCTAGCGAACCTTTAACATTTCGGCCAGCTCAGCATACAAGCGCTCTTCTTCGGGGCTTGGACTGGTCGGAATGGTGATGCGAATCTCGGCGTACTGGTCTCCGCGACTCTTGTCCTTGCGGGGCCAGCCCTTCCCTGCCAGACGCAGCTTACGCCCAGCCTGGGTACGTTTGGGAATGGTCATTTCGACGGGGCCATCGAGGGTTTGCACCCGCACCTTGCCGCCCACTACGGCAATGGGCGCGGGCACCTCCACCACGGTGTGGAGGTCGTCGCCTTCCAGGCGCATCTCGGGCCGGGATTGCAGTCTGATGTGCAGGTACAGGTCGCCCCCGGCACGGCCCTTTCCGGCCAGGCGAATTTTCTGGCCCTCCCGCACCCCCGGCGGAATCCGCACAGTAATACGCTCGGGGCCAATGGAGATGGTTTTTTCGCCACCCCGGTAGGCTTCCTCCAGGGCCAGGGGGAGTTCGGCTTCCAGATCGCCTGCTACCCGGCGCGGGCCCTGGCCTGGCACCGTCTCGAATAAGTCGCCAAACCCCCCGAAACCACCCCGACCCCCCAGGTTACCAAAGAGTTGTTGGAAGAAGTCTGAGAAATCGCCCACATTGCCGCTAAAACCACCGAATCCACCCTGCCCCGGCGGGGGGCCTTGCCAGTGTCCGCTTCCGGCTGCCGAGCCGTAGGTATCGTAGAACTTGCGCTTTTCCGGGTCGGACAAAACCGTGTAGGCTTCGTTGATTTCTTTGAACTTGTCCTCGGCCCCCGGCTCTTTGCTAACGTCGGGGTGGTACTTGCGGGCCAGCTTCTTGAACGCCTTCTTGATTTCGTCCTCAGAGGCGTTTTTAGTGACCCCGAGAATTTTGTAATAATCCTTGTAGGCCATAGCTAGCTGAGAGCCGAGCCCAGAGGGCAGAGGGTCTTAGTTCTTCTCGCTCTCTGCACTCTGCTCGCTGCCCTCTGCCTCCTTTACACCATTTCCTACAACCACCCGCGCGGGCCGCACCAGCAGGTCGCCATACCTGAAGCCTTGCTGGTACACGTGCATCACCTTGCCGTCCTCGCCTTCAACTGCACCGATGGCCTCGTGATAGCGCGGGTCAAACTCGGCTCCCACCCCCGGCACGCTCTCCACCCCTAGGCTTTTCAGGTTGCGGGTAAAGTTTTCCAGAACGGTCTTGACACCGGGGATCAGGTCTTCGGGCTTAACGCTGGCAAAGCCCAGGGCCCGCTCGAGGTCGTCCAGCGTGCCGAGTAGCGAGCGCACGGCGTCGAATTTGCCATTGCGCTGGGCAGCTTCCAGCTCGTGGGCCATGCGCTTCTTGTAGTTTTCGAAGTCGGCATAGAGGCGCAGAAACTTGTTTTTGGAAGCCTCGAGCTCAGCTTTCAAGAACTCCACCTCGCCCCTGAGCTGATCCAGCTCGGAGGGTTCCGCCGGTGTTTGATCCACAGCGGCTTCAGTCATGTTTTTTTCGTTTTCCATCTTCAAACCTCGGCCAAACCGGAGGAAACCCAGGGTAGGAAATGTTGCCATTCCCTACCCTACCTCCAAATCCTTAGTCGGCTGGTTTATAGTCCGCGTCAATCACATCATCGGGTTTCTGGGCATTGTTTTGGCTAGCACCTGCGCTCGAGGCCGCTCCCTGCTCGTAGGCCTGCAAGGCCGCCAGCAACTCCTCGGTGGCGCTGCGCAAATCGGCATCGGAACTATCGGTGTCCACCAGGGTCTTGGCCTTGCCCACCGCAGCTTCCAGCCGGCTCTTGGCTTCCGGAGTGCTTTCCTTTTCGGTCATTACCCGCTCGGCCTGGATACGGGCGGTATCGAGGTTGTTCTTGAGGTCGGCGTGTTCCTTGCGCTTGCGGTCGGCTTCGGCGTTGGCCTCGGCTTCCTTCACCATACGGTCAATTTCCTGCTCGGAGAGGGTGGTGGTGTTCTGGATGGTGATGGAGGCTTCCTTGCCGGTGGACTTCTCTTTAGCAGTGGCGTGCAGGATGCCGTTGGCGTCAATATCGAAGGTGACTTCGATCTGAGGTGTCCCCGCAGGCATGGGCGGGATGCCATCCAGGCGGAAGCGGCCCAGGCTCTTGTTATCGGCGGCCATGGGGCGCTCTCCCTGTAGCACGTGAATCTCTACCGAGGGCTGGTTGTGTTCGGCGGTGGTGAAGATCTCCGACTTGCGGGTCGGTACGGTGGTGTTGCGCGGAATCAAGACCGTGCAAACCCCACCTTTGGTCTCCACCCCCAGCGAGAGCGGGGTTACGTCGAGCAGCACCACGTCTTCCACATGCCCGGTCAGCACCCCGGCCTGCACGGCAGCCCCCAGGGCCACCACCTCGTCGGGGTTCACGCTGCGGTTGGGCTCCTTGCCCAGCATCTCCTTCACGATCTGCTGCACCGCCGGGACGCGGGTCGAGCCCCCCACCAGAAGCACCTCGTCAATCTGGCTGGCGTTCAAACCCGCATCGCGCAGGGCCTGCTCGACCGGGCCGCGAATCTTCTTGAGGAGGGGCTGAATGAGCTCCTCGAGCTTGGCCCGGGTGAGCTTACGCTCCAGGTGTAAGGGGGTTTTGGAAACCGGATCCAGGCCGATGAAGGGCAGGCTGATGGTGGTCTCGGTGACCGCCGAAAGCTCAATTTTGGCCTTCTCGGCAGCCTCAATCAGGCGTTGCAAAGCCTGCCGGTCGGCTTTCAGGTCTACACCGCCAGACTCTTTCTTGAACTCCTCGGCCAACCAGTTCACAATGGCGTGATCGAAGTCGGAGCCGCCCAGGTGGGTGTCACCGGCGGTGGACTTCACCTCGAAGACGCCCTCGCCAATCTCGAGCACCGTCACGTCGAAGGTGCCCCCGCCCAGGTCAAAGACCAGCACGGTTTCGTGGCCCTTCTTGTCCAGGCCATAAGCCAGCGCGGCGGCAGTGGGCTCGTTGACGATGCGTAAGACCTCGAGGCCCGCAATTTTCCCCGCGTTGGCCGTAGCTTCGCGCTGGGAGTTGTTGAAGTAGGCCGGTACGGTAATCACGGCCTTGGTAATCTTCTCACCCAGCTTCTTGCTGGCATCGTCTACCAGCTTGCGCAGCACCATGGCCGAGATTTCCTCAGGGGTATAGAGCTTGCCCTGAATATCTACCCGCACCCCGCCATCGGGTCCCTTGACGACCTTGTAGGGCACGCGTTTGACCTCGTCCTGCACCTCGTCCCAGCTACGCCCGATAAAGCGCTTGATCTCGAACACGGTGCCCTCGGCGTTCAGCACGGCTTGCCGACGCGCTACCCGGCCTACGAGCTGGTCGCTGCCCTTGTACGCCACCACACTGGGGGTAGTGCGCTCGCCTTCGGCGTTTTCCAGCACCACCGGGCTGCCCCCCTCCATGATGGCGATGACGCTATTGGTTGTTCCCAGGTCAATTCCTACGGCTTTTGCCATATATCCTCCGCTGGCCGCACTAAGCACGGCTCACTAATCTATAGGATAGCTTTTGTCAATCATATAGTCAATAGAGTTGAGTGTGGTTATATCAAGTTCTCGATACACACCTACTGGACTAGGCTATCTTGGGCCATATGAAGCCAGTCCGGGTGCTCGAGGTTCTCGAGGCTAAGGCTATCGAAAGCACGCAAGCCAGCCTTGCCACATGGCAGCAGTCTGGAGGGTAAGAACCCGCAAACCACAGAACAAGAGGCTGGCGCTCGAGCACACACCCTGGCTCCAACGCAACTTTTCATATTGCAGGCAGCACGTCCTGCATGCACCCTATTCCCCCATTGCCCCTCGCCAATAACCGTTGCTTATCTGTTGAAAATGATTCCTTTAGCACCCCACATGAGAGCTACCCAATCCCGTTCCGAAGAGGACATTCGGACTTTACAGCGCACGGTTCTTTTGACTACCTTTGTGTTTGTAATAAGGTGTACGCTGGGGAGACAATGAACCGTTTGCCGTTCAACCTTTGGTTTATCTTGCTTGCTGCCATTCTGATTGCCTGGGCTTTTAGCCTGACCTCCAATCAGCAGCCCACCAACCAGGTGGCCTACACCACCTTTCTGAATGAAATTGAACAGGGCCGTGTGGCCAAAATCGCAGTGGATGGACGGCAACTAAACGTAACCCGTCGGAACGACGGCGATCAGTACGTAACCTTTGCCCCTGGCTCGATAGACACCACCACCATCCGCGAGTGGGGAAACAAGAAAATAGAAGTAGAGATTGCACCACCCCGGCGGGATAACCCTTTGCTGGGCTTCTTGATTCCTTTACTTCTGATTGGCTTGCTGGTGGCCATCTTTTTCTTTTTCTCCCGCAACCGGGGCCCCTCAGGCGACAACGCCTTCAGCTTTACCAAAAGCCGGGCCAAGGTGCTGACCGAAGCCCCCAAAACCAACTTCAAGGACGTGGCCGGTTGCGAGGAGGCCAAGGAAGAACTCAAGGAGATTGTAGAGTTTCTCAAAGCGCCGGCCCGCTTCCACGAGATGGGCGCTCGCATTCCCAAAGGGGTGCTGCTGGTGGGGCCGCCCGGCTCGGGCAAGACCCATATTGCGCGGGCTGTGGCGGGCGAGGCCAAGGTGCCCTTTATTGCTGCCTCGGGCTCGGACTTTGTGGAGATGTTCGTGGGGGTGGGGGCGGCCCGGGTACGCGACCTGTTCGAGACGGCCAAGCGCCACGCCCCCTGCATCATCTTCATTGACGAGATTGACGCCGTAGGCCGCCGGCGCGGGGGCGGGGTGGGGGGTGGCAACGACGAACGCGAGCAAACCCTCAACCAACTGCTGGTCGAACTCGACGGCTTCGAAAAGGAAACTAGCATCATCATCATGGCGGCTACCAACCGCCCCGATGTGCTCGACCCGGCCCTGTTGCGCCCAGGCCGTTTTGACCGGCAGGTGGCCATTGATGCGCCGGATGTAAAGGGGCGTGAACAGATTCTTAAGATTCACGCCAAGGGCAAGCCCCTGGCCGAGGATGTGGATCTGGCTCTCCTGGCCAAGCGCACTCCTGGGTTTGTGGGCGCTGATTTGGAGAACCTGCTCAACGAATCGGCTCTGCTGGCTGCCCGCGATGGCCGCAAGAAAATCACCATGAAAGACCTGGAAGAGGCCGCCGACCGGGTGATTATGGGGCCCGCCAAAAAGAGCATGGTGCTGACGCAAAAAGACCGCGAGGTAACCGCCTACCACGAGGCCGGGCACGCCCTGGCCGCCCACTTCCTGGAGCATGCCGACAACGTGCATAAGGTGACCATCGTGCCGCGTGGGCGGGCCATGGGCTTCATGATGCCCAGCCGCCAGGACACCCTGCACTGGAGCAAGAAGCGCCTCACCGACCAGATTGGGGTAGCTCTGGCGGGCCGCGCTGCCGAAGAGCTGGTGTTTGACGATGTAACCACCGGGGCCGAGAACGACTTCCGCCAGGCCACCGACCTGGCCCGGCGCATGATTACCGAGTGGGGTATGCACCCCGACTTCGGCACGGTGGCCTACCAGGTGCGCGAGGACACCTATCTGGGCGGCTACGATACCCGTCAGTATTCCGAAGACACCGCCAAGCGCATTGATGAAGCTGTACAAAAACTGTTGCAGGAACAGCACGACAAGGTGTTGCAGCTACTGACCGAGAAGAGAGATGTGTTAGAGCGGGTTACCCAGGTACTCCTCGAGCGCGAGACCCTGAACGCCGAGGAGTTTGTGCGGGTGGTGGAGGGCGAGGCCCTGGAGAGCCTCGAGCCCCCCAGCGAACCCCCCAAGGACAAGGAAGAAAAAGAGCCCCCGCGTATCGTGCCCAAGATTAAGCCCAACCTGGGCGGGGCTTGAGAGCCGTGCAGATACCCTCACGGGCCGAAGCCGAGCAACTTTTACAAGCAGCCGCGCAGAGCAATCCGGGCCTGTGGCCGAGTCATGTCCGCTATGTGGCTTTAGCCGCCCAGGCCATTGCGGTTCATCACCCCGGACTACAGCCCGAGGTAGCGTATGTGTTGGGGCTGCTGCATGATATTGGCCGTGGCAAACCGGGGCGCATCCGGCACATCGTGGAGGGGTACAACCTGCTTTCCCACCTCGGTTATCCCGATGCGGCCCGCATCTGCCTGACCCACGGCTACCCCCTCAAGACGCTGGACGCCGATGTAGACCCGCCCCATAAATGGGACCTGAGCCAGGAAGAGGTGGCCTTTGTGCGAAGCTTCCTCGAGCACACCGAGTACACCGAGTACGACCGCCTGATCCAGCTTTGCGACTCGCTGGCCCTGCCCACCGGGTTTTGCACCCTGGAGAAACGTCAGTTTGATATTGCCCTGCGCTATGGTGTCGGCGACTGGTCGGTGCGACGCTGGCAGGCGTATCTGGGCCTGCTCGAGCACTTCAACCAGGCCATCGGCAAGCCGGTTTATAGCCTGCTGGACGGCATTGTGGAGAACACCCTGGGGTTCAAGCCATAAAAGGCATCGCCCTCCCCTATCAGCCTTTCCGGTAGAGCGCTCTTCACATATTTAGAGCCATCCGACGACAAGCAAACTTTGTCCAGGACAGAACAGTGGCCGCCTGGAGGGGCGGCCACGTTTGTGAAGGGCGCGATAAGCTAAAACCATGCGGCTGTACTGGGAACAACCCTATGCCAGCGAGTTCGAAGCCCAGGTAGTACGGGCCTGGAGCGAGGGCACAAAGCACTATGCAGTGCTGGATCAGACCCTCTTCTACCCCACCGCTGGGGGCCAGGCCTGCGATACCGGTACCCTGGACGGGGTAGCAGTGGTGGAGGTGCTCGAGGATGCCAAGGCCACTGGCAGCGTGATTCACCGGCTGGAAGGCCCCCTTTCCGAAGGGCAAAACGTCGTGGGAAAGCTCAACTGGGCGCGCCGCTACCGACACATGCAGCGCCATACCGCCGAGCACATGCTGGGACAGGCTTTTTTGCGGGCCGCAGGCTGGAATGTGGTGGCGGTCAACATGGGCAGCCCCGTCTGCACCATGGACTTCGACGGCGAACCCGCCGAGGAAACCGTCCGCCAGGCCGAGGCCCTGGCCAACTGGGCGGTGTATGCCAACACCCCGGTACACACCTACTTTATTGACCACACCGAGGCCGAGGCCCACGGCCTGCGCCGTTCGCCCAAGGTAACGGGCACCATCCGGGTGGTGGAAATTGAGCACTGGGACAAGGTGGCCTGCGGGGGCCTGCACGTGGCCCACACCGGCGAGGCAGGCCCCATCAAAATCACCAAATTTGAGCGCTACAAGGGCGGTACGCGCATCTACTTTGTGGCGGGCTGGGAGGCCCTGGAGCTTTTCGACCAGGAGCACCGCCTGCTCTCGCGGCTGGGTGAGCGGTTTAGCTCGGGTCTGCTGGAACTGGAAAAGCCCATCGAGAACATGCGTAGCGAGTGGTACCGGATACGGGCCGAAAATGCCGCCCTAAAGGACGAGCTGGCCGAGCGCCTCATGCGCGAACTGCTCACCGAGTTCCCCGGTCTGACCATCGGGGCCCTGGTTCCAAACGCTGTGCTGGACATGGTGGGCAAGCGGCTGGCGGAGTGGCCGGGGGTGCTGGCCCTGCTCCTCGCCCAGGCCGAGGACAAGGCCCGTTATGTGCTGCTCAAGCATCCGAGCCGCCACGAAGACTTACAGGCCCTCTGGGACACCGTGCTGAAGCCGCTGGGGGCCAGAGGCGGGGGGGCTTTGGTCAAGCTGGGGGTGCTGCCCCTGACGGCCCTACACCCCGCCCTGGAAGGCTTCCAGAAATACCTGTCCAGCCATTCGTGAACTACGATTCCAGGCTCATCTTGGGCATCATCCGGCGGAGCGGCTCCGGCAGCCACCAGTTCCACCGACCCGCGAGCACCAGTACCGAGGGCACCAGTACCAGCCGCACCAGGGTCGCATCCAGCAAGACCGCCACCGCCAGACCCAGTCCGATGGTCTTGTTGGCAACCACCTGCCCAAAGACGAAGGCCGAGAAGACAATAATCATGATCAGAGCCGCACTGGTGATTACCCCGGCGGTGCGCTCGAGGGCATACCGCACCGCCTGGGGGGTATCCAGCCCGGCCAGATGGGCTTCCTGAACGCGGGAGAGCAAAAAGATTTCGTAGTCCATCGAGAGGCCAAAAATCACCGCAAAGAGCAGGATGGGGAGCGAGCTATCTATGCCGCCCACATCGGTAGGCGCCCCCACCAGTCCGGCGCCCAGGCCCTCCTGGAAAATCAGCGTGATCAGGCCATAGGCCGCCCCCACCGTGAGGGTGTTCATCAGGATGGACTTGAGGGGAATCAAGAGGCTGCGGAAGGCCACGGCCAGCAAAAGAAAAGTGGCCACAAAGACCGTCCCGATGGCTGCTGGCATGGCCCCCACCAGGGCCTGGGTAAACTCCATAGAGCCCACCGGCGCACCGCCTAGCAGCACCCGCTCGAAGCCCGCGTTCCGGGCTTCCTGCTTGAGCCTGGCGTACCACTCGGGGATACGGGGGGCCTGTACGGCATCGCGGGGAATCACCGTCAGGCGCAGGTAGCGGCGGTTCTGGCTCACGTACTGGGTGGAGAGGCCCACCAGCTCGGCAAACCCACCCTGGCCCGAGAGCCGCCCGGCCAGAAAAGGCGAGACCACCAGCCGCACCTCGGGCCAGGCTGAAAGGCGCTGCTCGAGGTCGCGCCAGCGGGCCCGGTTCTCGGGGGTGAAGCCTTCTTCACCCAAGTCCAGGAGGATTTCAAAGGAATCCAGGGCACCCCCCAGCCCCATCTGCCGGATCAGCTCGAGGCCCTTGCGCGACTCCACATTCGGGCCCAACCCAAAAGCCCCGGTATAGCCCAGCTTCATCTGGGTGGCCGGCCAGGCCAGGGCTGAGAGCAGCCCCACCACTGCAAACGCCCACATCCAGGGGCGCCGCATCACCACCCCGGCCCAGCGGCCCCAGAAGGGGCTCACCTGCCCGCTACTGGTGGGCTTGAAGGCCAGCCGACGCGGGGAGTTCACCCGCTCACCCAGCATTGACAGGATGGCCGGGAGCAGGGTAATCGAGGCCAGCACCGTTAGGGTAATGGACATCACCCCGCCCACCCCCATCGAGCGGATGAAGGTCAGGTCGGGCACCAGCATGGCCCCCATCGCGATGGCCACCACCAATCCGCTCGAGGCCACCGTCCGCCCGGCGGTCTGGGTAGTGATGGCCGCCGCCGCCTGCGCCGAGCGCCCCGAGGCCAGCTCTTCGCGGAAGCGGTTGACCATCAGCAAGGCGTAGTCAATACCCGCCCCCAGCGAAAGCATGGTGATCACCGAAAGGGCAAAGCTACTCACTTCACCCAAATACGTGAGGAAAAACAGGCAGGCTAGGCCGGTGGTGATGGCCACCACCCCCACCATCAGAGGCAGCCCGGTGGCTACCAGCGCCCCAAAGGCCAGCAAGAGCACCAGCCCGGTCAGGGGCAGGGCCATCAGTTCGCTGCGCTTGACATCGGCTTCCAGCAGGTGCAAGAAGTCCTTGGTGACGGCAGTGGCCCCGGTCACATAAAAGCGAATCTCGGGGGTCTGGGCTGCCCTGGCCTCGCGCCGCAGGGCCTCGATTACAGCCTCGCCGTTCTCGAGGCGGGTGTCCAGCAAGGTAGCGGTAATCTTGCCGTCGGGGCTTTGTTGTTGCAAGGGGCTGGGCGCGTCATAGCGGCTCAGGCGCACCCCCCCCTCGAGGCCCTGGATTCGGGCTATTAGCTGGTTGTAGGCCGCTCGAAAACGGGGGTCGCTTTCGGGCAGGCTGGACTCGCTCACCAGCACCGTGCGGTCTACCGATTGTTGGGCAAATTGTTCGGTATAGATTTGCGTGACCTTTTGGGCCTCGCTGTTTTTCACGTCACTCGCGTTTGCCGCCAGACGCCCGGGGGCCATGCGAGCCGCCGGAATGGCCAGCAAGACCAGCAGAACCCAAACGACAATAACCTGTAGCGGATACCGGGTCACGAAGCGGGCAAGGCGGGCAAACATAAAGCACAACCCCAAACCCGCTCAATATGCTCCTTCCTTCACAAGAAGACAAGAGCAGATGCCGCAATTTGAACAGCAAAGGACACCCTATTGGGCCTCGAGTTGTCAAAAGAGGCGGGCCTTGAAAGGCACCTGGTATTGGCCCTACACACTTGTAGCCATCCGCCCAACTTCGGGCCGAGCAGGGAGCGTACAATCGTCGGGATGGACTTTCTGATCGCGGCGCTCTTACTCGGCCTGGTGATTTATTTCCTCTTTCGGGTGCTGCGGGGGGTATTGCCCGCTCGTCTGTGGGCCCGCTTCCGCCCCCTGGGAATGCGTCTGGTGCTCCGCAAGGCAACCGAGAAATGTACGGTCTGCAAGGAGGTACTCAACCCGGCTGAAGTGGCCGCCCTGCGCCAGGGCAGGCGCAAATGCCCAGAAATGGCCCGCTGCCCTTATCAGCGCAGCCGGTGGCTGAACTAGAGCGCTCTTCACAAGAATCGAGCTGTCCGGCTTTGAGAAAGCCCCGTCCTGCACAGAACAGTGGCCGCCCGGATGGGCGGCCACGTCTGTGAAGAGCGCGATAATGGCAAACCTCGAGCGTGGTTGAGCCGATTGTCTATAGCCGAATAGCCAAAACAGCTTCATGGCCCCAGGCCCTCTAACTTTCATCGTTAAGGATCATCCCTGTCGTACCTCAAAGGTCATTGCTCTCGGCGGCTTTGGGGGCATTCACGGCGCTACAGGTACTTCACCCTCGCCTGCATTTAACCCACCTTGAACCACATCGCTATAGAGTGAGGTAGTGCACGTAGGCTTGCATTGAGCAAAGGAATCTATGGGAATCGGGCAATTGGCATGGGGCTTGCTGGGTTGGTGGATTCTACTGGCGGGGGCTGTCGCTGCCGAAGCCAGGAACCCCTCGCAGTACGTGTTTGTGGTGGATGTTTCGGCCTCGATGATTGGACGGGAGGATGGGCGCACGGTGATCTTCCCGCTGGTACAACGCGAGTTGATGCGCTTTGCCGAACGAGTCGCCGACGAAACCGAGGTACGCCTGGTGCCCTTTAGCAAAGAGCCCCTGGGCACGGTACGGTTTGTACTGCCGCGCGAGCGCGAAGAGATGTTGCGCTATATTCGCAGCCTGCGGGCCGAGGGCAGTTCCAGCTATATTTTTGGGAGCCTGAAGCAGGTCTATGGCGAGCTCTGCAACGAACCTCGAGCCTTTTTTCTCTTCACCGATGGCCTGGACAACTCGGCAGAGCCCGGCCAGATGCCGGAGCTAAAGAGCCAGTGCCCCCTTACCCTGGTGACGCTGGCAGCACTGCCCAAAGCCTTTTCCGAGGCCTGGGGGGGGTTGCGGCAGAACAGCCTGGTCAGCGAACCCTCGAGGCCACCCCAAACGAACCCTACCGCCCCAGAAAAGCAGGCCTCGAGCGAAGCACCCAGTACGCCGGTGGCTCCAGCAGACCCGTCCTCCCCGGCAGGCCCTGTCCTGGCAGGGGTACAAAAAGAGTACGGCGAGGAATCCAGCCCCAAGCCCGCCCCAGCCCCTACACCGGCCAGCCCTGGAGCCAGGCCAGCCCCTCCCCAGCCGCGCCCCGCGCCACCCACACCCCTGGCCCAGCCGCGCCCAAAACCTGCGGAGCCAGCCCCATCTGCCCGACCCCCGTCTGTACCGACCCCATCAGCCCGCCCCCCGGCAGCGCCGGCCCCATCCAGGCCAGCCCCACCGCCGTCTCCCAGGCAAGCTGTGCAACCAGCCAGGCCCCTCCCCAGCACTCCCCCTGCGGTAGCGCCGCCAACTCCGCCTGCTAAACCCACCCCACCCCCCATAGCAGTACCCACCCCT
>FWPV01004984.1_pt1 | contig 27127 bp, 27 predicted proteins | sample 2228371 | NCBI WGS metagenome assembly FWPV01 (sample SAMEA103939776, study PRJEB20133) | metagenome
ATAGAAAAAAATATTGATATAAAAGATAGGGTTAGATAAATTAAAATCGGTATTAAAAAAAAAGATTTTTTTATTATTAAGTTTTCTTCTTTATAGATATATATTAAATAAATTAATATAAAAAATGGTATGAATACTCTTATCACCATTAATTGCGCTGGACCAAAAGGATCAAAAAATGGCTGCCAGAAAATTAAAGGAACCAGAAAAATAATAAAAATAACTATTTGATTAAGTATTAATTTAATATATTTGCTCTTTATTTCCATTATAATTCGTAAAAATCCCCTTCAAACAGCACAAGTCCTGCAGCACCAATTGCCCCTGCTCTTTCGCCAAGTTTTGCTGGTAAAATTTTCGCCACATTATAAATTATTTCAAAGGTTTGTTTTTTTACTGCCCGCCTTAAAGGTATAAATAATTTATCGCCAGCATTTATAACTCCTCCGGCAATTATAATAAGTTCAGGATTAAATATATTTAACATATTAGCAATACCTGCTGCAAGATGCTTTATAAATTCATCCCATATTTCCATGGCAAGTGTATCATTATTTAATAATGCTTCATAAACGGTTTTTGATGTTATTTTATTTATATCGCCTTTTACAATTTCTGTAATAATTGTTCTTTTACCTTCTTTTATTTTTTGTTTTGCAAAATTAGCAATAGCGGATGCTGATGCATATTGTTCAAAACATCCTTTTGCTCTACATTTGCAAACAATTCCATCTGGATTTATTGACATATGACCTATCTCGCCCGCATTATAATTGGTTCCCCTTATAAGTTTACCATCTATAATAATTCCTCCTCCTATACCGGTGCCAAGGGTTAAACCTATTATGTTATTAAAATTCTTTCCAGCCCCTAACCACTTTTCGCCATAAATCGCACAATTGGCATCATTATCTACGCCTGTTTTTATTCCAGTTAATTTTTCTATTTTTTCTTTCAATTTAACATATTCCCAGCCAGGTAAATTAACAGCTCCGGAAATTATCCCTCTTTTGCTGTCAAGTGGTCCCGGCGAACCAATACCTATCCTCCATATATCTTTTAAATTAAATCCTGCTTTCTTAACAACATCTTTTAATTGTAAAATTATATTTTCAATAACACCATCCGGCCCTTTTTCAGCCAGTGTTGGAAAATGTTTTTCACCATATATTTTACCATTTGAATCAATAAGAAGCATATATACATTTGTTCCGCCTAAATCAATGCCTGCTATTATCTTTTTTATATCTTTTTTCCCTTTTTTCATTTTTAACTCCATATGTATCTTATATTATTTTTAAAAATTTTTAGATATTCTTTCTTAGAATTCATTATTTTTTTACACTTTCTTTATAAGAATTGATTATTTTTTATTTTTTCCACCCTTTGTCATCAAAGGCTAATTAATGAGATTTTGTCTTTTTAAATCCCCCCCTGCTTTTTTTCAAAAACGAACTCTTGCCCAGACCTTTTATTAAGGCAGACGGATACGGATTTTTGAGAAAACTTAAGGCTTTCTGGTGGAATTCGCCATCAACTATTTACCCAACCCTTTGCGCCTTCAATAAAATAATCTTATGTTCATTCTAAAAAAACCCTTAATCTGTAAGGGGCGGTGGTTCCTGAAGCAAATAATTTTACCGCAACCACCTTTGTTTACTAATTTACGCTTGACCTCTACGGCGTTTCGCCCAGCTTTATTTTTGTCCCACGCTGTGTCGCGTAAGCCAGATATTACCTGCGCAGTCTAAAGCAACGCTTAACTTGACTATGAGGTCTATTATTTGCGGAAGGAATCCCTGCCACTTATAAAGGGGCTTTCACACATTTTAACTTTTTTATTTCCTTTCATAGAACTTTTAATATTGCCTATTTTATTAATGGTGCGAGGGGCGGGACTTGAACCCGCATGGATTGCTCCACATGCCCCTCAAACATGCGTGTCTGCCAGTTCCACCACCCTCGCGTTTTTCATTCTATAATTCTGTATTTAACTTTTGTATAACTTTTATCGCTGACTAAAAAAATGCCACATAAAAACGATATTAAACTAAATAATAAAGAACCAATTATTGCTCCAAAAAAACTTGTTACTTTAAAACCTGGCACAATAAAACCTGCAAGAGCAAATAAAAACCCGTTAAGTATAACAGTAAAAATTCCAAAAGTAAATATACTTAATGGCAAAGTAATCAATAGCAAAACAGGTTTTAAAAAAGTGTTTATCATTCCTATTACCGCTGCTGTAATTACCAGTGTTATAAAACCCTCTGTTCCTGTATTTGTTATTTCTAATCCTTTTATTGTTTTAACAACAAAGAACAACGCAATAGCGTTAATAATCCATTTAATAATTATAATTCTAAAATTAAACCTATAATATCCCAAGACCTGTTCCTTCTTTAACCAGTTTTTTATCAGCGTCTCTTAAACGCACTATTAAAACTTTTATAAAAATTTCATTTAGTTTGACAACTATTGCAGGATAATCTTTTTTGAATGAATTATAATCCATGTCTGAAAATCTTAAAACTTTTGTTGGCTTTATAGCAATTACCGATGCTGAACGTGGCGCTGGAATCAGCATTGCCATTTCTCCAAAAAATTCTCCTTCTTTTAAATTAGCTATAACTTTTTCTTCTGTTTTTTGCTTTTTAACCACCTTTACAACTCCACTTATTATTATAAACATTGAATAATCACCAATCTGATTTTCATTAAAAATATATTCCCCATCTTTATATTCTTCCATAATAAGTCTTTGTGCAAAAATTTTTAATTCTTCCTCGGTAAATATTTTAAAAAAATCCATCTGTTTTAATACTTGGATTTCAACCATAATTTCACATCTCCTTTTTACGAATAATTAATATATAAACATCTCCGTATTTTTTTTCCTTTATTATCTCAAAATTTTTCAAAATTTCTTCGTTTTCTTTGTATTCATTCTTATGTATTTCCATAATGAGCAGTCCTTCTTTTATTAAAATATCACTTATACTGATTAATTTCAAGAATTTTTTTATATATCACCTGTTATAAGGCGGGTCGGAAAATATTATATCGGCTTTTAAATCTAATTTTTCCAGAAATTTAATCGCGCGTACAAAATCCAGATTTAGAATTTTTATTTTATCTTCTTCTATTTTTAGTTTTTTAACATTTCTATAAATTATATCCTTGCTTTTTTTCTCTATAAATATAACTTTTTTTGCACCATTGCTTAAAGCTTCAAGCCCGAATGCACCCGTGCCCGCGAAAAAATCAATTACAGTAGTATTGCATATAACACTTCTTATCATATTAAATATTGCCTGTCGTATTTTAGTCATTGTAGGTCTTAGATTTTTACCGGCGGACATAAATAATTTTTGTCCTGAAAAAACACCACTGCTAATCTTCATAAATTTTTTCCAAAAAATATTTAAAATTTAAATAAATCAGATCCACTTCTTCCATTTTAGTATTATAAGCATAGCAACTGAAAATAAAAGAGAAATGCCCCACATGAAAAACATACCTAAAATTCCCCATTTAAATTCTGGCAATTCTAAATTCATGCCATAATAACTTGTTATAATCATAAGTGGTATGGCAATGGTAGCTAAAATTGTAAGGCGGTGTATAGAGTGATTTAATTTTTTAGAATACATACTCCAGTATGATTCAATAAAAGATGGTATTACTTCCCTTAATATTTCCAGATCTTCATTTATCCTTGAAATATGGTCATAAATGTCCCTGAAATAAATTTTGGTTTTTTCCCTGATAAAATCCACTTCTGCCCTGCATAATTTATTGATAAGCTGCATTTCCAATGAAACAAATTTTCTAAAAATCAATATATTTTTCTTTTGTTTAAATAAGTCATCTAATATTTCTTCAGTTTTTTCTTCCAACACTTTATTTTCAAGCGCTTCCATTTTATCATCTAATTTTTCAGTGATTGGAAAATATTCATTTATCAATGAATCTATAATTGCATATAGCAAAATATCGCTGCCTTTTGAAATATCATTTGTGCCAGCTAAATTTCCTGTTTCTTTTTCTTTCATCCTGTTAATTCTGTTCATTAATTTTACTATTGAATTTAGTTTATTTTCATGAAAAGTTATTACATAATTTTTACCAAGAAAAATATTTAGTTCCTGCGTAGATATAATATCATCATAACATATCCCGTATAGTGTTATAAAAACATAATTTTCAAATTCTTCTATCTTTGGATGATTCTGTGGAAAAATTGCATCTTCTATTGATAACTGATGAAAATCAAATTCATCAATTAACATATCTATCTCATCTTCTGACGGGTCTTCGAGGTCAATCCATATAATATTATTGCTGTTTTTTAAATATTTTAAGGTGTCATCCGGATTATCTTTTCTTAGAATTTTACCGGAAGTGAAAATAAAACTGTTAAACATTTTTTCCCCTTTATTTATTGTTCTTTACTATTTTTTATTTGATAATGAATTCTGGCATTTAATGCAGAGTTTTGCGAAAGGCAAAACTTTTAATCTTTCAATACTTATGTCTTTCCCGCATCTTTCACATTTTCCATATGATCCATTTTCTGTCTTTTTTAAAGCTTCTTCAATATCTATTAAAAGTTTTTTATTTTTTTCTGTTATATCCATATGTAATTCTTTATCATACATATTGGTTGCCGCATCAGCAGAATCACCAGCATCATTTTGAAAATTATCAATACTCTCCATATCCGAAGCATTTTGTTTTATTTCTTTTAATTTTTCTTCTTTCATTAAATTTAATAATTCAATAAGTTCTTTTTTTCTTTTATTATCCATAAAAACCTCTTTTATGTGTATGCTTTTATTTTTTCTTCTATCTTTTGTTTTGTATTTGTTAATTCAATTGTTCCTCTTTTAAGTTCAAGGGTTGTTTTAATCTTTGCCTCAAATTTTTCACTCAAATAATAAAAAGCCTCCCATGGATTTGTTTTTTCTCCACAGGTAAAAAGATCAACAGCAGCATAGCCATATTCAGGCCATGTATGTATTGCAAGATGCGATTCTGCAATAACAATAACTCCACTTATTCCATGTGGGCTGAACTTATGAAACACATCCTGAACAATGGTTGCCTTTGCATTTTCAGCCGCCGCTATCATAGCATCTTCAACAAATTTAAGATCGTTTAATTTCTTCTTATTACAGCCATAAAATTCAACAAGCAAATGTTTTCCCAAACTTTTCAATTTTTGTCCCACCTCTTTTAAATTTTTTTATATAAAATAAAAGCCCGCTTATGGGCTTAATTTTCTTTTAACTAAAAATAACTTTTTTTTAATCTTAAGTAAATATATACTTTTATTTTATGTTTGTCAAGTTTTTTTTATAACTTTTTATTTTTTTTTATATCTTTAACTTCTAACTGCAAACTTTCTTCTTCATTCCACAGATTTATAGAAGGAGTTGTAACTATATCTAAAGAAATTTTTTCATTAAATATATTTTTTATTGATTCATCATAATTGAAAATTATAAAATTATAATATCTCCTATTATGTAAACCATAAAATTTTAAAGTGTTATTTTTATAAAATTTTACTTCCTTTATTTCAACATCTTCTAATAAAAGATTCGGCGCTGGATTTCCTTCGCCCCAGGGTTGAAGACATTCTAAAATTTTTATTTCTCTTATATCTATTTTTTCTCGGATAAAATCATCTATATAAATAATATTTACAAAATCTTCCGCTGTTCTGGTTAATTTTAAATGTTCGTTTATTACCTTTGCAAAACTTTCTAAATTTTCCATTTTTAATATTACACCAGCTGCTAATTTATGACCACCGAATCTTTCTATATATTTTTCTGCAATTTTTAATGTTTCGTATATATTTACCGAATAAATACTTCTTGCGCTGCCATGTAGAAAACCATTTTCTCCTTTTGTGAAAATTATAGCTGGTCTGAAGAATTTTTTTGATATTTTTGATGCAACAAGTCCTATGACACCTGCATTCCAGTTCGGGTCAAACAATGATATTATAAAATTTTCTTTTTCATTAAACTTGCCTTCTATTTTTTTTAACGCATCCAGTTCTATTTTTTCTGTTATCAATTTGCGTTCATTATTTATATTATTCAAATACTCAGCAATATTTTCAATTTCATTTACATCATCATTTAAAAATAATTCAACAGCTTTTTTAGCGTGTTCCAGTCTTCCCGCTGCATTAATCCTCGGACCTAAAATATAGCCAATATGATAAGTTGTTACTGGTTGATTATTTTTTAAACCACTTTTTTCTTTAAGCACTTTTAAACCTATATTTTCAGGATTAGCGAGTTGCTTCAAACCTTTTCTTACTATTATTCTGTTTTCGTATGATAATGGCACTATATCAGCAATTGTTCCCAGGGATACAAAATCTAAAAATTTATCCTTAATTTCTAAATTACTTTTTTCTGCTATACCACAGATCAATTTATAAGCCACACCAGCACCACTTAATTCTTTATCCGGATAATCAGGAGAATTTTTTGGATTTATTACTGCAATTGCACCTTCAGGAAAATTATTTATATCAGGCATATGATGGTCTGTAATTATAATATCTATTTCATTTTCATTCGCATATTTTACTTCTTCTTTTGAATTAATTCCACAATCAACAGTAATTAATAATGAGCAACCTGCTTTTTTAATAGAATAAATAGCTTCTTTATTTAAACCATAGCCTTCATCTAATCTATCTGGTATATAATAATCAATATTTTTATATTTTAATTCATCCTTGAAAAATCTAACTAAAATCACTATCGCAGTCACACCATCAACATCATAATCGCCATAAATTACAATTTTTTCTTTATTTTTAATGGCTTTTATTATTCTATTTACTGCTTTTCCCATATCTTTGAACAGAAAAGGTGAATAGAATGGATTTTTATCTATGTTAAATATTTTGTCAATTTTTTCTCGTGTATCAAATCCACGATTAATAAAAATTTTTAAGATATACTCTGAAAAATTATAATGTGCTTTTAATTCTCTTAAAGTTCTATCATCAATACTTTTATTATAAAAAATCCATTTCATTGTTTTTTAATTTTGGCTGAAAAATTTATTAATAAAAATTTGTGGGGAAAATTCAGAAATATCCTCCAATTTTTCCCCGGAAGTTATGTATTTCACCGGTATTTTCAATTCATTTAATATGCTTAATAAACTGCCAGCTTTTGATGCACTATCAAATTTTGTTAAAATAATTCCGGTTAATCCTAACTTTTCATTAAATTCCCTTACCTGATTTATCATGTTTTTCCCTGTATTTGCATCTAAAACAACAAAAGAAAATAAATTTTTTCTATCCAGTTCTTTTAATATTACTTTTTGTATTTTCAATAGTTCCTGCATTAGATTATATTTATTATGTAATCTGCCCGCTGTATCAATTATTAAAAAATCAACCCTGGATTTTTTTGCTTTATTAATTGAGTCAAAAACAACAGATGCAGGATCAGAACCATCTTTTCCGCTTATAAAATCCGCTTTTATATTGCTGGCTAATTTTTCTAATTGTTCAATTGCAGCAGATCTGAAAGTGTCAGCACCCACAAGTAAAACTTTTTTGTTATTATTTAAAAATATTTTAGCAAGTTTTGCACAGGTTGTTGTTTTTCCTGCTCCATTTACTCCCAACATTAATAAAACATTTATTTCATTATCATTGTAAATTATACTATCAGCAGTTACTAAAATTGTTAAAATTTCATCTTTTAATTCTTTAATAAAATCTTCAAATTTTTTTATATTTTTCTTTTTTAATCTATTTAAAATTTCTTCAACAAGTTGAACAGGAATATCTGCCTCCAATAATATTTCTTCTATTTTTTCCAGATTATCATTTATATTATTTTCTTTTAAAAAAAAATTTTTTATCTTATCTAAAAAATCAATTCTTGTCATTCACAAATTCCTCAATTTTATCCAATCTTACTGAGATTACCTTTGAAACACCGTCTCTTTCCATTGAAATTCCATATATAATATCAGCCATTTCCATGGTTAATTTGTTATGTGTAATTATAATAAATTGCGACCTGCTTTTAAATTCTTTTAAAAACTTTGTGAATCTTACAATATTAACATCATCAAGTGGCGCATCAACTTCATCCATAATGCAGAAAGGACTTGTCTTTATTAAAAAAATTGAAAAAAGCAATGAAATTGCTGTAACTGCTTTTTCACCGCCTGATAATAAACTGATACTCTGCAATTTTTTTCCAGGCGGTCTTGCTATTATTTCTATTCCTGATTCTAAAATATTTTCTTTGTCTATCAGAATAACATCCGCATCGCCACCCTTCATCATCATCTTAAAAACTTCCTTAAAATTATTTTTTATTTTGTTAAATGTATCTGTAAATAGCAAAGTTGACTCTTCGTTTAATTTCTTAATTATTTTTTTTAGATCCTCTCTGCTGGAAACCAGATCATTATATTGTCCCTGTAAAAAGTCCTGCCTTTTTTTAGCAGAATCGTATTCTTCAATAGCAACAAGATTCACAACGCCAATATTTTCCATTTTCTTTTTATTATCTTCTAATTTTAAATTTAACTCTCTATATTGTTCATCATCAATATAAAATTTTTTTATTTCTTCTTCATCTAATAAAACTTTATATTCTTCCTGTATTTTTGTATAAATATTTTTAATTTCATAAGTCAATTCATTAATAGTTATTTTAAAATTTGTTAATCTTTCTTTTAATTCCTCTCTTTCTTTTCCCATGCTTTTTATAAATTTTTCAAGTTCATCTTTTTGATTTTTAATATCCTCAAAAACGTTATTTAAATTTTTTATAAGATTTTCTTCAATGGCAATATCTGACTGGAATTTTGTTATATTTAATCTGATATTTCCTTTTTCTTCTTCTATATGTTTTATTTTTTGTGCTAGATTTTCAATTTCTTTTTTTAAATTTTCAAACTCTATGTTTATTTCTTCTTTTCTTTTTAAAAGAATATTATTATTTGATATAATTAATTCCAGTTTACCTTTTTCCTTTATAATCTCTTTTTCCAGACTCTCATTTTTTGATTTTTGAATATCCTTCATATCTTTTTTTTCATTTAAAACTCGTTCTATTTGCTGAAATTCATTTTTAAATTTATTTAAAAATAATTCCTGTTCACCTTTTTGTAATTCAAAAGTTTCTTTTATTTTAAGCATATCACTTTTTAATCTGATAAAATTATTAATATCTGTTTTATTTTTTTCAAAATTTTCATAATATATCTTTTTTTCTTCCTGTCGCTGCTTAATCTTTTCGCCATCTTTAATAACTTCCACATATTGATTGTGATATTTTGTTGATATTTCTTCAATTTGTTTTTCTATCATTGAAATTTTTTCACTTAAAAATTTCCGTTCTTCGTTTAATGATTGCATACGCTGATTTGCCAGCAAAATCTCATTTTTAATGTCATTTATTTGTTGAATACGCGTTAATAAATTTGTGCCGGTTTCAAGTTCGCTTCCAACCTTTTTAAATATTCCATAATTAGAAATAAGTTCTCCTGTTTCAGTCAGTAAATAAAATTGTTCATCAACTTCTATATCATTCAAAACTTCCCGGGCTTTCTGGAAATTCGAAACCACAAAGATATTATAAAAAATTAATTTTGCACCTTTGTATTTATCATCAACCATTATCAGATCAGGCAAATATGCATCAATATTTTTATGACTGACTTTTTTTCTCCAATCTTCTAAAACAGTTTCATATTTCTGAGTTAAAATTTCATTTTGCAATAAAATTAATTCCCCTTTTTCTTTTTCATATAAAGAAAAAATTTCTCCAATTAAATTAGAATTATTTATCAAAATCGCCTGAAGAAATGAAGAAAAATTATTTTCTAAAGTTTTTGCATATTTTTTTTCAATACCAATCAGATTATTTAAACTTTCAATTATTTCTTTTTTTTCTTCCGTGTTTAATTGCTGCCTGAATTCTGTCAATACTTTTTTAGTGATACTGCTGAAACCAATCATTTTTTCCTGCATATCTTTTAAAAAATTATACTTTGAAGTTATTTTGCTTATAATGATTGATTGTTCCTTTATTATTTCATCTATTTTCTGTAAATCTTTGTTTAGTTCTATCTTCTTTTTTAAAAGATTTTCTTCATTAATTTTTATATCCTTAATTGTTTCTTCTTTTATTTTTAATTTACCTTCTATATTTTCAACTTCCATTTCAATTAATTTTAATTTTTCTTCATTTTCATATTTTTGTTTTTCTATATTTGAGATATTATCTTCTATACCCTTGATTAACAATTCCTGTTCTATAATTTTATTTTTAAATTCAGTAATTTTATGATTTGTATTTTCAATTTCGCTGTTTTTTATTTCACTTTGCTTTAAAATTTCATTGAGTGCGTTTTCAATTTTTTCTATTTCTTCATTATTAATTTTTAATTCATTTTCCTTTTTTATTAAAAAATCCTGTTTTTCCTGTATCTGTTTTTGATTATTTTCTATTTCAATCTTTATTTTTTCAACTTTTTCAATTGTTTCATCTATCTCTCTGCTTACATTTTCTTTCTGTTGAAGCAATTCTTTCTGTCTTTCTTCATTATATTTTAAATTGTCTTCCATTCTTTTTATTTCCTGCTGTTTTATTATAAAATTATTTTTTTTCTCATTTATTTCATTTTCCTTTAATTTTATATCATTATTTAACTTTTCTAATTTATCTTCATAATCTTTTAACTTAAAATTTTCTTTTTCTATCCTTGCTTCCAGTTCTTTTTTTTCAGAGTTTAATTTTTCATATTTTTCACTCAATTCTTTTATTTTTTTCTTTGAGATAGTGATTTCTATTGTTTCTGTTTCTTCTTTTAATACTTTATACTTTTCTGCTTTTTTTGCCTGCCTTTCAAGAGAACCAACCTGCCTTTTTATTTCTTCTAAAATGTCATTTAACCTTATCATATCCTGTTCTACTGTTTCCAACCTTCTTAATGTTTCTTCTTTTCTTTTCCTATGTTTTGTAATACCTGCGGCTTCTTCAAAAATTTCTCTCCTTTCTTCCGGCTTAGCATTTATTATCCTGTCCACTTCTCCCTGTGATATTATTGAATAAGAATCTATACCAACCCCTGTTCCCATAAACATTTCAGTTATATCTTTTAATCTGCAGGGATTATCGTTAATCAGATATTCACTTTCACCTGATCTATAAATTCTTCTTGTAATTTTTATTTCTGTATATGGAAAATCTATTTTTTTATCTTCGTTATCTAAAACCAAAGAAACTTCAGCCATACCTAAAGTTTTTCTGGTATCAGAACCTGCAAAAATTACATCTTCCATTTTATTTCCACGCAAACTCTTAATGCTCTGTTCACCTAAAACCCATTTTATAGCATCAAAAATATTACTTTTCCCTGAACCGTTTGGTCCTACTATAACAGTAACCCCTTTATCAAATTGTAAATTGGTTTTATCTGCAAAGGATTTGAATCCGAATATTTGTAATTCTTTTAACCTCAATTTAAATGCTCCTTGAAAATTTATCAAAAACTTCTTTTAATAAATAAAAATAATTTTCTTCAAGCAAGGGATGGACAGGCAGACTTATAACTTCCTTTGATATTCTTTCTGCAACAGGCAAACTGATTTTTTGCTTAAGAATTTTCTTATAAAAAGGTTGTTTATGTATTGGTATTGGATAAAAAACCTTTGCACCAATACCTGCTTCATTTAAACTTTTTAATAACTTGTCTCTTAATTGCTTTATTACTCTGATTGTAAATTGATGATAGATATTATACTCTTTTTCAGTATCTTCAGGAAGGATAATCCAGTTATATTTTTTCAAGATTTCTCTTACTCGCATTGCATTTTTTCTTCTTTTTTCATTAAATTCATTTAATTTTTTCAACTGAACAATTCCTATTGCTGCTTCTATATCAGTCATTCTATAATTATATCCTAACATTGTATGAAAATATACTTTTTCCTGTCCATGATTTATAAAACTTCTTATTTTTAAAGCTGCTTTTTCGCTATTAACTGCAACAAAACCACCTTCTGCTGTGGTTATATTCTTTGTAGCATATAAACTAAAAGCAGCGGCATCACCAAATGTCCCGGCAAGTTGTCCGTTAAGTTTTGCGCCATGAGCCTGCGCTGCATCTTCTATCAATAATAATTTATGCTTTTTTGCTATATCTGAAATTTTTGACATATTGCAAACCCTGCCATATAAATGAACAACCATTATTGCTTTTATTTTTTTTGTTTTATCTTTCTTTAAAACTTCTTGAATAGAATTGGGATCTATATTAAATGTCCTTTCATCTATATCTGCAAAAACTGGCTCTGCCCCACAATGCAATATTGAATTTGCAGTAGCAATAAATGTAAACGGCGTTGTTAAAACTTTATCTCCTTTTTTAATATCCAAACCAAATAAAGCTGCATGTAAAGCACAGGTTCCATTTGCTGTTGCAATAACATTTTTAACATTTAAAAAATTTTTTAAATTTTCTTCAAATTCTTTTACTTTTGGACCTGATGCTATAATTCCTGACTTTAAGACATCAACAACCGCATTAATTTCATCATCTGTTATTACTGGCTTTGAAATTGGAATCATTTTTACTCCTTTTATTTAGCATATATAAATAAATTTGATTTATCAGCTTTTTGTATTACTTTTTCTTTATTTAAAATCAATGTTTTACCGCTTTCAATAACAATTCCTGCACCTTTAAATTTTTTTATAAGATTTATTGTTTTTTCTCCGAGTACAGGCACATCATATCTAAAATCCTGATTGGTCCGGGCAACTTTTATTACTATGAAATCTTTTCCTGCAATTTTTGCTCCTCTTTTAATACACATATCCGTTCCTTCCTGAGCTTCAACAGCAACAACAATATTATTTTTTACAACTATTGTCTGTCCTATATCATAATCAGCAATTTTTTTTGCAATTTTATATCCAAATTCAATATCTTTTTTTATTCTGTCAGAAAATTTTTTCTTTCCTGAAAATCCTTTTTCTGCCAGTAAATTTTCTATACAATAAGTACTTGGAAGAACTTTAATTTTATTTTTTCTTAATTCCTCAATTATAGCTTTCATAATAGTTGCTGCCTTTCTATCTTTTACCGTTGCAAGCAACTTCATTGTTGCAAAATCAAATCTGATATTTTTTAATAAATTACTGTGTTTTACATATTCTGAAAAAATAACTTTTTTTATATTTTCTTTCTTTAAAATTTTTATGATTTTTCCAAGTTCTAAAATACTAATCCAGAAAGTAGGAAATCTAAATTTTTCTATGTTTTTATCTGTTTCATTTAATATTGCAAAAACAACTATATTATTTTTTTTTAATTTGGAATTTTTTAAAATTTCAAAAGGTAATTTACCGCCACCTGCTATAAGTCCTATTTTTTCTTTCAACGTACCAAACCTCTTTTTGAATTTTTTGCAAATTCTATAAAATATTTCACTTCATCTATTTGTTCTACTTCTTGTTCTATCTTTTTTAAGGCATCTTTTAAAAGCAATTTTTCCTGAAAAAATATTTTATAAACTTTTTCTAAAATTTTAATTTTTTCAGAGGTAAATCCTCTCCTTTTTAATCCAACTATATTTAAACCAAAAACTTTTATTGGGTCTTCTGAAACCATAACAAAAGGCATGACATCTTTTGGAACTCTTATCCCACCACCCACCATGGCATGTGCACCTATACGGACATTCTGATGAATTGCCGTTAATCCACTTATAAAAGCATAGTCATCAATATGAATGTGTCCTGAAAGCCCTGCAAAATTTACTATTATTACATTATTTCCAATCACGCAATCATGCGCTATATGCGCCATAGCCATAATAAAATTATTGTTTCCTATAATTGTGGAGTTTCCTTCTGTATTTGATTTATGAATTGTAACATATTCTCTTATTACATTATTATCACCGATTTTTACAAAAGCCCGCCCACCTTTGTATTTCAAATCCTGCGGGTCATTTCCTATTAATGTTCCTTCCCCGATATAATTGTTATTTCCAATTATAGTCCCATTAAGTATGTGAACTTTAGGTCCGAGTTCAACATTATCGCCTATAACAACATCAGCATCAATAATTGTAAAAGGACCTATTTTAATATTTTTCCCGATTTTTGCTTTTGGTGAAACTATCGCAGTATTGTGAATCATTAACAAAACTCCTTAATAATATTTATTTATTTGTAACCATTGCCATCATTTCCGCTTCACAGACAATATCATCTCCCGCATATGCTTCTCCTTTAATCTTTGCAATGGTTCCTTTTAATTTAATTATTTTCACAACCATTTTCAGTTGATCTCCTGGCACGACAGGCTTTCTGAATTTAGCCGAATCAATTGACATAAAATACATAACTTTTCCTTTGCAATCACCTAATTGATGCAAAAGTAATAAACCACCTGTCTGGGCAAGTGCTTCAACAATTAAAACCCCTGGCATAACCGGTTCTCCTGGAAAATGCCCCTGAAAAAACCATTCATTCATTGTAACATTTTTAATTGCTGTAATTTCTTCTCCGACTTTTACATCTAATACTCTATCAACAAGCAAAAAAGGATATCTATGCGGCAAAAATTCCTGAATCTTTTTTATATCCATCATAAATCAAACCTCCTTAATTCATTTTTAATAATTTTTTCACCATCATAATGTTATGCATATGTCCTGTTTTTATTGCAATAACGAGCATTTTTAAATTTCCGGGCAATAAAGAAAAATCTCCTATCAGGTCAAGTATCTTATGTCTTGTAATTTCATCTTTAAATCTAAATTTTGTATTTACTGTTTTTCCTTTATCTATGAGAATTGCGTTTTTTAAATCTGCACCTTTAATAAGTCCTGCTTTAAAAAGCCAGTTAATTTCACTTTTAAAGCCAAAGGTTCTCGCTTAGATCGGATGTTTTAAATAATTATCAGGTGTTAAAACAAAACTGAACTCCTGTGGCTTTATATTATATTTTATATAATCAGAAAAATAATAAATCTTAAAACTATCATAAGGTAAAACAATTAAAACTTTATCATTGTCTTTTATATAATATGGTTTTTTAATTAAAAAAAATTTTTTTTTTACATTCTGTTTTACAATGCCTGCTTTTTTTATCATAAAACAATAAACAAATGAACTGCCATCTAAAACAGGTGGTTCATCACCTTTAATATCAAGTATAATATTATCAATTCCCATACCTTTTATTGCAGAAAGTAAATGTTCAACTGTATAAATAATACTATTTTTATATTTTAGGGTTGTGCCACGTTTAGTTTCAATAACATAATCAACAGATGGTGTATATTCAACCCCATTATTTCTAATTAAAATACCTGTGTTTTTTTCTGCCGGCAAAAAAGTAATTTTTGATATATTGCCTTTATGTAATCCTTTTCCTTCTATTGAAAACTGCTTTTTTATTGTTTGTTGATTCATTTTTTATTATATTCATTTATCTTTTTGCTTAATTCATCAACTTTTTTAAATAATTCTTCAAGTCGCATCATATACGCTTCTGCACGCCTTAATTCTTTTATAGGTCTTGCCGGTGTTCCAGTTATAACGGAATTATCAGGAATATCTTTGGAAACTCCTGCCTGAGAGCCAATTTTTACAAAATTTCCAATATTTATATGATCTACAAAACCAACCTGCCCGCCAATTATGCAATGCTTCCCTATTTTTGTTGAGCCGGCAATTCCTGTCTGCGCAGCAATTAAAGTTCCCTCTCCAATTTCAACATTATGTGCAACATGTATAAGATTATCAAGTTTAACATTATCATTAATTATCGTGGGTCCAAAAGCGCCTCTATCAATGGTACAATTAGATCCTATCTCAACATTTTTCCCTATTTTTACAAAACCCACCTGCGGTATCTTTATTATCTTTCCATTATCCTCTGTGAAACCAAAACCATCACTTCCTATAACCACGCCTGAATGAATTAGAGTATTCTCATCAATTATTGTCCTGTCATAAATAGAAACAGAAGGATAAATTTTTACACCATTCCCTATTTTTACATCATTTCCTATATAAGTTCCCGCCCCGATGTAAACATTGTCGCCTAACTCAACATTATCTTTAATCACAACAAAATCATCAATAAAAACATTTTTCCCTTTTTTAAAATTTTTTCCAAGAACTGCTCTTTCTGAAATATTTTCTGTAACTTCTTTTTCTGGATGAAATAATTTTAATACAGAAACATAAGCAATTCTTGCATTTTTTACTTTTATTATTGTTTTTTTGTTTATTTTATCTATAGAATCGGAAATAATAACATCTGCCAAGGAATTTTCTGCATCTTTTATATATTTAGGAGAAATTATAAAACTTATTTCCCCTTTTTTAGCACTTTTAAGGTCAGAAATACCAGATATTTTTATATTAGATTTTCCAATTATCTGTCCATTTATCTTTTCTGCAATTTCTTTGACTGATAATTCCATTTTTATTCCTCATTCATTTTTTTAAGAACAAGATATGTAATATCTTCTCCCCCATATAAAAGCAAATTTTTTTCAAATATAAAATCAAATTCTTTTTCTTTTGCTATTTTCTGGACAATTGCCCTTATTTCTTCAATTATATTTGCCGTTAGTTCTTTTTCTTCCGAAAGTAATTTTTGCTGTATTTCAAGGGCGTCCGCCTGCAATTTTTCAAGTTTTGCCTGCAATTCACTCTCTTTTTCTTTTAACTTGTTTTTATCAAGAATTGTTTTTTGCTTATCTAAATCTTCTTTCATTTTTAAAATTTCTTTTTTCTTTTCATCTATTTTCTTCTGTTCGTTTTCTAATTTTCCCTGCAATTTTCCTTTTGCTTTTTTGGTTCCCGAATACTGATTAAAAACCTTTTCAATGTCAACATAACCGACCTTTAAAGCATAAAGTTCTGAAATAAAGAACACAAAAACAAATAAGGAAATCAAACCAAACAAAACTTTTCTCATAAAAAAACCTCCTTTTTAATTTAAAAAATATTTCCTATATTAAAATGTATTTTGCCGCCCTGTATTCTTTTAGTGGGGTCAAGAGCATATCCCCAATCAAGTCTGATAAGCATTACTGTTCCTGGTATTGTTAACCTTATTCCAAAACCTGCACTTGGATACAAATAAGGATTTGTCCAGTTTACGTCCTTAAAATTTTCCCAGCAGTTACCACTGTCATAGAATAAAGCTAGAGTTAAAATTCTTTCCACAAGTTTCAATTTATATTCAATATTTGTAACAATAATAAAATTACCACCTCCTATTGGTCCCAGTGCTCTTTCTTCATAACCCCTTACCGTATCTGTTCCACCTGCATAAAATTTTTCAGTAGGTGGCACATAAGGGTTTCCATAATTCCATTCATATCCCCATGCATTTCCTATCCTTGCATGAAATGCCCAGATGAATTTCCAGAAACTTGGAACAAAATATCTTCCATCCCATAAAAATTTAAAATAATTATAATCTCCTCCCAAATAACCACCACCTATCTGTAAGGATAAATTTGAATATAGCCCCCTGTTTGGATCAAAAATATCATCTCTGGTATCATATATATACATAGGCGTAATGCTGCTTATTGAACTTTTTCCTTCTTTAATATAATCTTTTAATTCTTCTTTTATATTTGAATATTTATCTTCCTGGTACCTGTAAGTTATATATCCCTGCTGTTCATCGTTAAATCTTCTGCCGAAACTTAAATCAAATCCATATGTATCAAGATCATATCCCTGATTATTATAATATTGATTTTTAAAAACATTCCACACATCAATACCAAAAGAAGTTGGCGTATCAAACAACCACGGATCTTTATAAGAAAGTTGCCAGCTTTTTTTCTGATTACCAAACTGAACATCAGCGCTGAATGTTTTTCCTTCACCAAAAAGATTGCTTTTGGTAAGCTGTATATAGCCAACGAGCCCTTCTAAAGAACTATAACCGGCTCCCAATCCTATTGTCCCTGTCTTTCTTTCCACCACTTCAAAAACCAGATTTAACCTGTCTATATCAACCTGCTCTGTATCAATTAAAACATTATCAAAAAATCCCAGGTTATAAATTTTTTCCTGGGATTTTCTTATTTTAGCACTATCAAAAGCATCCCCGGGATTTATTGTTAATTCCCGTCTTATCACTTTATCCTGTGTTTCATAATTTCCTCTGATCTTTATATTTTCAATATAAGCTACCGGACCTTCTGTTATATTAAGTTTTATTTTAATTTCACCCGTATCATCATCATAGACATAAATATCATTTATCTGTGAAAATATATGTCCTTTTTCAGCATAAGCACTTTTTAAAATCAATATATCCTTATCAAATTGTATTTTATTAAAAATATTCCCTGCCTTTGTTTCCATTTTTTCAAAAAGTTCTTCATTTGAATAAATTTCATTTCCGGCAATATCAATACTTTTCACTTTATATTTTATTCCTTCTTCCACAGGAATATTAATTGTTATAATTTTATTTTCTTTATCTATTTTTACAAATTCATCTATAATTTTGTTTTTATTCATTTCAATTTCACCATAGGTCAAACCATTTATTTTTGCTTTTATATAACCTTCTTCGTAGTAAGCATTTAAAATATTTTTTAAATCCTCTATGAATTTTTCTTCATCAAATACACCGCTTACAAACCATCCTTCTTCTTTTGTTTTCATTATACCTTTTATTTTATCAACGCTGAAGACCTGATTTCCGGTTGCCGAGATTTTTTTTACTTTTATTTTATTCCCTTCTTCTATTTCTATTTCAATATTAATCCAATCGCCTTTTTTGTCTTTTTCCGGTTCAATTTTATTTATCTTATAATCTATCTTTGCATAGTAGAAATTTTTCTCTTTATACATATTTTCTATATCAATTATTGCCTTTTTTAAATTATATTCATCAAAGTATTCATTTTCTTTTAATTTAACCTTTTTCTCTTCGTTATCCAGTTTCCCTTTTATATCTCCTTCACCAACTTCTTTGTTTCCTTTTATAATAATTTTATTAATTTTAGGTTTTTCTTTTATTTCATATATTAAAATATTTTTGCCATCAATTTCTTTTAACGAAACTTTCACATCAGCAAATTTGCCAATTTTATATAAGTTTTTTATATCTTCTCGCGTTTTATATCTGGAATATAACATACCCTGGGTATAAGAAATATTCTGCAATATTTCTTTTTCATCCACTGTTATATTTCCTTTTATGTCAATTTCATCTATTATTATATCCTGAGATAAAACATTTCCAGAAATGATAAAAAAAATAGGCAAAACATACAAAATTTTTCTTAACATAAACACAAAACCTCCTGAAAATTATAAAAAGCGTAATAAATTATAACACAAAATAAAAATAATGCAACTTTATTAAACTTTTTTTATTTGACGTTTATACCCAATTAAAGTTTTACCTGGTTAATTTACTAATTATTTTTTTTATTTCAACTATTTGTTTTTTTATTCCGAATTTGTCACGGGTATATTTTCTGGCATTTTTGCTTATTTTTCTTAAATATTTTCTGTTTTTTAAAATATATAATACTTTTTCGGTTAAAAATTCATAGCCAACTTTATTAACTAAAAAACCATTATATCCGTTTTTTATTATTTCTTTACTGCCGCCTGTTGCAAAAGCAACAACCGGGATACCAAGAGATAAAGTTTCTAATGTTATTAATCCGAATGGCTCAGCATAAGAAGGCAAAACAAATAAATCAAAAGCAGGTAATATTTTATATCTATCAACATATCCTGGCAAAATAAAATCATTATTTAATTTTAAATCTTTTATTAAATTTTTTAATTTTATCTCGTAAGAGTTAGAATCTAAATCTGATTTACCCGCCAGTATGAATTTTAGATTTTTTAATTTTTTCTTTAATTCATACGCACATTTTATAAAAATATCAAAGCCTTTATTTTCTCTAAAAAAACCAATAGACCCTATTAAAAATTCATTTCTTATTTTATATTTTTCTCTGATTTTTTTTCTTTCTTTTTTAATATTTATTTCTGGAATTTCTATGCCATTATAAATGACTTTTAATTTATCTTTATTAACTCCTGTATTTATAAGTGATTCTTTCACAGCATGGGAAACACAGATAATGACATTTACAAATTTTGAATATTTTCTTATCTGGCGAGAAAGATAAGAGTTATATTTTTTGTCTATAATGATATGTTTATGCCAGATTGTTTTTATTTTCAATAATTTTATTATGGGAGCTAAAAGTTTTACTGCAAAAAAACAATTCGCATAAATTAAATCAGGTTTTATTTTTTTTAAAAATTTGTAAATTTTAAAACTAACAGGCAAAATATTCCAGAAATATCTATATTTTATTTTTAATGGCGCTTTTATTATATAATAGTTAACCCCGATGTTTTTTAGTTCTTTAACTAATTTACCCTCATTTAATAAAAGGACTTTAATATCGTAATCCTGTTTTAAATTTTTAAGCAGGTTCAAAAGAACAACCTGTCCGCCGCCTATAAATGAAAAATATTCTACAAAAAGTATTTTTTTCTTTTGGGCTTTCATTTATCTTTTACCATTCATTTGATTCTTTATTTTCACTTTTTATTTTGTCTGAAACTCCCCAGTGTGGCATTACATAATCAAAAGTAATACCGATTCTATGGTTGAATTCATTGGTTAAAATTAAATCTCTGGAAAATGAATAATCTATTTTTACTGAAAAAATTTCTGTTGGAGTAATTTTTATTCCGAGTCCAACCGTTAATGTATCATTAAAACCAACTCTTATTGCTATAAACTTATCAATTAATAATTCACAACCGGTTTTTAATTTGAAATGATCCGGCCCTGCATAAATTATATCAACTCCGCTTATTAAGTCAAATTTATTTAATCCAAATAAATTTAAAAATTCATAAGAAATGCCTGATAAAAAATATTGCTGGACTGTTTCAATGCGGGAATTACTATTCCAGTTTATATTTGTGCTTATATTTTGAAGCGTAAAACCAGCGTTTAAATTATCAAAAATTTTTAAAGCAACTCCAAAATCAAAACCTATCCCGCTTCCTTTTACATCTTTTATGTTTTGAAATAAAAATTTAAAACTTCCGCCAATATAAAAATTTTTCATTAACTTTGCCGCTGTTGAAAAAACAAAAATATTTGCACCATCTGAGAATTTGCTTTCGGGCTCAAAAGAATTTGTTTTTCTTTCTTCTATATCTGAACCTGATGAATAATTTATCCATGAAAAACCTGTCGCATAAAATGTTTTATTTATTTCAAAAGGCTTGCCAAGAGCAACATAATTTAAACTTCTGCCAAGACTTAAAACCTGTGTTTCAGCGGTTAGTTCTAAATCATTTAAATTCAAAAGCCCTGCTGGATTGTAATAAATACAGGACACATCATCGGATATAGATACAAAACTGCCGCCCATACCAGCAGCCCTTACTCCAAAATTATTTTTTAAAAAAGCAAACGCCTGTCCACCTTCTGCTTTTAAATTTAAAAAAATTAACAATATTAAAAATATATATAAAATTCTTTTCATTTTCTACCCTTAATAAAGAACTGCAATTTTATTTTTGCCTATAATTTCAGGATTTTTAACCACATAAAAATATATTCCGTTATTTACTGTTCTGCCCTGCATATTCTTTCCATTCCAGGTGATGGTGTTATGCCCGTAACTTAATTCACTGCTTTTTAATTCCTTTTTCCACACAAGGTCACCAGCAGCATCATAAATTTCAACTGTTATATCAGTGAGTTCATTTAAAATAATTTCTATATTGGTATTTATATCTTTTTCCGGAGAAAAAGGATTTGGCCAGTTATATGTTTTTATTTCTGATACTTTTCTAAAATCTAATTGTAATGCTCTGTAAACATTTATTCTTCCCCAGCCTGTTTTTTTATCAAATCCCTTTTCTTCTATATCATCACAGGTTTGTTCAATTATACTTCTTAATTTTGTTGGAGACAAATTATCAAAATAAAGTAAAAGCAGAGCTGCAAGCCCACTTACATAAGGAGTTGCAAAAGATGTTCCGCTTGCCTGGGAATATTTATAACAAGAAAGTTTATTGTCTGTACTATAAATATCCTCTCCTGGCGCACAGACATCTATTTTACCAGTATTTGAAAAAGAAGATTTTTTATCAAGTATGTTTGTTGCTCCAACGCTTATTACATTTGAATATGCAGCAGGATAAAAAGTATATGTATCTGAATTACCTGCTGCAGCAACAATAACACAACCTTTGGAATAAGCATAATTTATAGCATTCTTTAAAGTTATACTGTCTTTTTCTCCGCCAAAACTCAAATTTAAAACTTTTGCGCCCTTATCAACTGCCCAGATAATGCCTGTATATACAACATCATCAGAACCGCTTCCTTCTGAATCTAAAACTTTAACTGGCATAACTAAAACATTTGCAGTGTAAGTTGCATTACATAAGGAAACCCCTGCAATACCTGTTGCATTATTAATATTTGCCGCAATTATTCCTGCTATAATAGTTCCATGCCCTAAGGAAATTCCATCATCTGATGGCTCCTCTGCAGGATTAAGTATATTAATACCATTTATCGTTCTTCCCTGTAAATCTTCATGAAAACAATTATTACCACAACCAATACCTGTATCAATAACCGCAACTATTATTTTTTTATTTTTTAAAGTATCAAAATATATATTATTCAGAGCATAATCTGCCTGGATTTTATTAAATCCCCACAAAGATCCATCTTGATAATAAGTATCATCGGGGTTAGAAAGAGGGGTATAAAGAGCATATCTTAAATAATTAGGTTCAGCATATTCTATTATCTCTTCATTTAAAAGTTGTTCAACTATGCTTTGCATCAAATTAATATCAATGATTTTATAACACGAAAAAGGAATATTTTTAAAATAACTTTTTTTTAATTCAAGTTTGTATTTTTTTTCAATAAATGAAATAGCTTCTTCTTTTGATTTAAAAATTGTTCTATATCGTTCTCCCATTTTTTCTAAATCTTCATTGTTTACATCATCTTTATATTTTACTATAATCTCATCTTTATATAATGGTAATTTCTTAATATCAACAGGTTCTGCAAATGATAATGAAAAATAAACAAAAAAAATATTTAAAACTATAAAAAACTTTTTCATTTTTGGATTTCCTTTTTATTATTCAATACAATCTAAAATTTTTTCTGCTAAAAATTCTTTTGTTCCCCCACCCTTAAAAACTATTTTACCTTTTTTATTTAAAATTATTATATCATTAAAATCCGAACCAAATCCGTAATCTTTTTTAGTAATATCATTTACAACTATAAAATCCAGATTTTTTCTTTTTATTTTTTCATTTGCTCTTTTTAAATTATTTCCGACCTCTGCTGAAAATCCTATGATTTTTTTATCCTTTTTATTTTTGCCCAAAAACTCAATAATATCTTTTGTTGGTATTAATTTTAAACTTAAAACTTTTTCACGCGGAATTTTTCCATTTATTTTCTCAACTGTAAAATCACCCACCGCCGCAGCACTTATTATTATATCTGATTTTTTAAAATATTTTTTTGCCATTTCAAACATATCGCCTGCAGATTCTATTTTTTCACAGATATTTACATCTGGAATATAATCGGTATTGCCTGTGATAAAAATAACATTTGCACCACGTGCTTTAGCTTCATTTGCTAAAAAATAACCTGTTTTGCCTGATGATGCATTGGTAATATAACGAACATCATCAATTTTTTCTATTGTAGGACCGGAAAGAATTAAAACAGTTTTATTTTTTAAGGATTTTTTTTTTAATGCAGAATTTGCTTCATTTACTATTTTTTCTATATCTTCTATATGTCCTTCTCCATAATCGCCGCAGGCAAGCAAACCTTTTTTAGGACCTATAAATTTATAACCGTATTTTTTTAGTTTTTCTACATTTTCTCTGACAATATTATTTTCCCACATATTCTTATTCATCGCTGGTACAAATAAAACAGGTTTTTTACTTGCCATAATTGTTGCTGTTAAAAGGTCATCTGCAATACCGGATGCAACCTTTCCTATTATATTAGCAGTTGCAGGAGCAACTAAAATCAAATCACAATCCTGTGAAAGGTCTATATGTTTAATCTTTGAATTATAATTTTTACTAAAATAAAAAATATCATCATAAACTGGATTTTCGCTTAAGGTTGCAAGGGTAAGCGGAGTTATAAACTCTTTTGCCGAAGAAGTCATTATGCAAATTACTTCATTGTTCTTTTTTTTTAATTCACGGATAATATCACAGGCTTTATATGCAGCAATACTACCTGTAATTCCAAGGACAATTTTTGCCAATTTATTTTAGTCCTCTTCATTTATTTTGGTAATATTAAATTCAGGATATTTAACTTTATCCTGCATAAATTCCATAATAGCAGCAACAACGGGCTTATTTTTTCTTAAAGTTTCATCCACATCTCCGGGATTATCAAGTATCTGCTTTGCCCTGCTTGCTATAGCAATAATCGCAGCGTATTTGTTGGGTATTCTTTTTTCCAGGTCATCAATGCTATAATCTAATTTTTTCATTAATACTACCTCCTTTAAATTTTATATCTTTTAAATTTTTCCAATTTAATTATAGTTTCTAAAATATTAATGGTTTCATTTAAATCTTTATTTACTATTATATAATCATAATTTTTTCTTTCTTTCAATTCTTTTTTTGCAAGTTTTAATCTTTTCTTTATGCTTTTTTCTGAATCTGTCCTTCTTTTCCTCAAGCGCTTTTCCAGTTCATTAAAATCAGGTGGCATAATAAAAACAGTAACACAATTTTTTAATTTTGCCTTTATTTTATTTGCCCCCTGAACATCAATATCCATTATTACATTTTTTCCTTTATTAATATTATCAAACACTGGCTTTTTAAGTGTACCATAAAAATTATCAAGAACTTTTGCATATTCTAAAAATTTATCTTTGTTAATATCTTTTAGAAATTTTTCTTTTGTATAAAAATAATAATCTTTTTTATCTGTTTCACCTTTTCTTGGCTCTCTGGTTGTTACTGATATTGAAAGAAAAAAATCTTTTTTGTGTTTTTTTATAAATCTGCTTATTATTGTACTTTTTCCAGAACCAGAAGGTCCTGAGATTACAAAAATAATTCCTTTTTCCATCATAATTACCTTTTATTCTAAATTTTGAACCTGTTCTCTTATTTTATCATTTAACTCTTTAATATTAATCACACTTTTTATGATTTCCAGATAAGAAATTTTAGATAAAATCGTATTGGCTTCTCTGTTTATTTCCTGAGTCAAAAAATCAACTTTTTTACCAACAGGATTTTCATTTTTTAATAATCCTTCAATCTGTTCTATATGCGATGCAAGCCTAACCAGTTCTTCATTTATATCAAATTTATCAAGTATTTGAATAATCTCCTTATTTTTAAATAATTCATTATCATTTAGAATTTCTTTTATTTTCTGTCGTGTATTATTTATATATTCAATTCTATATTTATCATAAATTTTTTTTATTTTTTTTATTTCTTTATATATTTTTCTGGCTTTATCCTTAATATCCCTTGCTAATTTATCACCTTCTTTTTTTTTCATTAAAAATAAATTTTTAATTGCTTCTGTAAAAGATATTTTCACTCTTTGCCAGTTAAAAACTTTTTTATCCACACTTTGAGTTTTTTGAATAATACCCTCTATATTTTGTATCAGCGCAGCTATTGGAATTTCCTCTCTTATGCCTGTTTTATTAAACATTTTTTTGAATTGAATGTATGCTTCTTTAAATAATCTTTCATTTATTTTAATGGCTAAATTATTAAAACTCTCCATATTAACAAAAACATCTATTCTGCCACGGCTTATGCTATCATTTATTAATGAATAAATAAAAGGTTCAAACGAAAAAAATTCCTGTGGTAGATGCAGATTTATTTCTTTGTATTTTGAATTTAAGCTTCTTATATTTATAGAATAAAATTTATCTTTATATGTTCCCCATGCGGTCATACTCAAAGGCATATTTTTCACCTTTTTACTTTGAAACCGCAACAAAAAAAGCAATTACTGATACTACCGCTGCGGTTAAACTGAGATATGGCCATTTTGCAATTGTATCTAAAATATTATCATCCTGCCCATATTGTTGCTTTAATTCATTTATGCTCTTTTTAAGTTGAGCGATTGAAAGTTCATTATTGTTTATTTCTTTTTTTAACACCTGTAAAATATCATCCCAGCTCTGCATCTTATCTATCTGCCCTTTTAAAGAATCTTTGGTTATATTATAATCATCTAAAACTTTTTTCATATCTTTAAAATTTTTTTTGTAATCATCTTCAGATAAATCATAACTATTTTTATATGCCTGAGTTACTTCCCAACTTGATTCAACTATGGAATTTACCATTACATTTATCCTTTCTGAACTAGTAAATCCCAATATATTTAAGGCATCCTTAGGAAGATCTTCAACCGTTATAAGCTTAGCACGAATTGCGTCTCCAATGTCATGGTTTATGTATGCTATAGCATCTGCAAACTGGACTATTTGTCCTTCAACAGTCGAAGCAATACCCGAAATAGATGAGTTCATACTAAAACGATTTTTGGAATGACACCTTATGCCATCTCGAGTTTCTTGAGTTAAATTTAATCCTTGTCCTTCTTTTTCCAGAATATCTACAACTCTTAGACTTTGATCACTATGAATAAATCCTTCCGGATGAATTAAATTAAGAGATTTTTCCCCCGCATGCCCAAAAGGTGTGTGTCCTAAATCGTGTCCTAGAGATATAGCTTCGGTCAAATCTTCGTTCATATTAAGAGCTCGGGCAATTGTCCTAGCAATCTGAGAAACTTGTAAGGTGTGAGTTAATCTAGTTACATAATGATCACCAAGAGGAGCAATAAAAACTTGCGTTTTGTGTTTTAGTCTTCTAAAAGCATTGGAATGGATTATACGGTCACGATCTCTCTGAAAATCAGTTCTAATAGAAGATGGAGGCTCGGGGATGAGCCGGCCTTCTGAAAAACGGCTCTGAGT
>FWPV01001405.1_pt1 | contig 27122 bp, 17 predicted proteins | sample 2228371 | NCBI WGS metagenome assembly FWPV01 (sample SAMEA103939776, study PRJEB20133) | metagenome
CAACCCTAACAACAGACCAATCGCCGCCATTCGCCATTTGCCATTCGCCATTCGCCATTCGCCATTCGCCATTCGCCACTCGCCACTCGTCAAATACAACGTCGCTACGATGAAAAACACTGCCGCCATATCCGTCGTAATGAGCGAACCATGCGCGATGCAGTTGGGATCGAAAGCGTAAAGGGCCAATGCCAACACCCCGGCATGCCATCCCCCCAGGTCTTTAGCCCAGCGATAGATCAACGCTCCCAGTAATACGCCGAGCCACAGCATGGGCACGCGCCCCGCCGTGGCAATACGCGCCGGGACGGGATATTGCCACACCATCGCGTCGGTGATCGCCGACAAGCTGGCAATCTCCCACCCGTCTATCGTCCGAGGGTCGGGCAAATCGGATTGCAGGAGCAGGGGCGCCGCCGCCAGGACGTTCGCCAACGGGGGGTGGATATGGACTGGCTGCAGGCGAAAGTCGCCGGTGCGCAAGGTGGCGTAGCCGATCGCCAGATGCGGGCCTTCGTCGAAAGTGATCGAGGCGTGTGTTGCATGGATCATCCCTAGCGCAAAATAGACCAGGAGAAGGCAAACCCCATAGCGGCGGATTCCGGAGACTTTTTTCATCATCAGACGCCCCATGAGCTAGGCCCGCTAACAAATGATAAAAATGAGCGTCGTTCCCCCATCCTATCAACCAGAATCAGAACGCAGATTTTCGCAGATTCGCGCAGATCATTCTTTGCGCATTCAAAAACCTGCTCAAGCTGCTGGCCCATTTGCGGAATAGGCAGCCGGAGCATGCGGAGTCAGAGATGGCGATCATGGTCCTACCGTGAGCGTGAGCAAAATGAACTCATCATTGAGCAGGCGTTCACCATCCCCGGCTGTGGCCGGCAACCTTTCACCCGTAGCGGGATCGTAAACACCTGTATACAGGGAATACGTTCCGTGCGCCGTGTCCTGGGGAATGACAATCGTGTAGGTCTCGGCAACCACTTCATTCTTGCGCCAATGCTCGGTAGTGTATAAACCGGCCTGAGGCCATGAATCCCCATGCCACACTCCTGTGTTGTCCGGTGCACGGAGATGGTTAAATACAGCGTAAATTTTGGGGGGCTTTTCGAGGGCCTGCCAGTAAACCGTCAATTTGACACTTCCACCGGCCTGGACGGTTTCCCTTTCGAGCCGATAACCCCGCAGCCGTAACACATTGCCGAAACGCACATCCCGGCGCCTTATCCATAAAGGCGGTACGTAGTTATGCTTCCGCGCTTCAACGGTGAAGGTGAACAGCTCTGCCCAATCGTTATCTGATGAAACTATAGAAGGCAAAACGATTGCACCATCGGCAGTTTGCGCCTGCACTTGAACACGGTAATGTCCCGCCGGCAGGTCGTCCGGCAGGTGGAAGGTGATGTTCTGCCGGATCACATCTCCCGGCTGCCAGCTATCAGGCGGATAAAAGTTTGGGCCAAGTGAGAAGATGCCGGCTTCCCAATATTGGGGGCCAACCAGACGTATCCGCACCTGGGTGGCGGAAGTTTTTCCATTTACCTGCCACCATACATAGAACCCCGTTGAATAGCCTTGCATGGCTTTCAGGCTGTAGGGTTGTGTGCTTATGGCCGTGAGCGTTTGGGCAAAGGTAGGAGTTGCCGCCGGATAATCGGTTAATAAACTTTCCAGACCCGCGTGTGATACACCGGCCACCACATGAAACGGGGTGAGCGGAATCCATCCGCCGACGTTGACGGCTTTCTCTGACGCGATGTTTTCTCCTCTTATCTGCAGGGCCAGGGTGTAGTTACCGGGAGGCAAACCGGGCAGCAACCACAGTCCCAGTTGCTCGTTCCATTGCTCCGGCAGTGTCAGGCGCGTAGGCCGATACAGGGGGCCGAGACTAACCCGGCGTTGTTGCCAGATGTCGCCCTGGGCGTCCAGCAGTCCCACCGTCAGCTCAATGTGGGGGTCAAGGTGTTGCCCCTCCAGCCCCAACGCGATCCGCACGATATCGCCGACTTGGCCATCTTGCCGGTCCACCATGGCGTGGCGCAGCGCCGTGTGCGGCCCCAGGGCGATGTCTGAGCACACCTTGATCATCTTCCCCCCTGCCGGTAGATACAAGGCAAGTCCGGCATGGTCATAGACACGGTAGGTATGCTCTGCCAACCAGCGGCTTACACTGTATTGTGGATCGGCCCAATGGATGGCGCCATACGAGACCCATACACGAGCATGGGAGTGAGTTATCTGCTCCAGGCGGGGGAAGTCGGTCTCAGCCGCAAAGCCGGGCGGGGCCTCAGAAGGTACCGCATAAACGCGAATGAAATCCGGCGGTGTATAGTAGGAGAGGAGTAAAGCCGGCCATGGCCCATTCATGATCAACGCATCACCGGGCCAGGCCGCGGCATTGAGGATTCGCATGCGGGTGGAAAATGTCGTATCGGGGTTCTCATACAAGAGCGGAACCCGCCATACGGCAAAAGCCAGGATTCCGCCGGCGGTAAGCAGACGCCACAGCCGACCCTGCAAGCGGCCCAGCAAGATCGCTATACCGAATATCAAGGCGGGAAACAGCGGCGTAAGATAGCGCGTTTCCAGTTTCTCAGGGACAAGAGAAGCTATGAGTAAGGGAATGATGCCCCATGCTGCCAGCAAGGCGCCGGTCACCCGCTGCCGGCGGGCCGCGAGTGTCCATCCCACGAGCGTAAGCCCCACGCCTATCCACCCGGTCCATATTAACTCGGGACGATACCCCCACACGTAGAAGTCGGTGAAAGCAACGCCCCACTCGGCGATACGGAAAAGGGAAGCCGGAAACCGTCCGGTAATTTCCAGCACCATCGCCCGAATGCCCGGCGAAACGGCGATAAAAGCCGTCATCATCACGCCGATCCCCGCCGCCGCCAGCCACGCCTTACGGATGGGGCGAGTTGCCCGCGGAAAAAGCAAGAACAGGAGCGCTTGCACGGGCCATAGCAGTGCCAGGTAGTAATGGGTCATCGCTGCGACCAGGGATAACACGACAAAGGCAAGCCAACGTCGCCGATTGGGACGGGCCAACCAGCGCAGCCAGCTTTCCATAAGCAACAGGGAGAACAACAGAACGAGGCTGTACATACGGGCCGTTCGCCCGGCCCATAGACTGAAGGGCAACACAGTGCACAGAGCGGCACTCCACCAACCACTGCGGAATCCTGCCAATCTCCGCCCTACCCGGAAGCTCCATACCACCGCCAAAATTCCGCTGAGAAGGGAAGGATAACGCAAAGCGAACTCGCTTGTCCCGGCCCCACGCATCCACACGTTCATGAAGAGATAATAGACAGGCGGATGCTCGCGGGCTGCTCCCATCACATAGTGGATCACCGCCCCAAAAGCGCGTTGCGCCACGAAGAACGTCGCCACCTCGTCAAAAGTGAGATCCGCCGTTTCCACTTCCCAAACGCGCAACACAAACGCCAATATTAACAGTGGCGTCAGTGCCCAGATCGTTCGTGCTCGTTTAGCCTTGAGAGCCATATTCGCCCATCAGTTGTGCAGCGGTTTTGCTACTCCTGCCATCCATCCCATCACGGTCAACGCCATCGCCAATAGCCCCAGCCCCCAACGCAGGGATTGGGGGAAAAAGCACATCTCCACGCGGTGCGCTCCTGCAGGAACAAGGACGCCGCGAAATAGCCCATCGGTCGCGTAGAGCTGCGTCGCCGCGCCGTCAATTGTCGCACGCCAGCCGGGATAGAGCAGGTCACTCAGCACCAGTAACGCCGGGGCACTCGTTTCGACGTGGAAGGCGGCACGATTCGGCCCGTAAGCCAGGACTTCGATACGTCCGTTTCCCGCTGTGTCTAGCGCCGGGCCGTTGAGTACCGTGGCGGTCATAGCCGGCGCAAAATCGGCGGCGAAGACATGCGCGTAAGCTGCCTCTAGTGAATTTACCGGCAGGGTGTGATAGACGAGCCAAACCCGCTGCAGAGCATGCGTGTTCAGGTGAATATCCACCAGGGCGTCATCGAAAAACACCGGCCATATTCCGTCCCCGCCGGGCAGTGCGCCTTTGGGGACGACGATATACTTCGCGCCGAGCACGTGGTACGCCGGCATCCCTTTATGAGGAATACCCCAGTAGAATTGACTATAGGTGATGATCTCCATCGGATTGCCCGTACCTTGGGGGACGGCGAACCCTGCCGCCATCAACGCCGCCGGGGACCACAAGCCGCGTGCCGCGCCATCTACGTCCACGCGGAACCAGCCTTCGTCCTTCCGCAAATAAGCAAGCGCAGGAGCATGGGGATCATTTGCGGTATGTGGGGCCGGTTCTACATCAGCCAAAGCGCCGGTCACAACCAACTCGGTTAAGGCGAGCAGAATCAGCCCGGCGCGGGCGCAGCGACTGCGCCATACATACATGCCAAACAGTGCCGCAAGCGCGAGCAGCGCCGCCGCCAGATAAAGGCCCTGCAGGGCGCGCGCAACAGCGTTGACATGCGGCGCGAGCGCTGCCCATGCCGGCGCCCGCAGTGCAATGCCCATAGCAGCCGCCAGCATTCCGACTCCCCAGAGGCGCGACGGCTTAGGCAATAAGTGCTCCATCCCCTCCGCCGCGGCAATCGCCAGCACGAACGAGAGTACGTAAATGGCGCGGCCTGTCTTCCATGTGGCGTCGAACAGCGGCAACGCCGAGAGGAGAGGGTACAGCGGCCCCTGTGTCCCCAACGCTAACAAAATGGCAAGCAGGCCTGCCAACCACACAAACAACGTGCGTTGGCGTGGACGGGCGATCAAGCCTAAACACGCCAGTCCGAGAGCGACAATGCCGACGGCGCCACTCTCCACCCGTTCCCAGGGCCCCCAAAACGTCACCCGGTTGCGACCATGAAAGAGCGGGGTGATGAAATCGCGCCACATCCCCAGATGGAACTCGTATTCACCGAGTTTGGCAGGGATGTTGGCCCGCTCGGTGTAAGGTAGCCGCTCAAAGCCGGGCAACATGGCCGGCATGGTCAAAGCTATGGCAAGTATCCCTGTCAGCGCCAACCGCCCGATCCGGTGCGACACACGCCGTATCCCCCCGCCACACGCTTGCCACAGGGCATAGCCGCCGATGAGCAATGCGGCGTAGAGCGTCGCCTGCCCGTGTCCTGACAACGCCAGGCAGGCTAAAACCAACGCCGCCCGTGGGATAGCACGCTTGCGTCGCAGCGCCCCGTCTATCGCCCAGAGCGTCCACGGCAGCCAGGCCATTGCGTCATTGAACTGCGGATGGCCTAAATGCGCCACAAACGGGTCGGCGAACATATAGGCAAGCGCGCCGATGAGCGCCGCGGGTTCATGGAGTGCCCATACCGGCGAACGATGCAGGTAAAAGTACATTCCCATTCCCGCCAACCATACACTCACCATCCCACGTAGTGAAATCATCCACAGCGGGATAGGGCTGAGCAGAAACAGCGGCCAGTTGAGCGGATTGAACAACCCATACTGCCCCTCGGCAACAATGGGATCGCCCGCCGACATGCCCGTGTGCCACAGGGGGATAACGCCACGCCGTAACCACGTGGCCACATAAGTCCAGACGGGATGAAGCTGCCCCCACAGGTCGCCGCCGCCGATGGGAAAGCGATAACCGGCAATCCATACCGGCCAGAAGAAAAGCAACGTCGCCCCTGCCAGGAAAAGCGGAACTCTCAGCCAACGTTTAAGATGTGCCGTACTTGTCTCCTTGAAAAGAGGTTACAGGTTAGAAAGTCTATCACAGTTCATTCTCAAGTCAACAATTCTGCAGGCAGGGTATGGTATAATTGCCTTCGTCTGCCAGAGCGTAAGGCTGATGGTTGAAGTGCATGTTGACCAGCCGAGACGATGGGCAAGTCGGCACGTCAGTAGTACGCAGTCTTGTAAACATGAATCATACTTCCTGAAGGATATGGAGGAATCCTGAACGATGATCTCGATGAAACAATTAGTTCGTATCTTTATGATCGCTGCAGTTGTTATCACCTTAGCAATAAGTTTGGGCCGTCCTGGCCAGGCCCGTCCAACCGTTGCAGTTGCCGCCCCACCGGCCCCTCAGGTTGAGAGCACGGTGGCCAATCTCCTCATCAACGGTGATATGGAGATGCAGCCTTACACCTGGTTTTACCCCAATCACTATGTTGCCCCATACTGGAAGAGGCTATGGTATTATTATTCGACAATACCGGAATTCGACGATACGCGCGGCGGTCCGCGCCCCAATTGCCATGAGTGTGATGGTGGCACGCATGCCCAAGTCTACTTCAAATGGGGCCCGGCCTACCAGGCCGGCATTTACCAGGTGGTGACGGGGGTAACCCAATGTACACCCTACGAATTATCTGCTTATGCCCGTAATCACTCGGTGGAAGGGGCTATCCCCCATGCGCGCGTGGCCCTCGATCCCGAAGGAAAAACGTTGACACCCGAAAATGATGGCGGGTTCTTTTACTTTGCACCCTACACAACCTGGTCTGCCGAGCAAACGCAGCTCTTCGTATGGGAACGGCTTGCCGTGCAGGCCGAACCTCTTGGCGACCGTCTTACCGCCATCCTCTACGCATCACCGCAACCGGGGAGTAATCAGACACCCTATTATTATGATTCCTATTGGGATGCTGCTGTTCTAACACCGGTTTCATTCCCCGATAATCACTTACCGCTGCCGGGCACCTGGATGCCTTCGGGTTTCATCTACGATGTAGAAACTACAAAAGGCAGTGATACTTTGACGGTCAATTGGAAAACGCAAGGCGCGGCATCAACGCAAGTGCTGTACAAAATAGAGCCTTACCAGCCGCCCATCTCGTCCACGGTTCCGATCTCGCTCACTTATCATTATTACTTCCCGTTCATTGCCAAGGCGCCTAATCCAAATACCTTCACAAATTACACGACGTTGGATACCACTCCTGTTACCGAGCACAGTGCGGTTATCACAGGCATAAGAGCGGGCGACACAGTACTACTCGTGCCGCTCTCCCGTCGCCCCCTCAACGGCAGTTGTACCACAGAGACTGCCACACCGGTAATGGTTAAGTTCGACATGCCGTGAGGTTCCAGAAAACGCGCCTTGTTATTATAGGTCTGCTGCTTATCTTCTTCGCGCAGCTTCTCAATGCGGCAGTATCCCTCTCGGCAACGATTGACGAGGGATTCCACATCACCAGCGGCTATGAATATCTGCGCACGGGGCGGGTGCGGCTCTTCGATGAGCACCCGCCTCTGGCAAAGGCGCTGTTTGCGTGGCCGCTGTTGCTGATCCCCGACCTTGTGCCGCCAGAGAGAGCGTCCGCCTATGCCGCCGGTGATCTTATCGCCGTAACGCAAGCCACGACGCTCGCCTACACGCCTATAGACCGCGTGATCGTCGCCTGTCGTGTGCCGGTCGCGTTGCTTTGCGTGCTGCTGGCCGCCGGTGTTTATCGCCTGGCGCGGAAATTGGCCGGCAACCGGAGCGCTCTGCTCGCCCTGGCGTTTTTCACATTCGATCCCAACATCCTCGCCCACGGCAGCCTGGCAACCACCGATCTTGGCAGTACCGCCTTCATCTTTTGGACGCTGGGCGCGCTGTATACCTACTTGCGTGCGCCCACTCGCACGAAATGGTGGGGCGTGGCGATACTGCTGGGGCTGGCGCAGTTGACCAAGCTCACGGCGATTGCGCTTGTGCCGGTTTGCGGCGTCGCGTTTGTGCTCCATGCCTGGTTTCATGCCCACGATAAACGCTCCGGCGCGCTGTTCAACGCCGCACTTTCTTATGTGGGGATGGTCGCCGTCGCAGCGCTGGTAGTGTGGCTTGGCTACGGCCTGGAAGTGCGCCCGGTATCCACAATAGCGCATGGGACGCTTCCGCTCCCCGCTGCCGGTCACATCGAACGGTGGGAACGCCTGCGCGCCAACCTGGCGTATGGACGTGAGAGCTTTCTGCTGGGACAAAACCGGATGCACGGGTGGCCGCAATACTTTCCCATCGCCTTCCTCATCAAAACGCCGCTGCCAACGCTGATTTTGGGAGTGTGGGCGGTTCTGCGGTGTGGGTTACAAGTTGCAGGTTACAAATTACAGGTTACAGGTTGCAGGTCTCAAGTGCTGACTAGGATACAACGGGTGCTGCCACTCATACTTTTTCCGGTGCTTTACGTTGTTTCCAGCCTCACCAGCACCATCAACATCGGCTATCGTCACCTGCTGCCGATTTTGCCGTTGCTGTATGTGGGGATAGGCGTAGGGAATAGGGAGTATGGAGTAGGGAGTAGGAAGCGCGCAGGGCGAATAGCGAATGGCGAACGGCGAATAGCGAATGGCGAACGGCGAATGGCAAATGGCGAACGGCGAATGGCGAATAGCGAATTACGAATTACGAATTACGCATCCCGCATCTTCCCTTACTCTTTACTTCTTACTCCTTACTCCTTACTCCTTACTCTTTACTCCTTACTCCTTACTCTTTACTCCTTACTCCTCACCTGGCTCATCATCGGCACACTCGCTGTCGCACCGCATTTCCTGACGTTCTTCAACGAGATTGCGGGTGGGCCGGAGAACGGTTGGCGCTTCCTCGCCGACTCGAACACCGATTGGGGCCAAGCGCTGAAGGCGTTGGCGGCATATCAACGCGAAAACGAGACCGGGCCGGTCTATCTCTCGCAATTCACTTTTCTCGATCCGGCTACCTATGGCGTGGCGTATATCCCCATTGCGCCGATGAGCGGTGCGGAGCCGGTGCTGCCGCGCCGCTTCAATCCCGCGCCGGGCCTCTATGCCATCAGCGCAACAACGTTGGATGGTGTGCCACTGGGCGATCCCGAAATGTACGACTGGTTCCGTTGGAAAACACCCAACATACAAATCGCCAATGCACTTCACTTCTATCACGTCACTCCTGACGAGGTGACTGTTACCTGGATTGCGCAATGCCAAACACCGGTTGCGCCGCTGAACGATGCTATTATTGTCGAGGGGTTTGGCATCTCGGAGGTGCGGCGTGTGGATTTTGACTGCCGACAAAGCTGGATCATCCCTAGTCATAATAATCCCTCATCTGGCAGATACATTCTCCATGGTGCATTATTGCGGGATACCTTCAAGTCGCGGCTGCATTACGCTGCTCCATCTACCGACGACCCGTTTATTGCCCGGCGTCTCATGGCACTGCACATCGTCTACCGCCAGCAGATGAATCGCAGCGAGCCAACATTCGCGATTTACACATCCACTGCCGACATCGTTATACCGTCGTCCAACGCCTGGCCCGCGCGCGCCGATACGTCACCTACCATACTTACGACCCAAGCTCCTATCGCCGCTCCCATCGCGTTGGATGGGGCGCTTACCTTTTTAGGAGCTGCGGCTTATCTACAGCAGAACGCTCTTGACGTTGAAACATGGTGGCGCGTGACCGGCGCAGCATCAATGCGCCCATTGTCCATCATGGCGCACTTGCTCACAAAGTCAGGAGAAGTCAAAGGCATCGCCGATGGGCTTGGTGTTCCGGCATCCACCTGGCAAGCAGGTGATATTTTTGTACAACGCCATGTATTCTCGCTCCCTACGAGCGACACGCACACGGGTTACATCCTGCGAACCGGTGTATATTGGGCAGATGATGGGACACGATGGCACATCGCAACTGTCACGGAGGCAGATGCAATCTTTGTCGCATTGACGCCTACTACTGAGCCATAGGGCTTGTGCGCTTTGCAACAATATCTTTGGAGAAAGAACTATGGTGAAAAAGTACAAACTTGCTTTACTCATACTGCCGGTGCTCGGCATCGGTTCTTTAGTGATCAGTTTACAGATAGGGGCTGCCTCGGCTACCTCAACGATGCCATCGCAGCCGTTGAACATCACACCAAGCGAAGAGGTGTACGTCCCTGAGGGTGAGTTCCTCATGGGATGCAGTGAAGATACAGCGGGAGCATTAGGCTGCGATACGGATGCCCGGCCCATTCATGCGGTCTATTTGGATGCTTTCTACATTGATAAAACCGAAGTCACCAATGCCCAATATGCGGAATGTGTAAATGCCGGACAATGTCTCCCACCGCTCTTATCCAGTTCAGGACCGAGCCGTCCTGATTATTATAATAACCCAATCTATGCTCATTATCCTGTGTTGCACGTAGATTGGCAACGCGCCGCTGCCTATTGCCATTGGATTGGCAAACGGTTACCGACGGAAGCGGAATGGGAAAAAGCTGCGCGGGGTACAGACCGACGCCCCTTCGCCTGGGGAAATGAGCCATTGACTTGTGATAGAAGCAACAGCACTATTCCTTATCTCAATGAACAAGGCCAATACAGAGAAAGGGCTTGTGTGGGTGATACAATGCCGGTAGAAAGTTACCCCGCTTATCCTAGCCCCTATGGCGCCTTGAATATGATAGGTAATGTGAGAGAGTGGGTGAGCGACTTTTACCTCAAAACTTATTATTCTAGATCACTCTATTATAATCCCACCGTTCTCGAATACGGCGACAAGGGCGAACATCTTGTACGCGGAGGTTCATGGAGAGATATCGATCGTGAATCCACCACCTGGGTCCGACTTGATGAGGCCGAAATCTACAAAACCCAACTCATCGGCTTTCGCTGCGCCCGTACCGCGACTCAGGGCACTCCTACCGCGACCCCCACTTCTACGCCTAGTCCCACCCCCACACCGTATGCGGTGCACAGCATTGGCGCGGACGGTGGGGCGGTGTGGTTAACATATCCTCAACACCTCACCTTATTCATCATCCCAGAGGGCAGCCTAGAGAGCCAGAATGTGATTACTTTGACTTACAATCGCGCCTCCGATACCCAAGACCTCCAAACCAATAATCATTCCTTCTCAATTGCAATGCAGCCACAAAACGATGCCGGCACCTCCATGCCACAAAGCTACCTGAAACACCCGGCGCGCCTGTTTGTGGGGTATCATGAACTCTCTGGCATCATTTCCAATACCCTCAATCTCTACCGGCTCACCGCCAGCGTCTGGACCACCGAGCAGATCACAAAAGTCGCGCAGTCGCCGACTTATATCATCGCCGACATCCAGCAGCTAGGCGTCTACGGTCTGCTCGGTAAAACGAACCGCGTCTACTTGCCGGTCGTGTTACGATAGTAACATGGCCAAGCCGCGCCAAGGTTCAAAAAGCCTGACGGGTCTAGCGAGAAAACCACGCTAACCGTTGTTGGTAATTGCGCGCGCCCGGCGTGACGATGTTGGGCGAATCCGCGCGCACTTCATCGCCGGATTGAGATGCCGGCGGATCGGCGATCCAATCCGCGAGCGCGTCGTTGCTGCCGCTTTGGGTGAACAGTGCCCCATCATCCGCGCCGAGTTTGCGGAACGGGCGGTCAAACGTCACGCCGTCCGCGAGGATGCCGAAGGTGTATGGCGTGACGGCGTAGCCTTCGGCCACAAAATCAATGCCCCTGTCGTCGTCGAAAGCAGAAGTGGGGCCGGGGGCCAACAAGGCGAGGTTGTCGTCGCCGGTGCCCAGGCCAAAGCCCGGATCCGTTGTCACGTCGAGGGTGCCGTTGCCCACGTAGAACAGCAACCGTTTGTCACGCGGATCAAGATCATCTTCCGGGAAGTAATGCGCATTGCGCTCGCTCTCCGTTGCCAGGATGAGGATCACGGTGTTGCGCGGCACAGCCGCCAGGGCGTCGAGGTACGGAAAGATGAGCGAGCCTTCGACGATCCCGGTCTTTGTGTCGTTGTCGGTGAGCCGCCAGCCGCGCAAATCGACGCCGTCGCGCTGCACGAGTAGCTCAATCCAGTCGCCCTCGATGGGGCGGTAGCCGACGCTTGCGTAGAACGTGCCGTTGTCGTTGATCCAGAATTCGTTGATGATCACGTCATCGGGGCGCAGCGCCGGCGCGGCAGGGGGAAGCAGGGCGAAATTTGCGGTGATGTCGCGCGCCACATCCGCCCTTACCACAACATCGGTCAGGGTAGACGACGCACCGTCCATCATGGTCAGCGTCCAGCCTGCAAAGGCAAAGCCAGGCGCGGGGACGGCCGTGAAATGCGGCGGCGCGCCGCTGAAAAAATCGCCTTCCCATCCGGCGGCGACATCCGGCAGGCGCGTGCCGTCCATATACACGCTCCCGCCCTCACCCGGCGTCGCTGCAACGCGGACGGTCATCACGTCGCCTACGGCTAACGTCGTGGCCAGGTGACGCATCACCCACGCCGGCCGGTTGACGGCAAAATCGGCGACGAAAGCGGCAACGTTATCTTCCCACAACAGCGGCGACGGCCAGCGCGCGGTTTCATAGCCGATGTCGTCACGCAGCACGGCGGCGAGCGCCTGCGCCCGGCGCTGCATGGCCGGTGCGCTGAGGGTGGTATGCAGCAGGATCGTCAGCCGCCGCGCAAATTCCGCGCGAAAGTCGGGATTCTTGAGCAGCGCCCGCAGCAGGATCATGAAATCGGCGTTCTTGTCCTGGAATAACGGCGCGTCGGCGCGTAAGGCGAAACCTTGACTGCCCCCACCGTACAGGAAAAACCACGGCGCGCCACGTGGGTGCGCTGCATACAATTCGGAGGCCGGGAAGCCGAAATATAGCTGCAAGGCCGCCCAATCGGTGAAGCTGCGGAGATCAACCTGCGCGGCCAATGCGGCGTAGTTCGTCGGGTCGGCCAGATCGTGCCCTTCGACCCAATCCACCAGCGCGTCCCACTCGTCGTCACTGCCCTCGCGGGGACGTCCATCCTGCACCAGGTCGGCGTTCGCCATCCCCAGGTTGGTCTCCAGGAAAAAGCGATCTACGCGCTCGCTCAGGCGGTAGAGCCCCCAACTCTCACCGTTGAGGAAAAGATGCACGAAACGTCCCTGCGCTGCGTGCAGCCCCAGCGCGGTCGCGATATCCACCACCAGTTGGTCGCGGAACAACGTCCAACGACCAGAACGATCCCCTCCCTGTAGCAACAATCGCTTGTAGGTCTGAGCGTTATCAGGTTGTTGAGGGTGCGAGGCAAAAAGTCGAAATTCCAGTCGCGAAGCGTTGTACTCACGGCGAAAGTACAGCCGCAATGATTGTTTCGCCGCGTCAGGAGGCTCCAAACCGTGGATGCGTAAACCGGCGGGCATGGTGAAGCCCGGCGATCCGTCAGTCGTGATGTAGGCGACATCCACCGGACGTTCCCAGTCCTGCCCGCGCCCCCAGGTGTTGGCGAAAATGCCCCGCTCCACATCCCACAGGTCGGCAGGATCGGCGATGAGGGAAACGATGGGCAGACTGCTCTGCACGCCCATGACATAGGTCGCGCCGGTAACAGGGCCGGCGATACCTTCCACCACCTCAACGGCGCGGATGACAACCACGCGCGGTGCGGTGGCGTCAAGGCGCAGAGGATGCTCGTAAAGCAACCCCACCTCCGCCGTGGGCGTCGTCCCATCAACCGTGTATACGATCTGCGCGCGTGGCTGCGTTGCCCGCATCGTGACCCGTATAGCATGCCGGTATACCCCCGGCGCCGGTGAGAAAACCGGCACGCCAACGCCCGAAGCAGGGAGTCGTTCCGCCGCAAGGCGTTTATCTAACGACTCTCCCCATGTCAGCAGGGCTACCGTTGCGACAATGAACACCATCAACGGCAGCCGTTGACGAAGATGTGCGACACTCATCCCTCTAACGCACCATCACTACGCGAAGCATAACGCGCCCATCGGGCAAAAGCGCGCCGTGGGCATCTGTTATATCCAGACGTATGCCCGTAACAGGATCATACATCCCCACAAAGATCGTATAGTCGCCGCGCGGCATGCCCTTGTCCAAGGTCAAAAGATGTTCGTCGCGGATGTACTCCCCCGCTTCCCATTGCATCGTCGGATAGCCCCACCCCACCGGTTTGCTGTCGTCCTGAGAGGCCACCTGACCGTTGGCATCCAGCAGATGAACAAAGACCTTGTAATCATCGGACACGCCGGCACGCGCATGCCAGTACAGCGTAATTCTCATGGTGTCGCCCGCTGCAACACGCTCCGGTGCATCGTAGCCGATCAGCGCCACGGCGTCACCAAGTTGCCACGCGCCGGCAATCTCCGGCGTCGGACGCTCGCGTGTCACCGGCGGGGGATAGGAGAACGTTATCAGCGGCAAATTCTCAGCTCCCACCGGCGCGCCGTTGCGTTGGTAAACGGTCAATGTCAGGGTGTAATTTTCATACGCCAGCTTATCAGGAACGGCTAAAGTATGCTGCGAGATGATGCTATCTCCATCACGCCATAGGCCCGGCAGGAGGCCGTCAATAAAGGTGTACTCGGCTTGGGCGCGCAGGTGGTTACCGGTGGCGTCCAGCAAGCGCAGCACCAGCCGCCGGGCATCGGGTAAAGCGCAAAAGTCTCCGTCCCAGGCCAGGGTGAGGTAGAGCGTTTCACCCGCTATCAAGCGCCGACGATTGACGCGCAGCGCACGCAGTTCAAGTCCCATGCCGCCGAACGATGCCGCTATAGGCTGCCACGCGCCGTGGTCGAAGGGGGAAGGCGTATACGCATAGATACGCAGCGGTGACAAAGGGTCATCAGGAACTGCCAAGGTGTCAAGAAAACGATAATGCGCTTGAAACCACGGCTGCGCCCGCACGCCATCCCACGTCACACCGGGCCAGGCGATGACGTAATCGGGCAGTTCGGTTCGCAATGTCGCCAACAAGGCCGGCGCATCCTCCCCCTCCGGCAATGCGACCACCGGCCATTCTGTTAAACGTCCTGCCAACTGCTTCGGCGCCGCCACCCGTTCCGACACCAACGCGCGCGTTACCAACCATCCCTCCAGTGCGGTAGAAGCCCCTCCCTCCGCCCGCCCGCAGCCGGCAAGCATCAAAAGTAAAACATAAAGCGTAAGGAGTAAGACGTAAGGCGTAAGGGGAAGCGAGTCATCAGTCATCGGTAAAGAGTCATGCGCAACAGGGGACAAGTCATCGGTAACCGGTAAGGAGTCATCAATAAACGATGAAGGGTCATACCCTCTTCGCCGATCGCCCATCTGCCTATTCACCGCTTCGCTCATTCGCCCCGCTTCACTCGCCACTTGCTACTCGCTATTCGCCACTCGCCCTACTTCTGCCATTTTTCGTACAGGGCCTCAACATCCACGTCCACGCCCCAGATGCGCACACCATTCAGGTCAATCCAACTGCCGGTTTGCACCAGGGTTTGCCGCTCGACAGGCACATCCACGAAAGTGATGCGTTCCGCCGTGATGGAGGCCGGCCCATAGGACGGTTTCTTGATATAGGCCGCCAATCCCGCCACACGCGCCGCCCGAATCGTTACAGCGGAGATCGTCGCCTGTGACAAATCCTTGCTGACCACGCCGAAGTCGGCAGCCTCGATGGAGACGCGCTCGGCGGTCAGGCGACTCATCTCGCCGACCGATAGCCCTTTGTCACCCAGGTTGACCATCCGCACATCGCGCACCTGAATCTCGGAGCCGCTAACGTCAACGGCATCTGCGCCGATGTCGTGAAAGGTGCAGCGCTCGATCAGCCCTTGCCCGAAATCCACGTCAAGGCCATCGGAGCGGGTGTTGCCGAATTCGGAATCTACGAAAGCGAAACGCGCTCGGATGACGTTAAGGCCGTCTTCAGCCTGTGTGCGCAGGATGCGGCTGTGTTCGAGGCGGATGGGACTGCGGTAGAACGTAATCCCGCCGGTCGTGAGCCAGCCCTGATCATCCATCACATCCGCGCCCTCGACGGTAACGTAACGCCACAACGAAGGCTGCCCGGCGTCCAGGACAATGATCCCGCGCCACACTTCATGGTGCGGACGCAGGAGAATCGGCGCCTCAGCCGTCCCCTCGAACAGCAACGGGCCATGCGCCAATAAAAAACTCTGCGGGGCAAAGTTGAGCGTCGTTCCCGCTACAAGGCGCAGGCCATACCCTGCCGGCAGCAAGAGAGGGGCCGTTACATTCCACTCACCGGGCGCGATGGTCAGCATCTGCGGTTCGGTATCGGCGCGAAGATAGGGATGCTGCGCCAGCGCCTCGGCCAATGTCGGCGGCGTGGGGCGCGGGCCAACGGTCAACGGCGGCGGATAGGCCGCCAGCACCGGCTGGGTGACGGTCTGCGTTACGCCCCAGACGCGCGTCACCAGCGTCAGCGTGGCGGTGGTCACGACATCGGGGATGGAAAAAGCGATATAGGGCAACGTCTCGGCCTCCGCCGTCAGTGACGGCAAGACCGGCACGGCGGCAGGAACCAGTCCCTCGGCTTTCCACGTCGCATCGGCAGGTAAAAACCGGTCGCCGATGGTGATCCCCACCAGCTCAACCGGCAAATCCATCAAATTGCCCACCATCAGCAGGGGGCCGCGCGCCGACACATCCTCGGCAACGTAGGCATAGACCATCTGGGCGGGCGTCAGCCGCTGGCGGTTCAAGTCCTGGCGACGACGCAGCCAATCCCACGGCGGCGTCAACACATCCGCGCCAAATTCCGGCGCTAGAGCAGCGACGTAAGCCGCGAATTGCGCGCCGAGTTCGGATTCCAGCTTCTCCACATAACCCGGCTGGCTGATCCGCCATAATTCGCGCGCGTAAGCGGCTTGCAGATACGGATCATCGTAGAGCGCCGACGCCGACAATCCTACCTGCGTGAAATCCAGTTCCGGTGAGAAGGGATCGGAATCGAAGGAGATCGGCTCAAGACGCGCCGTCACGGGGTTGTAGGCGTAACGCAGATTATGCCAGATCAAGCCATGCGGCGCGCTCCACAGGTCCGAAAGTGCCAGGAACTTCCCCATCGCCTCCATATCGAAGACCTCCGGTGCGCTCAAATACCCATCCCACAGTCCTCGTAGAAGGCCGATGGCGGCGTCGCGTTGCGCTTGCAAGGCCGGCGAAGCGTTCACCCGTCCGGCATTGAACTCATCTATGATGTAAAAACGTTCGATGCCGGGCGGGATGACCTGATCGTCGTAGAAAGCGCGCGCGCGCCACACCAATTCTTCGGCATAGCGGATGATGACGCCTTCGCGGCGCTGCTGCGACTCCAACAATTCTTTCGCAAAACCCTCTTCCAGCGCGTAAATGCCTTTGTCCTCACCGTTGAGCACGACGCGGACGAAGGTGTACCCCACGCTCAAGTTACCTTCGAGACGCATGGCCTGATGAAACAGCCATTCGTTCAAATAGGTGCGCATCGCGGGTGCGTGGATCGAGAAAACCCGCATCCCGTCGAGATAGCCGCCGCCCCCCACCTGCACGCGGAACGACCACTTGTCGCCGACCAGATGATCGGCCCAATCACCCTTGAGACGTACCTTGGCGGAAAGCGTGGTACCGCGCCAACCCAATGTCGCGGGTACAAAATCGGTATCGTCCGCCAACAAAATCCACAAGCGCAGCGCCTCCTGACGCTTGGCCTCGATTTTCGCCAAATCGGCCGGGGCGATGGTGATATAGAGCGTTTCCAGGGGATCGCCGAGTTCCGGCGTGGTGGGTGTGGGCGTGGGAAGCGGTGTGGATGTAGGTGCCGGCGGCGTCGGCGCAGCAGGAGCGAGCGTTGCCTGCGCTGACGATGAAGGAGACGAAGGCAGCGGTAAAACTGCCCAGGTCACCAGCATGCCCGCGCCAAACGTCAGCAGCAGCAGCGGCAACAATACCGGTGGCCGCATCATGAAATCGCCCGGCGTGCGTCGGCTATTTTTCCGGCGCTGAAGGTGTACATTCATGCCATCATCCCCTGCACGTACTTCGAGAAGCGGTCTACCGACGCGGGGAAGCGTGCCAATGCATCCGCAAGCTGTCGAAAACTTGCGTCGTCGGTGGCGGCTTTCAGTTCGACCACGATCAACGTATCCACGTGGGTTCGTCGAGTTAAATTCGGGCAAGCCACCGCACATTGATCGTAAGCATGCAATGCCGTGTCAACGGTCAGTCGCACCATCCCATCCGGTGTGGCATAGTACACGCGCCGATAGTGATTGATCAATGCCGGAACGGCAAACACGTCCAGCCACTGTCGTATCTGCGGCGCCACGGCGGACCGCAGCATATGCGAAAACGTCCGCCATGGTGTCCCGTTAAGATCAAAGACGCCTGCGACCGGGCAGATACTTTTCCAGCCGACCATGCCGTGTTTGTGTTTGCGTTCGAGATTGGCGCCGACGATACGGGTAATATCTGTCCCGTACCACCGCAGCCGCAGCTTATCGCGGTCGTCATAACCGCCGAGATTGGCGTTAAGGCCGTCATAGTGCGGTGTATCGAAGTAAATATTGTTCACCTGGCGCGGCGGATAGGTGACGCGCCACTGCGCCGGATGGAGTCGTATCCACGCTTCCACATCTGCCAGCCAATGCGCCGGCAGTGGGATTTTGACTTCATAACGGGGTGAGGTGAAAGTGAGAGAGGAGGAGGGCAAAGCATGCGAGTCGTCGTTCATGGAGTCTCCCAATCTGCCGGGACAAGGATTTGTGCCTTCAGACCCCAGATGCGTGTAACAACGTTCACGGTCTCCGGCGACGCCGAGGCAACCGTGCGCAACGCAGTCAACGGCACCCGGACGACAACGGGCTGCGCACATTCGGTCGTCCGCGCCGGCAAGAGAATGGTGTTTGCCCCGGCAAGCCAATGCGCGCGATCCGCGCCTACCACCCACGTGCGGTCGAGCGGCAGCACGGCACGCTCCCCAACAGCCAGGCCGAGGACTTCGACAGGAAACGGCATGACGTTCGTGAGGGTGAGTTGCCATGCGCCGTCAAATTCCGTCAAAGTGGCGAAAAGCGTGCGCGCCGGGGCAATCAGCGCCCGCATCCGGGCTTGATGTTCGGCCAGAATGTCCGCGCGCTCCAATCCAAGGGGAGCGTCCGCGCGCCATGCTTCGCTCTTTTGTACGGCCGTCAAGAACTCCGGTCGGCTGAAGCGCTCAAGCGCCTGGACATATGCTTGTTGAATTGCCGGATCGGCGGTGAACGCTGCCGGCAACGGCAGCACGACACCGGGCAGTGCGCCGCTGCCGAACGGTGTGAAGCGTCGCGTCGCCGGATCATAGATCAGATAGAGCGAGCGCCAATCGAGCCTGAAGTCACCACGCCAAAGCATCGTCAGCGCCATAAAGTCGGCCAGCGTATGGGGATCAAAAGCGTCGGAAGGAGAGTATGTCCCCTGCTCCACCCCGCGCAGGATGCGCGTCACATCGGCACGGATGGCCGCAAGTGCAGCCGCATCGGGCGTACCGTCCGCCAGAGGAACAACGGTGATCCGGGCATAAGTGAAACTGTCCTCCGCCGCTACAGGCTGCGCTTCCAGATAGGCATGGCGGTCAAAGTAGACCACAACGCTCTCAGGTGAAAAACCCTCCGGCGTCGTCGCGGTCACGGGGGTCTGTTCCAGCTCGTAAAGACCCCAATTCGTACCGTTGACCACAACATTGACATAATCACTCGTTGTCGCCGGAATGCCGTGAGCGCGCAATGTCGCCAAATACGAGAGGGTGAAGCGCGCCGTCTCGTCCACGGGCCACAGGATGGCCTGGCGCATAGCGAATAATGTCGCTCCATCACGGATCGTCACACCGAGGGGCCAGCGCTCACCTGCCAGCGCCACTGCTTCGATCTCCGGCAAGGACACATCCACGTCCAGCGACCGATGATCGAGAATCAATGTGGCGGGGATAACCTCCATATCCTCTACAAGGTGCGCGCCGGTCTGTAACGCCTGCTCCCGCAGGGCTATCAACTGCTGATATTTGGCAAATTTGAGACGGAGGTACAAGGTGGGCACAGAGGCACGCGCGGACCACGCCGCAAATACCGCCTGGGGATCACGCCAGAGACGCGCTATCCGATCATCCAGGCGGTGATAAGCCCCCCAAAACCCTGCAAGCCAACCCAAGCCGAAGACCAGGAGCAACACCACTGCTCCCACCCATCGTTCAGTCGCAGCGGCGCGCCTCCGCAAGTGTGACTTCACGATGCGCACTCAACCCCCTAACACCTGCTCCGGTTGCAAAAAGCTGATCTCGGTGGCGGCAAATCGGGCCTTAAGGGCATCAACCAAGCCGTTGAGCGTGCGTGGATCCGCACAGTCAATGAAATACGTCAACTGCAAAGTCCCGTCACGGCTGTCCAGACGGCGAAAATCCACCGCATCCACATGTTCCAGCAGGCATGCGTTGATCTGCTCGAAAAGCGACGGGCCGGCCTCTTGCACAAAGAGATTCAAGTAGAGGTTACTATCGCGCCGCCGACGGTTCAGGAGCATCCGCACGGCCATGTAGCCCAGCAGCAGGGCCACACCGATCGTCGTTGGCCAGCGTTGCTCGGCGCCCATACCCAGGCCAATGGCCAGGGCAATGAACAGGAACAGCAGTTCTTCCTGTTCCTTGACGGCAGTACGAAAGCGCACAATCGAGAGCGCACCCACCATCCCTAACGACAGGGCCAGCGAGGATTTGATGATCGTGATCACCAGGGTCGTCGTGAGCGTCAACACGGGTAGCATGTAAGCGAATTTGCGCCGATTGGCAAGGGACTGTCCGTAGTGCTCATAATACCAGGCCACACACAGGCTCAAAACCAGCCCCAAAACCATATTCAGCGCCACCGACGCCACCGTCAATACAGGGGGGGCAATCCAATCTCCCATAGAATCTCCCTTTTGAAATGATCCTGTAGTCTTTAGCCAAATGATCTTCAGCCGAGTAGGTTGAAGCCACTTGACTCAAAAGTTCAATTGTAACACGGCCTGTTCCAACTGCAACAGTGCCGCCTTGCGTTCCACACCCGCCGCATACCCGACAAGCGAACCGTTCCGTCCGATAACCCGGTGGCAGGGAACGATGATCGCCACCGGATTCGCTCCGTTCGCCCGCCCCACCGCCCGGGTAGCACGTGGACGCCCTATCCGCAAGGCGATTTCGCCGTAGGTTGCCGTTGTTCCATAGGGAATGGCCAATAAGGCAGCCCATACCGTTTGTTGGAACGGCGTGCCGCGCAGGTCAAGGGGGAGGTCGAATACCTTTAAGCGTTGCGCGAAGTACTCCTCAAGTTGTTCTACGGCAGCCTCCAACAGCGAACTGTTTCCCGGCTCCGGCGCGGCAATGCCATGGGATGCCATGCGCCGCACTTCAGCATGAGCCGGGTACTCCCCAAAGCCCAAACCGCAGATCCCCTTCACGCTTGCGCAAAGCCACAGAGGCCCTAATGAACTCGTCATCTTTGTAAAAGTACAGTGCTCCATCGTCCACCTCGCATCAGATTTTAGTGCTGTCAACGCATGCCGTCAATCATTTAGGGGTAACGGTACAACGACCCACTCACTCGCCGACCGAGACGCTTTTAACACCCGCCGGGCCGGCCACGCGGCGTACACCAGCGCGTGGACCTCATAGCTACCGTCAAAGTAGGGGACGAGCCGATAAGGTTCGTATCCCTGCGCTAATGTCGCCGCTACAATCGCCTTGACATCGGCAGCCCAACCGGTAGCCGGAAAACCACCGGCAAGTAGAGCGTCAATGGTGCCCAACAGACTTTCGGCCCATGCGACCTCTTCCTGCCGCAGGGCCTCACGCGCCATCACCATCAACAACTCCACAGCCATCGGTTCAACCTCGCGGGGACGGCGCACGAAATCCGCCGTGATATGCAATGCTTCGGCAGCCCGCGGATCGAAGAGAATACCTTCCAGAAAGTGCGCACTCAAATCATACGTCCGTTGATAAGCCCGCAGGACCTCCATCAAGTGCCATTCGGCCGCTAAGGCCGCTATAGCGTCGGGAGCAACCGGCTGGGTGGAGAGCCAGGCTTCCCATTTCGCCTGGAAAGCCGTCAGATGTTCTTCCCCTAACGCTTCTAAGCCGGCCTCTAAGGCAGATGTTTGAGTGGCCATTTCATCCCCAAGCGCAGCGGCTTGGCAGAACGTCGCCAGGCTCGACCGGCCATGTTGCTCCACCAGATAGGTCACAAAAGCGGCCGCTTCCATATAACCGATCTCGTGATGAGAGCTATAGAAGTTATCGGCCAGTTGCGTCAGCGGGATGTAATGTGGGGACGCATAAATCGCCGCGGCCATCCGCGCAATCGGCTTCGGCGTATAATGTCCACCGCTGATATAAACCGCCAGCCCCTCGCGTAACAACGAGGGGGCCGCACTGCACCCCCACGCCTGATCCAGCCGGTGCACCAACTCATGGCGCAGCAGCAGCCCCAGTTCAACCGGTGCATAGTGCCGGTCGGTGTAGGAGATGGCAACCCATTCCGCCGAGGCGTAACCACCCTGCCCGATAATCCGGTCGAGCAGGTAAATATCCACCGGCTCTTCCGTCAAGCCAAAGTAGGCCGCGACATCCCGATAAGCGTCCGCCGCTTCGGCAGTGATGAGAGATAAATCGCGCTCGGCCGCCGAGCCGGTGAGGTAATGAAAGCGAAAGCCGGGTGACTCCATGACCGCCCAGCGGGTTTCCGGTTCCGGCTTACGCAACGCCTCGCGGGGCAGCGGGCTAACGGTAAGGGTGAGCATGTTATCCGTCACATCGGGATCGGCAACGCCGGGAGGCAACAATAGTGTGAAGGTGAAGGGAATGGTCGTCTCCTCAGGAGGGAGCTGCCAGGCCCAGTAAAAACGTGCCTGCCACCGTTGATCCAGCCCCATCCTATCAACCGAGGTCGTCAGCACCTGGCCGGCATTCACCGCCCAGGTAAGAGTGAGGGGAGCGCCGATCTCTGCCGGCAAGCGGGGATCAACGTCCACGCTGATCCGGTCCCCGGCGTAGAGTGGCCAGGGGAACACATGCACGCCCTCCAGGTCCAATCCCGGTCCCTGGGGGATGAGCGTAGCGGTGGGAATCGGCGTTTCCGTCGGCGGTAGAGGGGCAGCAGTGGGTGAGGGCGTCGGCGTGACAGGCATTGTGAGCACCGCGGATGGCGTCAGCGTTGCCGTCGCCATAGGGGATGAGGTGAGGGGCATAGCGAGGGTACACGCCACACTCAACCACGCTATGAGCACAAACCAGCATCGTTTCATGTTTTGATCGGAAGGGGATCAACGCGGCACGATCATTCCGTCGGTTTGTCGGCCTGTCTCCCTACCCTGCGCTGCCGCGCCGCCTCGAAAAGTATAATCGCCGCGGCCATGGCCGCGTTAAGCGAATCCACCCCAGCCGCCATAGGGATGACGACATGCCGGCCGGCCGCAAGCGCGTACCCTTCAGGGCCGGCGCCTTCCGCCTCGCCGCCGACGATGAGCGCAACGTGACCGCTCCAATCCACCATATCGTAGTGCGTTCCCTGCCCGACCTCCGCCAACCACACCTCGGCACCGGCGACAAGGGCGGAAATTTCATCCCATGGGGCCCGACGCATCGGCAGATGAAAATGGGCGCCCATGCCGGCCCGCACCACTTTAGGGCTGGTGTAATCCACCGTACCCGGCGGCAAGAGCACCTGTGAAACACCCGCCGCCCAGGCCGTGCGCAACATCGTGCCCAGGTTGCCGGGGTCGCGAACACTGTCGGGGATCAAGATAAACGGGGCGTCTGCGTCACAGCGGAGATCGGGGATCGGCATGACCAGCAGAATACCTTGGGGTGTTTCGGTATCGGAAAGCCCCCGCATCACGTCGGGTGAAACTTCCCAGGAAGAGATAGATCGCGCCGCGCATGTCGCCAACAGAGATTGTCCCGTTGCCCCCGCGGCGAACGTTGCGGTATAAAAGACTTCGTGGACAGGCAAGCGCGCACCGAGGGCCTCCTGTGCTAATCGCAGCCCCTCGACCACCCACAGGCCCTCTTGATAACGGCGGCGAGTGCTGCGCTGAAGCGCCTGCACTCGCCGCACACGTTCGTTGTTCAAACTGACAATCTTACCCACGAGCGCTTCTGATCAGAAACGTCGTCTGTAGCTTAGAGGTTATCTTACGCCGGGAACGTTTATGGAATGCGAATGACTTGCCCGACGTAAATCAGAGAAGGATCGGCAATCCCGTTGTATTTGGCAAGATAATACTGGCTGTAATTATATTTCAATGCGATACGGAACAGATTCTCGCCGGGTTGGACAATGTGAACTTTTTCACCACTGCCGGAGGGTGCAGGAGTCACCGAGGGAGTGGGCAGCGGGCCACCGCTCTCCCCTGGGATGGTCAACACTTGGCCGACGGTAATCAACGCTATGTTGGTGATCCCGTTGGCTTTGGCCAGCGCTTCCACCGTCGTCCCATAGCGCAACGCAATACGGAACAGATTTTCGCCGGCCTGCACCACATGCCGGCCGGTGGTCGTGGCGGGAGCAGGCTCAACGGTCGCCACCACGGTTGCCTCAACCGTAGCGATGACGACCGGTGTTGCCGCTTCGGTCGGTGCCGGCGTTGGAGCTTCGGTCTCCACCACTACCGGCTCTTGAGTAGGCGCCGGTGTAGCCTCGACAACGACAACCGGCGTCGCTTTCTCGGTCACAGCTTGCGCCGCCGGTGTAGGATTCGCCCCGGCCTCCTGCAGCATAGCCGTTGTATCTTCGAGGTCCTCCAACGGGGGGGTGGCAGACTTCTTGCAGCCCGTCAACATCAGAGAAAACAACACGAGAACAACCAAAAGCGCGGACACAGATTTACGAATCATAGAGTTTCTCCTTTCTCCGGAATTCACATTCATTATACACAAGAATAGGATTTGCAACAAGGTACAGCTTTTCGGCATCTTTTACAAAGAATTATACTATAAAAATCACAATAAGGCCAAGACCAGGGTCTTCTCATGCCTGCTCCGAGGAGAACGTGAGTTCCCCGTCTTCAACGGCTTTGGGTCATCAAACGCGGATCTGGCGATCCGCTCGCCGCAGCAGCGGGGGACGGTGACGAGAATGATAAAGCCCTGGGCCAAGACTTATCTTGACGATAAGCGGAGGGTGGTTATAATACAGGCTGAATAAGCAGCCGATGATTTTCGAAGGAGTCCCCATGTGGGATTCTACACCAACGATGACGAAAATCTGAGCTACAGAGAGCACAGAGCACTCAGAGGTTTTTCCCTGTAAACTCTGTGTCCGCAGTGGCTATTTTCAAAGGAGACAATATGATTGAATCAAATGAACTTCGCAAAGGAACAACGTTTGTTCTCGATGGGGAACTCTATCAAGTGCTCGAATATCAACATTACAAACCGGGACGCGGGAATGCCATCATCCGCACAAAACTGCGCAACCTGCGCACCGGTGCTACCATCCCGCGCAACTTTCTCTCAGGAGACCGTTTTGAAGAGGCCCCCGTTGAGCGACTTGCGGCCCAATATCTCTATGAAGACGGTGAATCCTTTTACTTTATGGACGCCCAGACCTACGATCAAATCCCTGTGCCGGCCAAACTGATCGGCGATAAGGCCGGATTTCTGAAAGAGGGTATGGAAGTCGCCCTCACTATGTTAGGTAGCGAGGTGTTAGACGCCGAACTCCCGGCTTCGGTGGAGCTTGAGGTGGTTGAATCGGAGATGGCAGTGGCCGGCGATACGGCCACCGGGGTGACCAAAACCGTGGTCTGCGAAACGGGCCTGAAGGTCCAGGTGCCCCTCTTCGTCAGCACCGGTGACGTCATCCGCGTTGATACCCGAACGGGAGAATATCTCACGCGCGTTTAGCCCATCGCCGGGAATGTTCTCCTTTCCCTAAGCCGGGAATTGTAAAAAGAACCTGCGGCAGCGTTCTCGGACTCACAGTGATCGTGCGGCGCGCTTCTAGGCGTGCCGCTTATGTTATATGGGAGATCAATATGGCAGATTTCAGTCCTTATGCAGGGCGCTGGCTTGCATTGACCGAAACCGACGCCATTGCCGGTATCGGCATAACATGTGAAGAGGCGCGCTACGCCGCACGCATGGCATGGCCCAAAGAACGGCTATACCTGATGTGGATTACGCCCCATCCTCCCCACATCGCCATACCGGAGTGGCCCCTGTTCCACATCCGCAGCCGGCTTCCCGACAAGGGGATATGGCTAACCGGTGGGACAGTGCGCGATCTTTTATTGAATCGTTCCCCCCATGACTGGGATTTTGCCGTGGTGGCGGATGGTTGCCGGCTGGCACGTAAGGTCGCCGACGGCCTCAAAGCAGCTTATTATCCCCTGGACGAGGAACGCGATACCGGACGGGTGATTGCCACCGATCCCGGCACCCACCACCCCATCATCCTGGATTTCGCCGTTCTGCGTGATACAGGGTTGACAGCCGACCTGTGCCGGCGCGACTTCACCATCAACGCCATGGCCCTCACCCTGGCCGGCGAACTGATTGACCCAACGGGCGGACAAGCCGACCTGCGCGCCGGCCTCATCCGCATGACAGGACCCAACAGCTTCATAGATGATCCGGTGCGCATGCTCCGCGCCGTGCGCCAGGTGAATAAGTTCAACTTCCGCCTCGAGACGCAGACTAAACTGGCACTCCGCACCCACGCGGCATCCATCACGGCCGTCGCTCCCGAACGCATCCGCGCCGAGCTGCAGTACATCATACATCACGCGCCGGCCGCCCCTGGTTTGCAAATGCTCGCCACGGCAGGCCTGTTATCCTATGTCTTGCCGGAAATCCAGGCGTTGAAGAAGGTGCAACAAACCCATCCCCATCACTACGCGGATGCCTTCCGGCATACACTGGCCACCTTAGCCGCTGTGGAAGGCATACTGGCCCTCCTCAAAGGAGAAACTCGTCCCCCTGCTACCGGCAAGGCTGTGCCTGTTCCGGCCTGGAGCTGGCCGATGCTCACCGATGTCCTGCTGCCGTTTCAAGCTCCCTTGTTGCGCTACCTCGAAACTACGCCCAGTGCGGATTTGCCGCGCGCCGACCTGCTCAAGTGGGGAGCGTTGTTTCACGATGTAGGCAAGGCCACTACCCGTACCGTCACCGAGGACGGGCTCAGCCACTTCTACGATCATGCCGAAGTCGGCGCCCATCTGACAGAAGGGCGTCTGCAAGCCCTGTGCTTCCCTGCCAAGGCGATCGCTTTCGTCACCACCCTGGTAGCAGAGCACATGCGACTCATCACCGCCGAAAAAACACCTGCCTCACGGCGCGCGGTTTATCGCTTCTATCGCACTCTCGGAGAAGCCGGTGTAGCCGTTGTCCTGTTGGCCTTGGCCGACACGCTGGCAGTATGGGGAGAAAAGTTGAG
>FWPV01002459.1_pt1 | contig 27114 bp, 26 predicted proteins | sample 2228371 | NCBI WGS metagenome assembly FWPV01 (sample SAMEA103939776, study PRJEB20133) | metagenome
TGCTGGCCACCGGTTGGGTGGGGATGCTCTCCGGCTGGCTGCCCAAGGCCAAGAACTCCCCGCGCTGGGAGTCGGTCATGCTGGCGGCCTGGGGAGCTCTTCTTGGGTTCGTCTTCGGCGCGATCATGAACATCTGGTTCTGGCCATTCCTGGGCGGAAGTGCCGGTCAACTTCCGGGCGGCTCATGGCAGCCGGGCATGTCTGCCGCTACCGTAGTGCGCAATTACCTGGTGTTCTACGTTGTCACCTCATTGTGGTGGGATCTGGCGCGCGCAGCCGGCAATGCATTGTTACTGCTGCTGTTCGGGCCGGCCATCCTGCGCGTCCTGCGAAGATTCCGCAACCGCTTCCGCTTCGACATTGCGCCGGGAGTCACGGTGTCGCAAGGTTGAAGGTGGCCGTGAGCCAGGCGCGCCTCCGCGGGCAGCGGAACCGCAAGGGGCCCGTCCAGAATTGCACACCCTCGACAATTGTTGTACAATGACGCTGCCTGGAAGGGCTGCTGGGACAATTGCCATCTGCAGCACTTCGTGAAGTTGCTGTGAAGAGAGAGGAGACTTTCCCGATGCCAAAGCTCGCCATCACCGGCAAGGGAGGGGTCGGCAAGACAACCTTGACGGCTCTGCTCGCCTATGTGTATGCCCAGCGCGGGCAGGACGTGATCGCCATTGATGCGGATCCCGCGGGAAACCTCGGGCTGGCGTTTGGCTTGACGGCCGAGATGGACGCCCAACTCAAGCCGATTGCAGAGATGGAAGCGTTGATCTACGAGCGCACAGGTGCACAGCCGGGCACGATTGGGGGCTGGTTCAAGCTGAATCCCAAGGTAGACGACATCCCTGAGCATTTCAGCGTCACGCATCGCAATATCAAGTTGTTGCGGCTGGGCACGGTGCGCGGGGGCGGCACCGGTTGTCTGTGCCCCGAGAATGCCCTGCTCAGGGCCTTAGTCACGCACCTGTTGCTGCGCAGAGACCAGACGCTGCTTCTGGATATGGAGGCGGGTGTAGAGCACCTGGGCCGCGGCACAGCGGCTGCGGTGGATGCGTTTATCATCGTCGTGGAACCTGGCCTGCGTAGCCTGGGCACCTCCTAGCAGATCCGCTACCTGGCGTCGGAGATCGGTATCAAGCGCATTTACCTGGTGGCCAACAAGACCCGAGGTCCACAGGATGAGGAGTTTGTCCGCCAACACATAGACGACCTGCCGTTGCTGGGCAGTCTGCCCTTCAGCCCGGCAGCAGTCGCGGCGGACCAGGGCGGGGTGGCTGTGTTCGATCAGGCCCCGGAACTCCTGGCGGCTGCCCAGGGGATCGCCGACGCACTGGCCCGCCAGGCGGGCTGATACGAGGGAGGTGCGCCCGATGAGCGCCTACGGAGACACTCCGATCTACACCATCAAGAGCGTGTTTCAGTACACGGGGATCACGCCGGCCACCCTGCGCGCGTGGGAACGCCGCTATGGCGTCCTGGCCCCTCGGCGCAGCGGCGGGGGCTATCGGCTCTACTCTGAGCGGGACATCGCCACGCTGCTGTGGCTGAAGGGCCAGGTAGACGCCGGGCTCTCCATCAGCCGTGCTGTAGCGCTCCTGGAAATGCATCATCAGGCGGGGGAGGCGCCCGAGCTGGGCGTGCGCCTGGATCTGAGGGCAGGCCTGCCGACGGGCGCAGCGGAGACGGAGCCGCGCAGCAAGGAAGCCATCGCCGCCGACTTGATCGAGGCGCTTCTGGCGTTCCGCGAGAGCGAGGCGGAAGTGTTGCTCGGCGAGGCGTTTGCCCTATACCCCCTTGATACGGTCGTCGAAGAGATTATCACACCGACGCTGGTGGAGATCGGCGAGCGCTGGCATCGGCGCGAAGCGACCGTGGTTCAGGAGCATTTCGCCACGGCGTTCTTGCGCCGGCGCCTTACCGTGCTGTTCGATGTCTATGAGGAGCCCTCGGCGGGGCCGCTCGCCATCACCGGGTCAGGGCCGGGGGAGTGGCATGACGTGGGGATCCTCCTGGTCTCGTTGGCCCTGCGCCGGCACGGCTGGCGCGTCATCTATCTGGGCCAGAACGTGCCGGCTGAGCACCTGATTGCGGAGATAACCCGTCAGCGCCCCAATCTGGTCTGCCTTTCTGCCTCAACCGCCGAAAGCGCTGAGAGCCTGGTGGACCTGGCCCGGGCCATCAGCGAACTTCCGGCATCGCACCTCCGGCTTGTTCTGGGCGGCCGAGCGTTCAACGTCTATCCGGAGCTGCGGGACCGGCTGCCGGGCGCCTATGTGGCTGCCTCGGCGCGCGAGTTCATCGCAGTCCTATCGGCAACCTAGCGTTCCGCCAGTTCACTCAGGCAGCCTCGTCCCATCCCGCCTTCCCCTCGCCCGGCGCCGCAGCGCGCTGCTCTCACTGAGTTTTGTAAAAAGCATATACAGACTATTGACAAACCGTCCAAAGTATGCTATGCTCCTCTCTCAGAAGGCGGGAGATGGATCATGGAAAGCGGCATATCGGACGGTGTGAAATGGACGGTACGAATCAGTTGCTGGGTGTTCGTGAACTGGACACGGAACCTATCTACAATATCAAAGCCGTAGCGGAGGCTACCGGTCTGCCACCGACGACGTTGCGTGCCTGGGAGCGGCGCTACGGTGCCCTGGCCCCGAGCCGCACGGGGAGCGGCTATCGCCTCTACTCTGAGCGGGATATCGCCGTGCTCCGCTGGCTGAAGGCGCGCGTGGAGGAAGGGCTCAACATCAGCCAGGCAATTGCCCTGCTGGCTCATGAGCAGGCGCGCATCCCTGTGGTCGCCAGCGAACCGCGTTCGCAGCGCCTTCAGGGGCTCGGCAAGACGCGCAAAATGCTCGCCGCGGCGCTTCTGGAGTTCGATGAGGCCCGAGCCGATGCGATTCTGGAGGAGGCATTCGCGGCATTCGGTGTGGAAGAGGTTCTGGAGCGAGTCGTCGGGCCCGCATTGGTCCAGGTAGGCGAACAGTGGCATCGCGGACAGGCCTCTGTCGCCGGTGAGCATTTTGCAAGCAACTACCTGCGCCGCAAACTGGAGTCCATTATCAACGCGTCTCTGCGGCGAGATGAGGGGCCGCTGCTGATGCTGGCATGCGCCCCCAATGACTGGCACGAGCTTGGCCTGCTCCTGGTCTATCTGTTCCTGCGCCGGCGCGGCTACAACGTGCTCTATCTGGGGCAGAACGTCCCTGTGGCGCACTTCATCCGGGAGATACGCCGCCTGCGCCCCGCTCTCGTCATGGTGTCCGCCACGACGCGGGACAGCGTGCCGGGTGTCATTGAGCTCGCCCGGGCCATAGAGGACCTGGACACGCCGCGGCCAGCATTTGGATTCGGTGGGGCGATCTTCAACGCTGAGCCGTCGCTCCGAGCCCAGGTTCCGGGCATCTTCCTGGGTGAGACTGCTCGCGCGGCTGCAGATAATGTGGCAAGCGTGCTGGCGGCGGCCGGCCGGCCCGTCGCAGCCGATGCGCCGGCTCTCGGCCGCCGCGCGTCCCTTGGGGCAGGCCAACAGGGTTAAGATTAGGTTAATGGATCTCACGGGCTATTGACAGAGAGACCATTTTGTGTTATAATGGTCATCGAAATTACAGAAAATCAGCGTTCGATGTTGTTCGAGGTAACAAGCCAGGCAAAGGCGGGAGGAAGGTCGAATGACGCAGCTAGGAAGGCAACGATCCGTACCGGAAATACTGATTGAGCTTCGTGAGGATGACCCGGTTCTGAGGCACGCGATCACAGCGCACTCGTTCAGAGCTGGCCAGACGGTGGCGGAGCCCGATGTGTTGAACCGAAGCCTCTTCAGCCTCATGAAGGGCCGCGTTCAGTTGATCAGGGAAGGCCCCAATGGACGGCGGTTGGCCATCGCTACGCTGGGACCCGGGGCGATGTTCGGAGAGGCAACGCTCTTGGGGTCAGAGGATCCGGGGATGAAGGCCGTGGCCTTGACCGACTGTGTTGTGTGGATGGTTCCGGAACCCCACGCGCAGGCGCTGACGCTGCGCTACCCGGCTTTGAGCTGGGGGCTGCTGCAAACTGTCGGACAGCGCCTGGCCCAGGTCGAGGATCGCATGGAGGATGTGGCCTACAGGCGCCTCCCCGAGCGGTTGGCCGGTCTCCTGTTGGAACTGGCGAACGGCGGGCGGGCGATTCACGGGACCAGCCACCAGGCACTGGCCGACATGCTCGGCACGTATCGGGAGACGATCAGCGCCATTTTGCGCAGTTTCAAGGATGACGGGTTGATTGAGTTGGGCTATCGGAAGATCGAACTATTGGATGTGCGCGGTTTGCGGTTGGCGGCCGGAGACATCGGGTAATTGCGATAGGTGACTGGCGGTCAGGAACAGGTAACGGTCTGGGGGGCGGTCGCGTGAGCGGATCCGCCCCCCAGATTGTTTTGGAATGCGCGATCTTGCCGGATAGGTGTACAATATGGCTGGCGGAGCGAATCGCCGGTCGGGTGCATGACGACGCGGCTGGGCCGCGATCGAGTGATCGCCTGGGAGGGAGTGCATGCTGACAGGGAAGACAGCCTGGGTTACGGGTGCAACAGGCGGCGTGGGGCCGTCCATGGTGCGTGCTCTGGCGCAGGCTGGGGCTGCCATCGTGGCTACAGCCCCCGCCGAGGCGTCGCTGGAGGCGCTCGCCAGGCAGGTGCAGATCGCGCCGGAGCGCTGGCTGGCTGCTCCGGCAGACTTGACGGACTACAATGCAACGGCCGCAGCAGTTGCCGAAGCCACGGCGCGCTTCGGCGGTATTGATATCCTGGTGGCGGTGGCCGGTGGCTGGCGCGGGGGCAAGGCTGTTGCAGAAACCGATCTTGAGACAGTCAAGTGGTTGCTGGACATCAACTTTCTCACAGCGTTCAACGCCTGCCGTGCAGTGCTGCCGGGTATGATCGAGCGGAATTGGGGCCGTATTATCACTTTCGGCGCACGCTCGGCGGTGACCGGAGGGGCGCGCAGCGGGGCGTATGCAGCGAGCAAAGCCGCCCTGGTGGCGCTAACCCAGTCCATTGCCGCCGAAATCCGGCATACTGGAGTGACGGCGAATGCCCTGCTGCTCAGCACGGTAGATACGCCTGCCAATCGGGCCAGCATGCCGGAGGCTGACTACAGCCGGTGGGTGGCGCCGGAACAAATCGCCGCCCTCGTTCGTTTCTTGTGTGAGGAGGAAGGCGCGTCTATCAACGGCGCAGCAATACCTGTCTATGGGCGTGCATGATGTCTCATGCGGCCTGACTTGGGGGGTGACTATGGACGAGCTGACCGATGTCATGGAGTTGCCGCTCTTTCCCCTGAACACGGTGCTTTTCCCTGGTCAGGTTCTGCCACTGCACATCTTTGAGGATCGCTATCGGTTGATGATCCGCCGTTGTCTGTCCCAGGATCTGCCTTTCGGCGTCGTGTTGATTCGGCGTGGTCGGGAGGTGGGCGAGGCGGCCGAACCGCATCCGATCGGTACCATGGCTCGGATCATTGAGAGCACGCATTTGCCCGACGGGACGATGGACATCCTGGTTGTTGGCACGGAGCGTTTCCGCATTCTGCGGCTGCTCCATGATCAGCCGTACCTGCGCGGCGAGGTTGAGCATTTCCCGATGGCCGAGCCGGACGATGAAGCCGTTGTTGCCGGGCTTGCCCAGCGTGTGCGCATGCAGGTGACGCGATACATTGAGCTGATTGCTGAAGCCGCGGGCCTTCAGATCCAGGTGGGCGCGATGCCCGACACGCCCCAACAGGTCGGCTATCTGGCTGCGGTGGCTCTGCAGATTGACAATGACGAGAAGCAGGAGCTGTTGGGCTGCTCATCGCTGCACAAGATACTGGTCAATGAGGTGGCGCTGCTCAGCCGGGAGAACGCGCTGCTGACCTGGATGGCGAGCACCAAGGAATGGCCTGGGCGGGAGCAATTCGGACCCAGCGGCACCCTGCTTCCCAACTGAGAGCGCACCTGCCGACCGGGACTTGACATCCTTTCGGCTCCGTGGTAGTCTCCCTCTCCGTAAGTGGATCGAGCGGAGCGCGCTGTCAGGAAACGTGATAGGAAATGGCCACCAGAGGTGAACGCTGAGCCCGGTGGCCTTTTCGTTTCTTGAGAGCCGGTTGCCAGTTGGATCCATGAAGTCTCAGCGATACTGAAGGAGGCGTTTCAAAGATGGAGACTACGGGCGTCGTCAAGTGGTTCAGCCGTAGCAAGGGGTATGGCTTCATTTCGCCCGATGGGGAGGGGCAGAAGGACGTGTTCGTCCACTACTCCAACATCCTGGGTGAAGGTTTTCGAAACCTGGACGCCGGGGAGCGCGTCAGCTTCGTGATCGAAGACACTCCCAAGGGGCCTCAGGCCGTGCAGGTGACCGTCATCTAGAACGGTCCTGCTTCTGTCGCGCTGTGCCCAGCCCCTGGCCGAAAGCCGGGGGCTGTGTGTTTGCTGGCTTGGTTCCCTTCCCGCGTCGAGGCCGGAAGCAGGTGCCGGTTGTAGCGCAAATCACTTGCCAATGCTCCGTTTTGTGTGTAGAATGATTCGGGGAAGGGAAAGTGGGGTGATTCGCCCGTTTGGCTTGACTGATGTTCTGCTGGTGCGACGGCTGCAACGCACCGGTGCAGCGCTTGCCATCGAACACATCCTGACGCATCCGCGAGCGCCACTCTGGATTGCGCTAACAGCCCCCTGGCCCTGGGCTGGCGTGGGTGTCGCGACCTACGTGCTCACCGATCGGGGCTCCGATGGACTTGTGGCGGGGTTTGTGCAGCTGATCAAGCGGACGGCCCGGCCTGAGGCAGATGTCTTGCACCTGGCGCCCGCTCTGACCGCTGCGCCTGCCGGCGAGGATATCTGGGCCGGGCTGCTAACGCACTGCATCCGCGCGGCCGGCAGTCATGGGTTGCAGCGTGTTTACGTCAGTATTCCCGATGGCGGTCCGGAAGAGGCGTGCCTGAAAGAGGTGGGCTACAGCCTTTACACGCGGGAAACCATCTACAGGCTCGCTGTCGTGCCTCCGGTGGCGCATCCGCGGGGAGATCATTTCCCGAGGGATGGGCGCGACCGCGGTGGGCTTCTGGGGGCCGGTTCGGGCGCGCCTTTGGCGCTGCGGAGAGACCTGCCGGCTGGGTTCCGCCCGCAACTGCCGCAGGACAGTTGGGCTTTACAGCGTTTGTACGCCAAGGGCACACCCCATCTGGTCCAGCAGGCGGAGGGCGCGGGAGCCGGACAGGTTGGCTCGCCGCCTCTCTCCTGGTGGGAACCGGACCGGTGGCAGGGTATCGTCCTGGAGCCGGCGGGGGAAGTTCGAGGTGCCGTTCAGGTGCACATCGGGCGGGCGGGTCACTGGTTGCGTGTCTGGGGCACCAATGTGTTGGCGGCTCGCGAACTGCGGGCTTTGATCGAGCAGGGGCTACGGCTCATTTCGGTGGCGCAGCCGGGTGGAGGGCATGATGCGCTTCCGGTGTATGTGACGGTGCGCGACTACGAAGTCGGCCTGGCCAGCGCCTTGACCGGCTTTGGCTTCGCCCCGTTCAGCGAGCGGGCGCGCTTTGTCAAGCACACCGCGGCGGCTGTCCGCGCGGCAACCCCGGTGGTCCGGGCAGTGCGGGAGGTGCGGCAAGAAGTTCCGGCGCGCAGCCAAATGTTGTTCCCCGGATAGGTTTGGGCCTTGGCCCAGGAGCAGGTCGAATAGAGAGTATGCAACAACGGAAAATCACAGATGACCTGGATGCGCTGCTCCAGGTATTGCCGCCGAGCATCGAACAGGCGGTACAGGCTGCCAATCATGGCGACGATTTGCTGGAGGTTGTCCTTGACCTCGGCCGAATGCCGGAGGCTCGCTTCGTGGATCGCGAACTGGTGTTGCGCCAGCGCGAGGTCACCGAGGAGGACCTCAACTATGTCATTTCCCGCATCGGCCAGTTCACGGGCGACAACCGTGCCGGCATCGAGCGCACACTTCATCGCGTCTCCTGCATTCGGAACCGCCAGGGCCGCATTATCGGCCTGACCTGCCGGGTAGGGCGGGCGGTGTACGGAGTGATTGACATAATCGAGGACATCGTCAAGTCGGGGCAGAGCATCCTGTTGTTGGGGCGCCCTGGCGTCGGCAAGACCACGTTGCTTCGGGAGGCGGCGCGCATCTTGGGTGAAAAGACCCGTGTCGTTGTGGTGGATACCTCCAACGAAATCGGTGGGGACGGAGATATCCCCCATCCGGCCATCGGGAGGGCCCGGCGCATGCAGGTCGCGTCGCCTGAACTGCAGCACGAGGTGATGATCGAGGCGGTTGAGAACCACATGCCGCAGGTGATCATCATTGACGAGATCGGCCGGCAACAGGAGGCTGCGGCCGCGCGCACGATCGCTGAACGGGGTGTGCAACTTATCGGCACAGCCCACGGTATCACCCTGGAGAACCTGTTGCTGAATCCTACCCTGTCCGATCTTGTCGGCGGGATCGAGAGTGTGACGCTGAGCGACGAGGAGGCACGCCGGCGCGGAACACAGAAGTCGGTCCTGGAACGCCGGGCCCCGCCGACCTTCGATGTGCTGATCGAGATCCAGGACCGCCAGCGCATGGCGGTCCATCACGATGTCGCGGCTGCCGTTGATGCCCTGCTGCGAGGGCGTGCCCTCGCGCCGGAAATCCGCTATCGCGATGAGCGCGGCCAGGTCTGTATTCAGGCGGCTCCGCCACCGCCTGCTGCTGACAAGCGCCTGGGTGGGATTGGCCAGGGCCGGCTGCCGTTTGAGAAGCGCCACAACGGCCAGTACGGCGAGACACTCTCCACGGCTGCAAGACGAGACGATGCAGCGGAGTCGGTCCCGGCGCGCAGCGGGCGGGCCCTCCAACCCGTCCGCGTCTATGCCTACGGTATTGGACGCGGTAGACTGGTGCAGGCGGCCCAGAACCTGGGTGTTCCCGTCACGGTGGTGGATTCGTTGGAGGACGCCAGCGCGCTGATCACGCTGAAGAACTACTATCGCAAACACCCGCAGCCGGTAGCCGAAGCAGAACGGCGACGCATCCCGGTGTTTGTGTTGCGCGCCAACACGATCAACCAGATGGAGGCGTGCCTGGGTGACATCTTCGGTCTGCCGGTTGAGGTGGAGGATCCTGTCGAGCAGGCGGTGGCCGAAACGCAGGAGGCCATCCGGAGGATCCTTGCCGGCTCCGCTTCGGAGGAACTGCGGCCAGCCAGCTCCGAAATCCGGCGCCTGCAGCATGAGATGGCGCGCCAGGCGAACCTGATCTCGCACAGCTACGGCAACGAGCCGCGCCGCCGGGTGCGCATCTTTCAAAGTTGAGCCATAGGCCTGTGCGCTCAGGGCCTGGAGTTGGCTGATGGGGCTTTTCATCACCCTGGAGGGGCCTGACGGCAGCGGCAAGACGACACAGGCCCGCTTGCTGGCGGCTTGGCTTGTTGAGATGGGCCATGATGTGATCTCGACCCGCGAGCCGGGCGGCACTCGCCTTGGGGATGTCGTGCGCGAACTCCTCCTTACGCCGGCGTCCAGGGGTATGTGCCCGGAAACGGAGTTCCTGCTCTTTTCGGCGGCGCGGGCGCAGCATGTCCGGGAGGTGATTCGGCCCCATCTGGAAAGGGGCGGCACAGTCGTCTGCGACCGATTCGGCGATTCGTCCCTCGCCTATCAGGGCTACGGCAGGCAGTTGGATCTGGACATCTTGCGCATGGTTACCGCCTTTGCCACCGGCAATCTGCTGCCGGATTTGACTGTCTGCCTCGATCTGCCGGTGGTTGAGGGGCTGCGCCGCAAGCAAGGTGCAGCGCAGGGCGAGTGGAATCGCATGGAAGAGGAGCAGCTTCAGTTTCACGAACGGGTTCGGCAAGGATTCCGCGCTCTGGCCATGGCCGATCCGGAGCGCTGGTTACTGGTAGACGCCAGGCTTCCCATCCCGGAGATCCAGGACCGGATTCGTGCCAGGGTATCCGATTGCCTGAAGAGAGGTTGAGCCGCGGGAGGGGCTGGCAAGCCAGGGAAGGGAGCAGCCGCCGATGAAACTCATCATGGCCATCGTCAGCAGCGACGACGCTCGGGAAGCCCTCGACCGCCTGACCAGGGCCGGTTTTCGGGCCACGGTCATCAGCACAACCGGTGGGTTCCTGCGGGAGGGAAATACGACGATCTTCGTGGGAACCGAGGATCAAAGGGTATTGCAGGCCATCGAGGCACTTAGCCAGACGTGCCGGAGGCGCACGCAGTGGGTCTCCCCCCTGCCAACCCTTGAGGGCCCAGGGTTGGAGATGTCAGAGCCGATTGAGGTGAGCGTGGGCGGAGCGGTGGTCTTTGTGATGAATGTAGAGCAATACGTCCAGATATGATGCGCTACATCACACCGAAGTCATCGCCGGGGCCGCCCAGATCGGGCAGCGATTTCTCGATGGCCTCAGGATCTTCACCGGCTTCCAGCCTGCCGACCACCTCTTCGAACTCTGGCCCGAGGTCTTCACCTGCTTCGTCTGCCATCCGCCGCATGAAGCGAGCCAGCGACTTCGGATCGTTTTCGTCCAGCCCTGCCAGTTCGGCGGAATCAGACAGGTCCTCCAGGCGGCTGTCCTCGGAGCGCACCACGGCAACGCGCGAAATCAGGCGCGTCAGGTTAGACCCGCCGCAGCGCGGGCACACGGCGGAACGGGCCTGGGCGTCGCCGAAGGTGCGCCAGAGCAGGCTCACTCGCCGCCTGCAATGATGGCAGAAATACTCGTAGATAGGCATACGCGGCAGATTATAGCGCAAGCGCCGATCTGATACAAGCGCGCAGTGGCATCTCTTTCTTCCGGCAGTGATATGGTTCAGACAAACCACCGATCCACCTCGACTCTCGCTGAGATGACTCGCATCTGGTATGCCGGGCTCGATGCCCCGCGCCCGCTCCTGGTTGTCCTTTCGGGACCGTCTGGGGTGGGCAAAGACGCCACCATCCAGCGCATGCGCAAGCGCGCCGTTCCGTGCCACTTTGTGGTCACAGCGACAACGCGCCCGCCACGGCCCGGGGAAGTTGACGGCGTGGACTACCACTTCCTTTCGGAACAGGTTTTCGCCCGTATGATTGACCAGGGCGAGTTGCTGGAACATGCCATGGTATACGGCCAGCACAAAGGGATTCCCAAGGCTGCTGTGCGCGCCGCCCTCGAGAGCGGTCAAGATGTGGTTATGCGGCTGGATGTGCAGGGCGCGGCCACGGTGCGGCGCCTGGTGCCGCAGGTGGTGACGATCTTCCTGACTGCTGAGTCGGAAGAGGCCCTGATCGAACGGCTGCGCCGCCGGGACACCGAGGACGAACCCGAGCTGCAGCGGCGCATTGCCACAGCACGCGCCGAATTGCGGCGCGCCCGTGAGTTCAAGTATCGCGTGGTGAACCGGGCCTGCGCGCTGGATGATACAGTGGATCAGGTGATTGCGATCATGCGTGCTGAGAAGTGCCGGGTTGACTGGCAACCGGTGGTGCTATGACCTACGCTGACGAGTCGGCTGGCCGGTCCGCGGGCGCGGGCACCGCGACCAGTGTTCGGGTGCGGCTGCCACTGACCAAGCCCGTTCTCACCTACGTTCTGCTGGGGGGCATTGCTCTCTACTTTGTGGTGGAAACGCTCATGGGCGGCAGCAGCAGCCTGCCTGTTCTGGTCGCGTTGGGTGCCCAGGTGAACGCACTGGTGGCGTCGGGCCAACCCTGGCGACTGCTGACAGCCATGTTTTTGCACATTGGGCTGGCGCATGTGGCCTTCAACGCCTGGGCCCTCTTCGTGCTGGGCCGCGACGTGGAGGCATTCTATGGCTACTGGCGGTTTGCGATCCTCTACTTCGTATCCGGCCTGGCAGGTAACATCACGTACTATGTCTTGGGGCCGAACGTTCTTTCGGCTGGCGCCTCAGGCGCGGTCTTCGGGCTGGTGGGCGCCGAGGTCGCCTACTGGCTCGGGAACCGGTCGGTCTTTGGCTCTTTGAGCCGGCAGCGGCTGGTGAACCTGGCCATCCTTGTGGTGATCAATCTGTTCCTGGGCTTCGCGGTGCGCGGCATCAACAACCTGGCCCATATGGGAGGTTTGGTCTCCGGGCTGGCGCTTGGGCTTGCCCTGGCGCCGCACTACCGTGTATCCTGGGATTGGTTGCCTTCCGGGCTGACGCCGCGTCTCAGGGATGATGCCCCGCGCTGGGTCAAGGTTCTTGCTGTCTCAGGTGCCGTTGTGCTGTTGTGGGCTGGCAACCTGGTCGGATACCTGCGCTGGGCAGCCTGAGCCGTGGCCGCTCCTTGTGCATGGTGGGAGGTGTGAGATGAGCGCGATGGCAACTCCTGTGGTTCGTCCGTCTGCTATTGCCGGGACGTGGTATCCGGGGAACGGGCCAGCCTTGCGCCGGACCATTGAGGGCTATCTCGACAGGGTGAAACCGGAGATACTGCCCGGTCGTTTGCTCGCTCTGGTCGCGCCCCATGCGGGTTACGCCTATTCCGGCCCAACGGCCGCGCATGCCTATGCCCAACTACGCCTTGGCGAGCCGGCTTTCCGCCGCGTGATCCTGCTTGGGCCCTTGCATCGCCCGATTTGGGGCAGCCGGCTCGGCTCTTTCATGGTGCCGGCCGAGGACGCCTACCGGACCCCGTTGGGCGATGTGCCGGTGGACCGGGCCTTCATTGACGCTTTGAGCGAACGGCTTAGCCTTACGCCTGTGCGCATGGACGAGGAGCATTCGCTCGAGATCCAGCTGCCGTTCCTCCAGGTCACCCTGGGCGAGTTTGAACTGGTTCCGATTATGCTCGGTGACCATATCGGCGATCCCGGCGCGGTTGTCCGGATGGGTGAGCTGGCGACGGCGCTGGCGGGGCTGGTTGATGGCACAACCCTTCTTGTTGCCAGCACTGATCTGAGCCACCTGGATGACTATGCCGAGGTGACGCGCATTGACCGGCGGCTGGTAGATCTGGTGGCGGCCTTTGATGTCCAGGGTTTGATCGAGGGCCTGCAAACCGGACAGGTGCTGGCGTGCGGTGCAACCGGGCTCGTGGCTGTGTTCCGGGCCTGTCAGCAACTCGGCGCCAGAGGCGCTAAGGTGCTGGCTTATGCGGCCTCGGGAGACGTGACTGGCGACAAGCGACCCGGCGTGTACACGGTCGGCTACCTGGCGGCGGCGGTCTACGCGTAGCCCATGCTCTACGCCGATGTATGCGTCAACACCCCGCTCGGGCGGCGCGTGGGCGGCGGGACGCCTGAGGACGCGGAGTACGATCCGCTAGGCCAGACTTTTACGTACCAGGTCCCCGAACCGCTGTCGGGTCGGCTGCAGCCCGGACACCTTGTCTGGGTGCCTTTTCGCGGCCGGCGGCTTCAGGCTGTGGTGTTGAGCCTGACGGAGGTGCGTCCTCCGTTCGACACGCATGCCATCGTCTCTCTGGTCTGGGCAGAACCCCTCCTCACTCACCGGCAACTCGCGCTGGCCCGGTGGATTTCGGAGTACTACCTGGCCCCCCTGATTGAGGCATTACGGCTGATGTTGCCGGCCGGCTTGAGCCAGCGCGGCCGCACCGTGTTCGTGCGCACCCGGGCCCCGGCGCCCTCTGGCCTGACGGCCACGCAGGCTGCCCTGCTGCAGCGCATTGCAGAGGCAGAGGGCACCTGGGCCGAAGTGAGCGCAGGTCTGCGCCATGTGACGCAGCGGGCCGACCTGGAGCCGCTGATCGCGCAGGGTCTGGTCTCCAGGGAAGTGGCCTTTTCCACCCCGCCGCCCAGGCCGAAAACCGACCGCCAGGTGCGGCTCCTCGCCGACGCTGCCACTGTGGCTCGGGTGCTGCCCTCCCTGGGCCGGGCAAGCAAACAGGCAGATGCCCTGGCATGGCTGGCCAGGGCCGTTGCGGAGGTGCAGGACCGCGAGAAGATGGTTGATCTGCGCGAGCTCTGCGCTGCGGTGGGCTGCACGGAAGGTCCGGTCAGAGCCCTGGCCGAGCGAGGTTGGGTTCAGATTGTGCGCCCGCCATCCACCGGCTCCGGAGCGGCGGCGCGGTCCAGGCAGCCGTCAAAGGTCCGGCTTCTGCTGGAGCCGGATGCCGTGCCCGATGCCCTGGTCACGCTCAGAGGTACAGCCGGGCATAAGGCCGTCCTGGAGGCATTGCGGCAACATGACGGTCCGGCCTGGATCGGGTGGGTCTACGCCGAAACGGGGGCCGACCTGGCGACGTTGCGCGACCTCGAGGCGGCCGGTTTGATCACCATTGCGGAGGAAGTGGTCTGGCGCGATCCGCTCGCGGGGCAGCAGTTCACCCCGGACCGTCCGCCGGTCCTGACCGGGGATCAGGAGGAGGTCTGGAAGGCCATCCGCCATGCCATCGAGATGGCGGCACCCGGCCGGACCGGCGGGACCGATCAGGGGCCGACTGCTCATGTTGACGAGACGCCCGACGTGGATTCCGGACAGGCCGCTGCGTTCTTGCTCTTTGGAGTGACCGGTTCGGGCAAGACGGAAATCTACCTGCGGGCGATCGCGGAGGTATTGCGTCGCGGTCAGCAGGCTGTCGTCCTGGTCCCGGAGATTGCATTGACGCCTCAGACGATCCGCCGCTTCGCGGCGCGCTTCCCGGGCCAGGTCGCCGTCTGGCACAGCGAACTGGGCGACGGCGAGCGTTTCGACATGTGGCGTCGAGTGCGCACCAACCATCCTGCGGCCCAGGTGGTGGTCGGTTCCCGCTCGGCGCTCTTCCTGCCCTACCCCGATCTCGGGCTGATTGTCCTGGACGAGGAGCATGAGGGCACATACAAACAAGAGCGAACGCCCCGCTACCACGCCCGGACGGTTGCCTTGCAGATGGGGCGGCTCTGTGGCGTGCCGGTATTGCTCGGGAGCGCCACGCCGGCGCTGGAGACGTATTATGCGGCACGACGCGGGGAGATCCGACTGCTGAGGCTGCCGCAGCGGATCGTGGGCTATCGCGATGCCTCTGAGGCGGCCAGCGAGAGGATCGGTGACCTGCCCAAGGTTCAGATCGTGGACATGCGCCAGGAGCTCCGGGCGGGCAATCGCAGCATGTTCAGCCGGGCGCTCTCCGCGGCTCTGGCTCGCGTCCTGGCAGCAGGGCAGCAGGCCATTCTGTATCTGAACCGGCGGGGCGCGGCCTCCTTTGTTATGTGCCGCGACTGCGGGCACGTGGAGACCTGTCCACGCTGCGCCGTGCCGATCACCTACCACGGCGCGGGCGAGTCTCTCATCTGCCACCATTGCAGCCGGCGCTATCCTGTGCCGATCGTCTGTGGGGAGTGCGGCAGCAAGCGCATCCGCTATTTCGGCAGCGGCACCGAGAAGGTGGAGGAAGCAGTCCGGCTGGAATTTCCGGGCGCGCGTACACTGCGCTGGGACCGGGATGTGACCGGCGCGAAGGGATCTCACGACGCTATCCTGGATCGGTTCATTGCCCGACAGGCCGACATCATGATCGGCACGCAGATGATCGCTAAGGGGCTGGATCTGCCCCTCGTGACCCTCGTGGGTGTTGTGGCAGCCGACATGGGGTTGTTTCTGCCCGACTTCCGCGCCAGCGAGCGCACGTTTCAGTTGCTGACCCAGGTGGCAGGACGTGCCGGCCGCAGTGCCCTCGGCGGGCAGGTCATCGTCCAGACGTATCATCCCGATCACTATGCGATCATTGCGGCCAGCGGCCACGACTATGAGGAGTTCTATCGGCAGGAAATGGCCTTTCGACGCGAGCAAGGCTACCCGCCGGTGCGGCGACTGGCCAGGCTTGTCTACTATCACTCGCAGCGAACCAGGGCACAGGCAGAAGCCGAGCGGATGGCTCAACTGCTGCGGGGGGAGATCGGTCGGCTGGCGCTGGAGGAGACGGACCTGATCGGCCCGGCGCCGTGCTTCTTCAGCCGGGAGCGAGGGCAGTACCGCTGGCAGATCGTTGTCCGCAGTCCAGATCCGGCAGCGCTGCTTCGCCGCGTGCTGCTTCCGCTCGGCTGGCGCCTCGATATTGATCCTGTGGATATGCTATGACTCTCTCTCGCCGCCAGTGGGACCTCCTGATCTGGGCCACGCTGGCCATCGGCTTGGTCTGGATCTGGGCCGGCCGGGCTCCGGCCGCAGAAAGGTCCTCTTCGGGTGCCGGTCTGCCGCCTGCGCCGGCGGTCGGCCACCCGGCGCCGGACTTCACTCTGCCTACCGTCGCCGGTCAACCGTTCCGCCTTGCCGCGCTGCGCGGGACACCTGTGGTGCTCAACTTCTGGGCCACGTGGTGTCCGCCCTGCCGCGCCGAACTCCCGGCGCTGAAGGCGGCGGCCGCAGGTCACGGTGGGCAGGTCGCTATTGTCGGCATCAACCAGGCCGAGCCGGAGGCAACTGTGTCTGCCTTTGTGTCCGACCTGGGCCTTGGCTTCCCGATTCCTCTGGATGAGGACGCGCGCGTCAGCCGCGCGTATGCTGTGCGCAGCCTGCCGACTACCTTCTTCATTGACCGGGACGGCATTATCCGCCAGATCCAGACCGGTCCGCTGACAGAAGCCACCCTTGCGCAACTATTGCGCAGCATCTACCCGTAGGCGCCATGCTGCCTGTCCTTCAGATCGGCCCTCTTGCGATCCCCACCTTGGCGTTGGCCTGGCTGCTGGCTTCGTGGGCGGGGCTGGCGGTGGGCGCGCGGCTCGCCGCGCGGCTGGGGTTTGACGGCGATCACTTCTACAATGCTGGCTTGTACGGCGCAATTGCCGGGCTTCTTGCTGCCCGGCTGGCCCATGTGGTCGCCTTCTGGCCCGCCTATCGGAGCCGGCCACTGGATATCATCGGGCTCAACCCCCGCGCCTTCATCCCCTGGCCGGGTTTGCTTGTGGGCCTGCTGGTGGCCGCGGCCTACGTGCATCGCCGCCGCCTATCCCCAGCCGCGATCCTCGACGCCACGGCTGCCGGTGCTCTGATCGGAGCCAGCCTCGTTGCTCTGGGTGCATTTCTGGCCGGGCGCGGGGTCGGGGCGCCGACAGGCCTGCCCTGGGGAATTGTCCAGTGGGGCGTGGCCCGCCACCCTGTACAACTCTATGAAATGGGGTGGACTCTTGCGGTCGCCGCGATGACGATCTGGGCCATCGGCAGGCAGCATCAACCGGGGTTGGGAGCCTGGGTTGCCCTGTTGGGATATGGCCTGGGCCGGTGGCTCCTGGAGCCGTTCCGGGCGGCCGAGGCCAGCCTGCTCGTGCCGGGCGGACTGCGATTGGCACAGGTCCTCGGGCTGGCGGCCGCGCTGGCCGCTCTCTGGGGTTTGAGGGCTCGCGCTGGGCGCGCCGATCGGGGAGGGGATCGAGAGAACTGAGGCTGCCCGCGTCCATGATGGGAATTCTCGTCGAATAAACATTGTTGCTTTTTGGCGCCTCATCGGGTATGATCAGACGTGTTGAGGCAGATCGCGCGCGGTATGTCTGACGCCGTGGGCTCGGGTAGTCGGACTGCATCGGTGAGCGGAGGAGATGAGTAGACGCTGGATCCTGGTCATCATCATTGCCGGCCTGCTCTTTGTCGGGCTGGCCCTGCCGGCTCTTGCCCCGGAACATCGGGGGCAGATGGAGCATGCCGCGGACCCTGCTGCCGATCAGCCTGCCGCCGAATCTGCCGATATCGAGGCCGGCAGGGAAATTGACCAGACCGGGTATGTCAAGGGGTTCTATGTCTCGTACGGCGCGCTTGGCAGCGAACCGTTTCGCGACCACGCCAGGCAGTTGCTGGAGAAGACGGAACTCAACGCCGTCGTGCTGGACTTCAAAGGGGATCGCGGCTACTTGAGCTTTCCCACCCAGGTGCCGATGGCGAAGGAAATTGGGGCGGACAGAGCCGTGGCGCTGCGAGACCCCGCAGAATTCATGGGATGGCTGCGCGATCATCGCGTCTACACGATCGCCCGCATCGTGGTCTTCAAGGATGATTTGCTTGCCAGGGCCCACCCCGAGTGGGCGGTGACCGACAGTTACAGCGGGGGGCTGTGGCGGGATGGCGAGGGCCTGGCCTGGGCCGATCCCAACTACCACGCGGTGTGGGACTACAACATCGCCCTCGCGGAAGAGGCCGCCCGCATGGGGTTTGACGAGGTGCAATTCGACTACGTGCGCTTCCCCACTGACGGCAACATCGGAAGGGCACTCTTTGCCTTGGAGAACACGCAGGAGAGGCGCGTTGCGGCAATCACCGGCTTCTTGAGGCGGGCGAAAGAGGCGCTGGGAGTCCACAAGGTCAGACTGGCGGCCGATGTCTTCGGCTACACGGCCTGGGTGGAGGACGATCTTGGGATCGGTCAGCACATCGAAGCCATTGCGCCCTACCTGGATGTCCTCTCGCCTATGGTCTATCCTTCTACCTATGCCCACGGATTGCCGGGTGAGTCAGTGGCCTACAGGAACGCCATTGCCTATCCCTACGAGGTTGTCAACAAGAGCACACAGCGGACGGTATCGCGTGCCCGCGCCGTGAATCCTGATATCGAAGTCCGTCCCTGGATCCAGGATTTCCGGGACTATGCCTTTGACCGCCGCGTCTACACCCCTGACGAGATCCGCCGGCAGATGGACGGCGCGCGTGAGGCCGGCGGGCGGGGCTGGCTGCTCTGGGATCCGGCGGTGAAGTACACGGTCGAGGCTTTGGTCGCTGCCCGGCCCGCCTATCCGCCGAATCCTCTTGGCGGCGTCCTGGTGCTTCAGTATGCGCCGGCCAACGATCCCGAAGGGGACGATCAGCGCAGCCCGGCGGATCTCCGCGCGGATTTGGAGAGGTTTCTGGCCGCCGGGTACTACCCCGTGAACCTGCGCGATTTGGTGGAGAACGGTTTGAGCGCCGTGCCGGCAGGCAAGCGCCCTCTCGTTCTGACCTTTGATGGATCGGGTACGGATCAGTTCCGTCTGATGCCCGATGGAACGGTGGATCGGGAGACGGTCGTGGGCGTATTGTGGGACTTCCACAAATCGCACGTTGCCGACTGGCCGCTGCGTGCCACCTTCTGCGTTCAGCCGAACGGTCAGGAGCCGGACCAGGGACCTTTCGGGCGGGCAGACCTGGTGGGACAGAAGCTGGCGTTGCTCGTGGCATGGGGCCTGGAAGTCGGCATCGAATTTCCTGCCGGGAGCGACCCCGCTCAGATGAGCCCGGAGGCAATCTCCCGTGAACTGGCCCTGGCGAAAACCCGAGTGGCCGCATGGCTGCCGGAGTACCACATCGCCTCGCTGTGCCTGCCGGGTGGCCGCTATCCTGCGGATGGCGCGGTGTTAGCGCAGGGGGAATCGGACGGCATCACATATGCCTTCAGGGTCGTTGCCGGGGCGGCCAAGGGCCTCGCTCCCTCCCCGCGCTCTCCGAAGTTCGATCCCTCGCGCGTGCCGCGCGTCCCGGCCACATCGGCGGAACTGGATCGGTTTCTCAAACTTGCCGACCGACCGGGGACGTACTATGTTTCCCCTGGCGAGTAGCCGAGCGCGAGCGACGGCAGAGGAGGGGTTTCGACCCGCGCTTTCCTCCATCTGAGAGCGGATACCCCCTTTCCGCTGCTACCTGCGACTGAGGCTCCAGAGAAACGTCAGGCCGGCTCCCACGAGCAGCGCGGTGCTCAGACCACTGGGGCCCTCGGTCGCGCGCAGGACAATCCCTGACAGCAGCAGTCCTATCGCGATTACGCTCCAGGTCAGGCGATCTACGGCGCGCGCAATGCGCTGCAGCGACCGGGCAGCATCGGGTGCAAGCGAGGCCTGGAATGTCAGATCGCCGCGTTGCGCGCCGGTGATCAGCCTGTCCAACTGGGCTGGCAGGCGCAGAGCCAGGCGGGTCATCTCGCCGACCTCACTCAGCCAGCGTCGCCAGTCGGCAGCGCCCTGCTCGGAGGCTATTCGCTCAGCGAAGGGGATGGTTTCTGACCACGGGTCGAAGTCGGGGTCGAGGGTGGTTGCCAGGCCGGACAGAATGCCGACCGCCCGGACGGCAAACAGCATGTCGGCCGGGAATTGGAAGGGCAGTTCGTAGAGCAGGTCGCGATATTCCCGGATCAGGACCTGTGCCTGGGCCATGGCCACATCGCTGAGCGTGCCCATGCGCACCCCGTTCAGAGCCTGAAACAGCCTGTCGTGGACCTCCTCCAATCGCTTGCGGTCTGCGCCCGGGCGCAGCACACCGGCGTCAATGTAGGCCTGCACTACGCGGTGCGAATCGTGTGCGCCGATGCCGATGACGTATTCGCGCAGGCCGGCGCGCAGCCGCGGGGGAATGACGGCAACCATGCCGAAGTCTACGAAGATCAGCAAGAAGGGCCGCCCGTGCGCGATCGTCGAACCGGTGCCCGGATCGCCGCGCGGCCCAGCCGTGGACCCGCCCTGAGGGGGGCCCTCTGAGGCGGCGGCCTCGTCGGGGAGTGGTCGGACGAAGAGGTTGCCCGGATGTGGGTCGGCGTGGACGAAGTTGTTGACGAAGATCTGCTCCAGGTAAGTGACGTAGAGGCGGCGGGCCACCTCGGACGGGCTGATCCCTGCCGCCTCGATAGCCTCGCGGTCCGTGATCTTGATGCTCGCCACGTTCTCCATGGTCAGCACCCGGCGGGTTGTGTACTCCCAATACACCCGCGGGATATAGACGCCGGGGTTGTGGGCGAAGTCCGTCGCGAACCGCACAGCGTTCTCGCCCTCGCGGATGAAGTCCAGTTCGGCGCGGGTTGTTTGGGCGAACTCGCTGAACACCTGGTCGAGGTCCACGCGGCGAGTAATGGGGCGATAGAACTTCAGCCAGTTCGTTGCCACCCTGATGGCGGCCAGATCGGTCTCCACCAGATCCTCGATGCGCGGGCGCTGCACCTTGACGACAACCTCGATTCCGCTGAACAGAGTGGCCCTGTGAACCTGGGCCAATGAAGCCGCTGCCTCGGGCGTTGGCGAGAACCATGCGTACACCTCGTCCGGAGCGCGGCCGAATTCCTGCTGCACGACGGCCCAGATGTCTGCCAGGCGTTCCGGGGGGACTTCATCCTGCAGGCCGGCCAGTTCGCCTGTGATTTCTGGCGGCAGAATATCCACCCGGATACTGAGAAACTGCCCCAACTTGATGAGGACGCCACCCATGCGAATGGCCAGCCTGCGGTAACGATGAGCGGCGTCCTGCCAGCGCGTCCTGGCAGACCGCTCCGCCAGTTGGCCCAGGCCGGGCAATCTTCGCAGGATAAGGTCCCACCAGATGAAGGACACGAACACCCGAGCGAAGAAGAGCATGACGCGCAGGTAGCGCCCAAGTTCCAGCCGGGTCGGAGTCGTAGGCGTCGTCCCTGCGCTCTGCTCTGAGGTGGCCCCGTTCGGGCTGCCGGCGGGAGAGCGGCCAGGATCCCGAGGGCGCCGGGCCGACGAGTCCGCGCTGGAGGAGGAATCGCGCGCGGGCCGAACAGTCATGATCGCGGAACTTCTCCCAGCACGACCAGTCCGATCTGCTCCAGGTCAGTGCGGTCGCGCACGCGATTGTCCAGGTAATGCGCCAGGAAAGCCAGCGCGATGCCCGCGGTCAGGGCCAGAAGCACGCGCAGCGGCAGGTCGAGTTGCTCGCGCGCAGGCCGGCCGGCGAGACCGATCGAGGGCGGATCTATGAGCCGGATGTCTGCCTCATCAGCGCTGAACTGCCCGAAGAACTCGGCGCTGCCCTGGGTCAGTGTCGCAACGATGGCATCTGCGATCGCCCGCAACTGCTCCCGATCCCCCCAGTAGACATTCACGGTGAGGATGCGGTGTAACTTGCCCGGCTGGGTGCTCGCCCCGATGGCCCCCGCCGCCACGGTGATGCCGCGATCTGCAAGCCTCTGGCTGACTGCTTCGGCAAAACGCTGGCTACGCACGATCTCGCCCAGGTCGTCCACCAGGTATTCCGACGTGAGCATCGTATAGTAGCGGTCGTACGTGTAGACGCCGGGCAGGCGTTCCGGTTGGATGCCGACGTTGAAGCGCATGGTCGCGGTGTACGAAGGCGGGCGGGGCTGCCACGGCCTCTGTATGACCAGAGTCAGGACGCCGACCAGGACGGCGAGCCCGACGGGTAGCCACCAGCGGCGCGCGATGATGCGTGCGTATTCACGAAGTTCCATATGGACTCCTCTAGTTCTCTCTCAAAGCGCTCGGTACTGAACCGCTCTGCGTTGGCCCGACAGTCGGCGGGGTCGTAGGCGTTGGAATCGAATGCTTGCAGTGCGGCCATCAACGCTTCGGTCGTCTGGGGTGCGAAGAACTCGCCTGTCACCCCGGGCTTGATAGTGTCCAGTGCGCCACCACCGGCGAAGGCGATCACGGGCCGGCCAGCCGCCTGTGCTTCCAGCGGAGCGATGCCGAAGTCTTCCAGTCCGGGAAAGATGAAGGCTCTGGCCCCCTGGAGGAGCGTTGCCAGTTCCTTCCCTGGCACTCGCCCCAGGAAGGTCACCGTGGGGCCGGCCAGGCGTTCCAGTGCCTGGCGATCGCGTCCCTCCCCATAGACGAGCAGCCGCAGCCCGAGGGCAGTGCAGGCTTGCACAGCGAGATCAATGCGCTTGTACGGGATCAGACGGCCGCCGGTGAGGAAGTAGTCGCCGGGTGGCGTGGTGCTGGGGGCGAAGCGTCTCACGTCTACCGGCGGGTAGATGATCGTGCTCTCCCTGCGATAGAAGCGACGAATGCGCTCCTGAACTTCGGAGGAGATGGCAATGAAATGGTCGACGCGCTGGGCTGCGGCGTAGTCCCAGCGGCGCAGGCGGCCGATGATTGGTCTCAGCGCGGTGTCCAGTGCCGGGTGGAGTTCCTCCCTGGCCCGGTAGGTCTCGTATTGCCACAGGAATCGAGTGGGCGTGAGGCAGTAGCAAATATGAATGGCCCCAGGTGGGACGGACACGCCGTGACAGAACCCGCTCTTGTTGCTGAGCACCAGGTCATAGCCGTCCAACTTGAGGCGACCAAACGCCAGGGGGTAGAGCGGTAAGTAAGCCCGGTGGTGCGTGGCAACGCAGGGCAGATGTTGCATGAAGGTCGTCCGGATGTCCCAAGAGCGGTATTCTGGCGGCATGCGGTCGGGCGCGTACATGCTCGTGTAGACGGGCGCGCCCGGGAACAGCCGTACCAGGACTTCCAGTACATTCTCAGCGCCGCCGGCCTGGTTCAGCCAGTCGTGTACCAGCGCCACTTGGAGCGTGGATCCTGATGCGGCCGTTGTGGCCTGGCTGCGAGCGATTGCGTAGGGCATGGGCTCTCTTGCTGCCGTCCAGCGCGGCTCACGGGTTGGCCGCGCGCACCATGACATCGGCTGCGGCCGCGGGAGACGGCGCCTGCATGTCCGGGATGGCATCGGGCCCGGCGGCAAAGGCATCGGCGATCCCGGCTCGCAGTTCTTCCCAGTAGGCGCGGGCGGCGGCCCACTTGTCCGCGCGAAAGCGGGCCAGCCAGGACTGGAGCTCTGCGTCCCTCGCGCCGTCGTGTGCCCATTCTTCCAGGTAGCGCCAGATCACGTCCACAACGCGCTCGCTCTGCCATGGTTGGATCGCGGCGCCCTCGGTTTCGTAGATCTGGCGCGCCAGCTCGAACTGATGCGCCTTGTAGTCCACGGGAAAGCGGTAGTGGGAAGAGATGATCTCATCAACGATCACCTCGGCCCACTTGCGATGGAAGCGGCACACGCCGCTGTTTTCGTTGAAAAGTTCGTAGGTCATGCGCTCGACACACCTGCGCCCGAGCGCGCGGGGGGGCTGGAAGTCCAACCCGTAGTACACGAAGTACTTGCCCATCATCGGCATGGGGCTGAACATTCCCGGCACCCAGTACTGGTTGGGCACCATGCAGCCCCGCTCGCCGTGCCCCAGGTAGACGGCCCGATCAACCGTGCGCTTCGCCGGCTCCGATAGCCCATAGTGGTCGTCGAGCGCGCCCGCTGCAGCACGCATGCCCTGCCGGAAAACCGCGCAGCGTTCATCGAACAGGAGGGCGTAGATGATCTGGTAGGCGTAGTCGGAGTTACGACGCGAGTCGGCCTCCAGATCAAAGTCCCCTGGGTCGGCCGCAAACGCGAAGCGCATTTCGTCTGCTGGGGGCAAGCCCCAATCCTCAGGGTGAATAAGCCCATCGCGGATCAACTCCATGATCCAGGCGACGGTGCCGCCGATCTGGATGGCGTCTAGCGCCATGGCATCCACGAAGTGATTGAGTTCCTCAGCGGCCCGCTGGTCGAAGATCCCGCACTGGGGGCCCAGGGCCTGGTAGGGTTCATAGTCCTTCTTGTAGACGCGGTCGTACTTCTTGCAGGCCACCGAACAAGGCTCTCCGCAGTGGGCGAAGTTCCTGCGTTCGATGATCTCCTCATTGAACTGCTTCAGATAGTGGTCGCGGACGAACGCCTGATGCTGCGCCAGCCTGACCTCCTCCGGCTGATAGACCGAGGTGTAGTTGAAACTGAGCAGCCTGTCATCCACCGTGTGCATGTTGACGCCGAAGGTGCCGCCGGTTTGGAAGCCCGGCACATAGCGGTACTTCTCGGTGGCGCCGAGATCAACCTTCATCATCGGCTGGCCATAGTTGGCCAGGAAGTAGCCATCTATCTCCCTCGAATCCTGGAGATCGGGATCGGCCCAGTCACCGCCGAAGATGCAAGCCGCCAGCCGGTGGCACTGCAGCAGCCGGCTCCCGAAACCCCCTCGGCCGGCCCAATCTTCAATGGCCAGGATGCGCCCCTTGCGCACCTGGCTGCTGCCGATGATCCCCTGGTCGGTGCATCGGGCGGCCGGCCCGACGGCGAAGACCCGCACCCAGTCCCCTTCGTATTCCCCGCGGTAGCGGTCGAAGACGGCCTGCTGGAGGGCATAGAAGCCGATCAGATACCCGTCCCCGGCCGGATCCGCGTAGCCGGCCCAGACGGCATCCGGGTCAATCGGCTCCAGTCGAACAGTGACCTGCCCCTGCCGGTGGTTCAGGATCAAGACCGAATCCTCCGGGGCGCTCCCCTTGATGCACACGAAATCGGCGCCGATGCGATGCATGACGTACGCCCCACCGCCAAGGCTGGAGATGTAGAATCCCTCCCAGGACGGTGAGTAGCCGCAGAAGACCAGGCGCCGTGTTCCGGGGATGCGCGAGGCAGCCAGCGGTCCGCCGCCCCAGGTCATCACATCCGGGTCGTGCCGACCGGTGTCCCGCGCGGCTTCGCTGAACCGGACCCAACCGTAATCCACCGGGCCGATGATGCGGGGGTCGCTGATGGGGAGGATCTGATAGGCGCCGCTGGCCAGGTCAATGACCAGTTCGCGCTGCATGAGTTCACGAGTCACGGGAGGCGTCTTCTCGCGAATCGCTGGTCTCCGGCTGTGCCTCCTCGGTTACCTGGGCCTCAGCGGCCGGGCTGAAGCGCAAGGCCTGGACCAGGCGCTGCGTGGCGACCTTATTGCCTTTGCCGCAGTGCGGGCAGGTAACCAGCGAATGTTTCTTGCCGTGGCTGAGCGCCAGGTATCCCTGAAGGTCCTCCGTTGTGGGCGTGAACCGCCGTCGGCATTTGTCACAGGTAATGGCAAGCATAACGTCCTCCGGGCGCTATTGTACCGCGCCAGCCGAGCAATTGACAAGGCAGTGTCCGGTATGCTGTAATGGGTGCGAGGAGGGCGTCTAGTGGCCGACCCCATTCGACTCGGCATCATTGGCACCGGCTTGATTGCGACCAGGAAGCACTGGCCGGCGTTGTCGGGGCTTTCCGGCCATTTCCGGGTCGTCGCGCTGGCCAACCGGACACTGGCCAAGGCCGATGCGCTGGCGCAGCGGATAGCGTCAGATACGGGCTCGCTTCCCTCAACCTATAGCGACTATCGGCACATGCTGGCCGCTGAACGGCTCGACGCCGTTTCCCTGGCACTGCCTCCGGTTCTGAATCCGGAGGTCGCTGAGGCGGCCCTGGCGGCTGGCTGTCACGTCATTGCCGAGAAGCCCATTGCAGCCAGCCTGCGGGACGGCGCGCGGATGGTTACCTGGCCGAAGATCTATGGCCGCGTCTTGATGGTTGCCGAGAACTACCGCTACCTGGAGAGTTACCGGCGAGCGCGCGAGATGATTCTCCAGGGGGTTATCGGGCGGCCTCAGACCGTTCGCTGGTCCTGCTACCACTACCTGGGCCCGGAGGATCCGTACTATCAGACGCCCTGGCGCCAACACCCGGAGCATCCCGGCGGCTATCTGAGCGACGGCGGCGTGCACCACGCGGCGGTGCTGCGCATGTTGCTCGGCGAAGTTGAGACCGTTGTGGGGCAGGTGGCGGCCCTGCGATCCGATCTGCCGCCCGCCGACACCCTGGGCGCAATCTTGCGCTTCTCCAACGGCGCCCTTGGGACCTATGCCGCGACTTATGCGTTGCCGGGCCCCCGCACGCCTTTGGAAGTGGCCGGCCCCGACGGCCTGTTGCTGGTCAACCGCTATGCCGTGAGCCAGTGGCAAGGCGATCAGGTGGTTGAATCCTGGGATGCGCCCTCGCCCGTTGATGGCGCCCTGGCCATGTACGAGGACCTCGCTCAGGCTATCCGCACCGGCAAGCCGCCTATGTCTACCCCGGATGAGGCGCTGGAAGACCTGCGCCTGATTGTGGCCATCATACGTTCTGGGGAGAGCGGTCGGCCAGTACGAGTTCGCGAAGTTCTCTCATGAGGACGGCGCGGCTGGTTGGGTCTCGGGAAAGCGCTGTGCCAGCGCGATGAAGTCCTCGGTCTTTCCCACGATATGCCAGTCGAGAACGCTGCTCAACTGCGTATCCAGCACCCCCGGCACCGTGCGCACCCAGCTCATGACGTAGCCTGTCAGGGAGGAGGTCCGCTCGCCCAGGAGGAGTATCAGGAGGTCTGCCTGGCTGGAGTGGAAGATCTTCACTACCCACACCAGTTCTACATGGTGGTGCGGAGGCAACTCGATGAGCGCCCGGTATACATCGCGATCCGACCCGGGCTGCGACTTTACCAGCACTGTGGCCGCAGCGCGCCGATCCCAAACCGTGTTGAGGAGTGCGACATCCATCAAGGGATCGCTCCGCACCATGCCATCGAAGGCAATCTGCGCTGACGTCCCCCTGACGCCCGGTATGGAGCGAATCACGTCCACCAGGAAGTCGTCGAAATCCACAAGGTCGTGGACCAGGCAG
>FWPV01004538.1_pt1 | contig 27112 bp, 26 predicted proteins | sample 2228371 | NCBI WGS metagenome assembly FWPV01 (sample SAMEA103939776, study PRJEB20133) | metagenome
TGGGAAACCATAGAACAGATTGTAACTTGTCCCGAAAGCGTTTTTAAAATGCTTATGGGCTCCAATGTGTTTATACAACAAGCCAGAGAACGGCTACTTCTAATAGAATCGGAACTTTCTATTCTTAAGGTACGCAAACAAAGATTGATGGAGCTTTACGAATTTATGAATACCGCCCAAGAGCTCAAGGAACACCGACTTAAGTTAGAAAAACTTGAATCTGCAATAAGATCAAAAGAAGAAGAAAAGCTAAACACCCAGAATGAGATTAAAACGCATGAGTCTGCCGCGGAGAAACAAAGTGAGGTGATTAGAATACTTGAAATGTTTCAAGATATTATCACAGAGGCTGAGGAACCAGAAAAAAGAAAGATAATTCGCTGCTTCTTTGAGACCATCTTCCTTCACCCCAACCGCGAAATTACCTACAAACTTAAGATTCCGTTGATTCCTCAAGAATTTCAAGCGGATAGGGAAGAGCAGATAGTTCGCTATATCCAGACAACAGGGTGCTCTTTCTGGATGAGTTACCTGAATTCAAGAAGAATGTCCTCGAGGTCATGCGCCAACCCTTGGAGGAGGAGAAGGTTACCATTTCGAGGGCAGCCACATCCTTGACCTATCCTGCCCGTTTCATGCTCATGGCTGCGATGAATCCCTGTCCTTGCGGCTACTACGGCGATCCCAACAACGAATGCACCTGCACGATTCCTCAGATCCAGCGTTACCGGTCAAAGATCTCTGGTCCTTTGATGGACCGCATCGACATCCATATCGAAGTCCCAGCCGTGAAGTACCGGGATCTGGCCAGCCGAGAACCGGGCGAGTCCTCTCGCGAGATCAAGAAGAGGGTCGACCGGGCCAGAAAGATTCAACTCAATCGGTTCAGGGGAATGAAGATTTATTGCAATGCCCAGATGACGAACCGCCACATCAAGAAATTCTGCGAGATCGATGATTCCAGTCAAAGGCTACTGGAAATGGCGATTGACAAATTTGGATTGAGCGCCAGGGCCTATACGCGAATCCTCAAAGTGGCTCGAACCATCGCTGACCTCGAAGGTCAGGAAAATATCCAGCCCTCTCACCTTTCGGAAGCGATCCAGTACCGCACGTTGGACAGAAACTTGATCTCATGACTGTTTCCGAACCCGGTGAACCTTTTCTTCAAAATTGAATTCCTTCTCCAAAGGTCATAAAATTTCTACAATCCATTTGAGTGTGCGGAGGTGGAGGACTCCATGACAAAAGAACTGGTTGCGAAGCTTGCTTTATCCAGGGATGAAATCGTCCATCTCTACCAAGGAGGCATCCTATCGGTAAAAATCAAAGGAAAGGAGGCCGAGGCCTCCCTGGAGATCTCGTGCGGAGAGATTCCGGAACAGAAAAGCACGCGAATCCGGTTCAAAACCATCGATGCTGAATAGTCCGAGAGATCTCAGGGGGTATAGAGGGTGACGATGAGCTCGCAGGGTTGTTCGGAGATGTTTCGCAGCTTGTGCCTGACCTCGGAATTGAAATGGATGGTCTCCCCCTCTTTCAGTCGGTAGACCTTGTCCGCCAAAGTCAGCTCCAGCTCTCCTCTGAAGACGAAGATGAACTCTTCCCCCGGATGTTTGTACTCGACCATCTTATGATAGGCCTTCGGGTCGATCGTGACCATGAAAGCCCGAAGATGTTTATCGGCAGCCCCTGGCGTCAAGGTGCGGTAGGAGTAGTTCTGGGTCCGCTTCACAAATCCCTCCTGCCTCTTGCCCTCGATCTCGATCTTTTCCTGGTCCGTGAGGAAATGGCTTGGGTCGATCCCGAGGGCCTGGGAGATCTGGAGCAAGAACGAGACAGGTGGAGTGAGGCGATCCGATTCCACTTCTTCGATGAACTCCGGCGTTTGTCCGGTCTTTTCAGCAAGGTCGATCAGCGTCATCTTGCGATCGTCACGGAGTTTTCTGATCCGCTGGCCGAACGTGATCCCCTTCTCCCCTCTGACCCTCTTGGTCTGATCGCGATAGAGCTCGGTGATCTCCCTGAAGAGGTGATTTTTCACCTCCACAATGAGGGGAGGCAGTACAGAAAAGGCATCGCCCACAATCCCGAGATCAGCGACTTTAAAGATCGGCGCCCGCGGATCGCGGTTAATGGCCACCACCGTTCGAGCGCCTTTTATCCCAGCGGTAAACTGAACCGCTCCGGAGGTCCCGCAGGCAATCAAAAGATTCGGTTTAACGGAGGCACCCGTCTGGCCGATCAGCTGGTCTTCGGATGTCCAGTGCGCATCGACTGCCGGTCGCGTGGCTCCAACCTCCCCACCCAAAAGGAGCGCCAATTCTCGGATCATGTTAAACCCTTCTGAACTTCTCATCCCCCGACCGCCGGCCACGACAATCCTAGCCTCCTCAAGCTTCGAGCCCCGATGGGTGTCCCGAACCGAGGAGAGGATCCGCAGTTTCGAACCCCCCTCCCCAAGAGCCCTCTCCAACCTTACGATCTCGCCGCGGGTCTTTGCTTCGAAAACCCGATCGCGGAAGCTACCGGGTATTACCGTTGCCATCGAGGGTCGATGCTCGCTCCAAACGATGCGGGCCAAATAGCTGCCCCCGAAGGACGGACTGAAAGCAATCAGTCGGTCCGCACCCTCATCCCATTTTAAGGAGATACAGTCCGCACATAGCCCCACTCCAAGACGCTTGGCAACCCTTGCAGCCAGTTCCTTTCCGAACTGGCTGCCCCCCAAGAGAAAAATGTCGGGTGGGCCTTCCTTGATGATCTCTGTCACGACAGCAGCATAAAGGTCCGCCCTGTAGGGTGCCAGCTCCGGGTGTTCCAACACGAGGACCCGGTGGGCTCCCCAATCGACATACTCCCGGGCAATCCCCTCGACCCCCTGCCCCAAAAGGAGAACCGAAACCCTTCCCCTCCCATTTGAAAGGTGCCTCGCCTCCCCGATGACCTGAAAGGTTAATCGGTTTTGGAGATCGCTGCGGTGATCTCCAAAAACCCAGATTTCAAGATCCCTTCTCACATCCCACCTGCAAGGACCTAAGTGATGAGGTTTTTCTCTCTCAATTTCAAAAAGAGAGTTCTTGCCTGCTCCTTCGGATCGCCTTCGATGAAGAGGCACGATTTCTCGTGGGGAACCGAAACCATCTCCTCCACCCACGTCCGCGAACCCACGGAACCCACCCGATCGGGATCCGCCTGGAGATCCTCCAAATTCCAGCAGTCGATCGAGCTTTTTCGAAAAACGTCTTCAATCTCAATGAGGCTGGGAAGCCTTACCCTCCCGCTGGGTGCTACCGTAAAGAGAGCCGGCAGCGGAACCTCGAGCACCTCCCGGAATCCGTCCGAAACCCTCTCGGCCTGAGCGCAATTTCCGACCCGCTCCAACCTCTCCACGCCAAATACATAAGGAATGTCCAACTCCTCCGCCAATTGAGGGCCTACCTGCCCCGTTTCGCTATCCGCTGTTCTCGTTCCGCAAAGAATCGCGTCAAAGAAGCCAAGCTTTCGAACTCCCATCCCTAGAACGTACGACGTCGCCAGCGTATCGCTTCCGGCAAACCGTGGATCCGAGAGGAGGACGGCCCGATCGGCCCCCATCGCCAGAGCCTCCCACAGGACGGCTTCAGCGATCCTGGGTCCCATGGTGAGGGCGGTTACGGAGCCCCCATATCTCTCCTTCATCCTTACAGCCAAATCGATAGGAAAAAGGTCGAACGGATTCAGACTCGACGATTCAGCGGAACGAACGAGGCGATGCGTCTTGTCATCGATTCTCACCTGTCGCCCGGAAATCACCTGTTTGATGCAAACGATAATCTTCATTCTTCCGCTCGCCTCAAAAGCTCTCGTGCGATCACGATCTGCTGAATCTCATTGGTCCCTTCGTAGATCTCCGTGACCCGTGCATCCCGAAAGTAACGTTCAATGGGATAGTCCTTGCTATATCCGTATCCCCCGTGAATCTGTAGCCCCATGGACGCCACTTTGGAGGCACAACGAGCCGCGAAAAGCTTTGCCATGGCGGAAGGACCCGTAAGTTCCCCCCCTTGATCCCGAATGTGGGCCGCTTGCAAGGTAAGGAGCCGAGCCGCCTCAACCATCGTCCCCATATCCGCAAGCATCATCTGAATCGCCTGATGGCGAGCGATCGGAACCTTGAACTGGATGCGCTCGTTTGCATATTTGAGGGAGACGTCGAGAGCCCCTTGAGCAATCCCGACGGCCTGAGCAGCAATTCCAATTCGACCTGTGTCAAGTGCCGTCATCGCGATCTTGAACCCCTCGCCCTCTTGGCCGAGAAGGTTCGTCTTGGGAACACGACAATCCGTGAGAACAATCGAACAGACAGGGTTCGCTCTCACCCCACAACTCTTTTCCAAAAGACCGACCTCAAATCCCGGAATTCCCCGTTCCACGACAATTGCACTGAAACCCTTCTTCACATCGTCTCGGTTGACGGTGGCAAAAACGATCAGCGTGTCGGCCACTCCTCCGTTCGTAACGAAGATCTTATTGGCATTGACGGTGTAAAATTCTCCATCCCGAATCGCAGTGGCCTCGATCGCCATCGCATCCGACCCGGCATTCGGCTCCGTGAGGCAAAAGGCCCCGATCTTTTCGCCACGAGCGAGGGACGGCAAAAATTGGCTCTTTTGGAAATCGTTCCCAAACCGGCTAAGGGGATAGACGACGACGCTATTATGCACGGCGAGAGTGAGTCCGATGGCGGCACAAACCCGCGAAATTTCCTCGATCACAAGGCAGTAGGAGATGGAATCGACCTCTGCTCCACCGTACTGCCGCGGGGCCTGCATCCCAAAGAAATTAAGGGGACCCATCTTCTCTATAACCTCCCAGGGAAAACGGGCCTCCTCGTCGATCTCCTTGGCAATCGGGGCAAGTTCCGCTTGGGCAAATTGCCGAGCCATCTGTCGGATCTGTTTTTGCTTCAACGAGAGCGAAAAGTCCAAATGCCTCTCCAGCGGTGAAGGAAGGCTGAGTCCTTCCCCCGTCTCTCCGTGGTTAAATTGCTAATATGATAAAAGCTAATGCCTTCTATTTCAATGTCCTGAGATCTGTTGAGGAGTCGCAGTCCAGCCCTTGATATCGCTCATCCCTCCTACTCCTGAATGATGAGACGGGGACCCACCTTCCCCTCCCCCTTCTCATAGAAGAGGACGTAGCTGAGATGGGTCGTAGATACGAAGTGATAACGGTAGAAGGCTTCCTCGCCGAAGAATTGTGTTCCTCCCTCACGATAGGTAGGGACAATTCTTCTCTCAATGGATGCCTTTTCCTCGGGTTCGATGAATCTTCTCCAGGTGCCCGTATTCAGGTATCTCGCTCCTTTCGCCAGGCTCTTTCGGACCGGATGGTGAGTATGTCCAAAGATCACATACCGGCCAACCCTTTTCTGGGCCAACTCTTTTGCTGCTCGAAGCAGATCGGGCTCGTAGTTTCCTTGGATCAGTTCAAGAACCAGCGATCCGAGCTCGAACGGATGGGTCGAACCGAACGCGAGAACCGTTTCCCAAAAGATCTGATTCAACCTTCCTTCTTCATCCACAGATCTGAGCCATTTCGGAATAGCGGTCTGGGGTCTCACATTGTCCAGATCGTTCAGCGTCCCAAGATCGATGCCTAATTCGTCATCTTTCTTCCTAACCTTTTCGAAGAATTTGTTCACGATCTCGATTACGATCTTATCCCCAAGACAGTAAGGGATTGGGGTCCCGTCCTTACCAAATGTATTGTTCACAATGTCGTACCGATGACCGTGTTCTGCCCAGATTTTCAAATCCTCGTCGCGATAGTAGCGTCGAGGGAAGAAACGGAGACCATACTTCTCCTGAATGAGCTCCGAGAGGCGAGGGTCAACGACGAACCCAAAATCATGGTTTCCGACGATGTATCGGAACCGATGGCCCCGCCGCCTAACAAATCGGCGGAGGGTCTCAAAAAAGCGGACATGGTTTTCCAAAATATCCGCCATCACCAGCCTCTTAACGGAGATTAGCTTCTTTTCTGTAAAGGGCTCTTTCTCCAGCTCATAGTACTTCCTTGTCCGGATCAGATCGAAGATATCCCCGAGAAAGACGATCTCAACCTCTTCAAATCGTTCACACAGATCCTCGACCAACGTATCGAACTCTTCGTGGTACTGGAAGTCGTCTCTCTCCTTCCCATCCCCCAAATGAAGATCACTCAAGAACAGTTTCATTGTTCCCCCTGCCTGGGCTGAATTGAAAGATTTCAGCCTGTTTCCAAATCCCTCTGAGAAGAGTCATCGAATCGCTTCATACGTCCCCGAACGATTCGAGCAACAACCGTCCCCCTTTTTACGGAATGGATTGACTCCTCCGTCCCCGTCTATATAAAATACCAAGCACGTGGAAACGGTAGAGTATTTTTCAGACTTTCTACGAAAGATAGGAGCCCCCAACTTTCTGGCCATAGGGATCGTTTTGATCGTTCTATGGCTTTTGATCTCTGGCATCCGAAAAGGATGGAGAAAAGGGAGAAAGAACGACGACTCGAATGACGATCCCGACGGAGATTGATCCAGTCCCGGTCGGAAGGTCTCCGCCCGCGCCAGGCGGAGCACTCTCCGTAATGTCCGCTCCTTCAGGCTTTCAGCACAGAATTTTTGCCCGGATGCTAGCGGTCAGGTCTTTTCCTCAGTATCTTCCAAGAAAGGGCAAAGGAGGCAACGAAGGCAAAAAGCATCGCTGACATGGAAAAGAGGAAGAAGAGAAGGATGAGTCTTTCCTTCATTGCAGCGTACTTGCTTTCCATCATCCCCACGTAAAGCATGCCTACGATCTTATTCTCAACATCCACGATAGGCTCGTAGGCGGTGATGTACCAGTCATCGACCACGAAAGCCCGCTGTATCCATGGGATTCCCTTCCCGAGCACTTGCTCCTGAACCTCCTTCATCGCCCTTGTACCCACCGCCCTGTTTCCCTCTCTGTCCTTGACGTTGGTCGATATCCTCAGGTCTCCTAAGAAGATGGTCGCCGTCCCGACCTCCTTCCCTTTATATCTAGCATCTTTGAAGACGATATCCTTGATCCGGTCTACGATCTCATAGTTACGGTTAAGAAGAATACCTCCCGTTAAGACCCCCAAAACCTCCCCGTTGAGATCGAGAACAGGATGGGCTGATTTCAAAACCATCCCAGAGGTTTCCTCTATCGTGGGAGCCGGTCTTTCCCTCGGAGTCGGAATCGACGTGATGGTGGCCCTTTCCAGAAGAGATTTTCCATCTTTCATGAGCTCAGGCCCTGTGACAATCTGGGTTCCCGAGAGTCCTCGCTTGCTCAAGGCTGCCTTGACAAAAGGATCTTGATTCAAGCTGTCCCCTGAGGCTTCAGGGTTATGAAATCGGAATAGAACCCTTCCGTTTCGGTCTGTCAAGGTGAGGAAATCGAGACCTTCCTCTGCCATCAGCCTTTGAAGTTCATCTCTTATGGGCGCAACGTTTCTTCTCTTGACCGACTCCCTCAGGATATGCCGGACCGATGTCCACCGGATGACTTTCTCGATGTCCCTGATTTTCGATTCGTAGATCCATCTCGCTGAACCAAGGTGCTCCTTCACCCTCTCCTGGGCTTCGGAGATGATCTGGTTAGTCACGAGAGAGTTGACTATGAGAACTGTTAAGACGCCAATGAAGCAGGCAAGGGCTAAGAAGACCAGGGCTAACCGAGCTTTACTTGAATCCTTCATGGTGTATAACTTATCAGAAATAATAAGAAATGTAAACACAAAAATTTTCTTGCCATTAAGGGTTTTTTCTGTTAAATGTATTGTGAAAAAATTCATAAACTTAACGCCACGGAATAGGAAGAAAGGAGGCTTCTGATGGGAAAGTTTGATGCGATTTACGACGAATATATGAGGCGTAGAAAAGCGATTCTGGAAATGGGAGGGGAGAAGGAGATTACGAAACGCAAAGAAAAGGGACAGACCAACGCCCGTGAAAGAATCGATATGCTTATGGATCCTGGAACCTTTATTGAAACAGGGCCTTTCATCAAACACCGTCAGCATGAGTTTGGAATGGCCGAAAGATTCATCCCTGCTGAAGGGGTCATCACGGGCTATGGAAAAGTTAACGGTCGGTACGTGGTGGTCGCATCTGAAGATTTCACCGCGATGGCAGGAACCTTTGGAGAATATCATGGAAAGAAGTTTGTATGGGCCTGCGACTTCGCAAAGGAGAAAGGATGGCCCTTTGTTGGCATCAACGATTCCGGCGGAGCGCGTTTGCAGGAAGGGTTTGACACGCTTGAGGCCTATGGATGGACATTCCGTGCCCAGATTCTCGCATCGGGAATCGTGCCCCAGATTGCCTTGCTTCTCGGCCCCTGTCTCGGTGGACAGGCTTACCATCCCATCATGAACGATTTCCTTATCCAGAGTAAAACGACCGGCTTCATGGGAATCGCTGGTCCCGCCTTCGTGAAGACGCAGACGGGCGAAGAGATTTCCCTCGAAGACCTCGCAGGCTGGCAAGCTCATGCGGTGAAGTCCGGAGGCACCCACATCGTTGGAGAAGATGATAAAGAGTGTATCGAACTCTGTAAGAGGCTGCTTTCTTACCTCCCCTCCAACAATCGGGAGAAGCCTCCGAGAATCGAAAGCAATGACGATCCTCAGCGAAGCATTCCCGAATTGAACGACTTCCTTCCTGATGCAGAGCTCCGCGTTCCCTACGATATGTATCCTCTTATCCATAAGGTGGCCGACGAAGGGAGTTTCTTTGAAATCCATCGATATTTCGCTCGCAATCTCATCGTCGGATTTGCCCGTTTCAATGGGAGGGTCGCAGGAATTGTCGCCAATCAACCCAAGGTCTTAATGGGCGGCCTGGACTATGATGCCGCCGACAAGTTGGCGAGGTTCGTACGATTCTGCGATCTCTTTAACATCCCCTTGGTCACCTTCGTGGATTGTCCTGGATTCTGGATTGGTTCTCCTCAGGAATGGAAGGGAATCCTTCGCCACGGAGCCAAGACGCTCTTTGCGTGGGCCGAAGCCACCGTTCCCCTGATCTCTGTCATCATCGGCAAATCCTACGCAGGGGCTCACTATGCGATGCTCGATAAGAGCATTGGAGCAGATCTCTGTTTTGCCTGGCCGACAGCAAGGATTAATATTGTGGGCGCCGATACGGCGGCAAGCGTCATTTTTGCGAAGGAAATCAAGGCCTCTCCCAATCCAAAAGAGACTGCCAAAAAGCTCATCCATGAGTATCGTATTAAATTGGAGCATCCCTACCAAGCTGCGGAGAGGGGGTGTGTCGACGACGTGATCATGCCCGAGGATACCCGAAAATATATCTGTATCGCCCTCGAGGTCCTCGAAAACAAGCAAGTCGCAAGGCCTTGGAAGAAGTATTCCAATATCAATCTCTGATCCTCATCACACTCGAAAGAGAGAAAGATCCTCATCGGGTCTTTCTCTCTTGAGACTTCTCAGACTCATTGAATTTTATCCAAGAATAGCGTAGAATTCTTTTCGAAGGAGCAAACCATGAACCTTTCTCGAGTCCTCCTTCTCTTCGCTCTCTCCTTTTTTTCAACGGGCTGCGCTCACGTGATCTCTAAGGATTTGCGTGCTAAGGCCGATCCCTCTCTAACCTTCAGAGAAGCCTTTCACAATCCAAATGCCCATCGCGGGAAAACGGTGATCTGGGGGGGAGAAATCATCAAGACAACGAATCAAAAAGATGGGTCGACCATGATTGAGGTATTTCAGCTCCCCCTGAACCGGAGGGAAGAGCCCAATGAGACGTCCCCATCCGAAGGAAGGTTCTTAGTGATCGCCAAGGAATATCTTGATCCGTACCTCTTCAGACGGGGAAGAAAAATCACCGTCGCAGGTGAGCTTTTGGGGGAAGAGAGGAAACCCTTGGGCGAAATGGAATATCGATACCCTCTGGTCTCAAGCAAAGAGATTCATCTCTGGAGGGAGTATTACTACGTACGCCCTTACTACTATTATCCCTATTTTTATGATCCGTGGTGGGATTATCCCATTTTCTGGCGATTCCATTTCTACTATCACAGGCATTTTTGAAATGGGACCTCCCGCTCGGGTCATTCCTCTGCCCTTACACCCGTTGACATCCCTTGACCCGTCGGTTATATGTTACGTAAAATAAGGAACGTTTATGGCGAGAATTCCAATCACAAGGGACGGTTACAATCAACTCCACAAAGAGTTGGAAAACCTCAAGAAGGTCGTCCGACCTCAAGTCATCAAGGCAATCGAGGAAGCTCGTGGCCATGGAGATCTTAGTGAGAATGCAGAATACGTAGCAGCGAAGGAGCGGCAGTCCTTCGTCGAGAAAAAGATTCATGAAATTGAACAAAAACTGGCAAACTCTGAGATTATCGACAAGACGAACACCCCCCCTGGGAAAGTCGGTTTTGGTTCTGTGGTCACCCTGGAGAACTTGAGCAATGGCGGTCGAGTCACGTACCAGATCGTGGGGCCTGACGAATCAGATATCTCCGCTGGAAAGATTTCGATTGTCTCTCCTATGGGGAAGGCCTTGATCGACAAGGGGGTGGGCGAAGAAGTCGAAGTGAAGACCCCGGGCGGCGTAAAGGTTTATTCCATTCTCAAGATAGACTGATCAACTGCTCCCGCTCAACTCCGAATCCACAGAAAACGAGGGCCACGCTCACATCTTCGAAACTCACGATGCTGTCTCTGTGCCTCGGATCCCTAGAGGCCTCCTGCGAATCACGTGGACAGAGGTGGCCTTGAAAGAAGCCATCATCACCTTTCCCTCCCTAAGAGACAAATTCTCCACGGATTGGTGGGTGACGTAAGCGACCAGCGGAAATCCGCAGTCAAGCTGAACCTTTTGATAGGGTCCTAAGGAAATAATTTTTTCTATCTTCCCCGAGAAGAGATTTCTGGCGCTCGTCCTCTCTTTGGCAAGTTGGGTGGTAAGCGTCACCTGTTCCGGCCGGATGGCCAAAACCACCTCCTCTCCAACGTGAGCCTCACCAGCGGCCTCAACCTCGCATCCAGAAATCGAGGCGACAAAGGCTCCTCGGGCCTCCTTAACCACCTTCCCCGTAAGGATCGTTTCCACCCCTACGAAGGAGGCCACGAATTCATCGACCGGATGGTTCATCACCTCCACGGCAGAACCGATCTGGACGATCTTTCCTCGGTTCATCACAGCAATCCGATCTGAGAGCCGGAGTGCTTCCTGTCGATCGTGAGTGGCGAAAATGGCTGTCGTCGCTGTCTGCTTCAAGATTCGGTCCAGATCTTCTATCAGGTTCTCCCGGGCGGGTGGATCAAGCGAGAGAAATGGCTCATCAAGGAAGAGGATCTCCGGTTCGAGAGCAAAGGCTCGGGCCAGGCTCGTACGTTGTGCCTCCCCGCCTGAAATTTTGCGTGCAGAACGTCGACGGAGATGGGCAATACCGAATCGGTCCAATTGCTCCATGACGATCCGATCGATCTCCTTTCTCCCCATCCCCCTTATCCTCAGCCCTGAAGCAATGTTGTCATAGACGGTCGTATCGAAGAGAAGGGGTTCTTGAAAAACCATCGTGATTTTCCTTCGGTATGCGAACGTCGATTGCTCTCCGCGAATCCTCTCCCCTTTGAAAGAAATTTCACCCCGGGATGGTTTTAAAAGGAAGCACAAGACCTGGAGCAGAGTCGTCTTACCCGCTCCATTTGGTCCAATGAGAGATAGGATTTCCCCTTGCTCGATGGAAAGGGAGGGGAGGCTGAGGACGATCCTCCCTCCCCGTTCAACCTCGATGTCTCTCACCTCAAGCACTGGATTCTTCTCCTTCATTAGCCACCATTCGACGCTCTACCGCGGTCTTTCCTTCTGCTGGATCTGGGTGAGGACTAAATTGACCCCATAAGCCAGGATGAGGAGGATAAGACTCAGAGCGACGGCAATGTCAAAATTGCCTCGACTCGTTTCCATGACTGTCGCTGTGGTGAGCACTCTGGTGTAGCCCTTGATATTGCCACCCACCATGATCGATGCGCCGACCTCCGAGATAGCCCCGCCAAACCCTGCCATCACTGCAGCTAAGAGCGGGAGTCTTGCCTCTTTCACTAGAATCCAGACCATCTGAATCCGGGTTGCCCCGAGCGCTAAAATCTGGAGATGGAGTTTCTTGGGGAGGTGTTGAATCGCAGCCACGGTGATCCCCATCACAATCGGAGTTGCAATCACAGTTTGCGCAAGGATCATCGCCGCCGGCGTATAAAGGATACCCAACATTCCGAGGGGACCATTTCTCCACAAAAAGATCGTGACGAAAAGTCCCACCACGACCGGTGGCAAACCCATACCGGTATTGATCAAGCTTATGACAATCCTTCTCCCGGAAAACCTCGAGAGCGCCACTGCTGTCCCGATCGGTATTCCAATGAACAAGCTGATCAGCGTGGCCGATCCCGACACCTGAAGGGAGAGAAGCGTGATTCTCACCACCTCCGGGTCCAAATTAATTAGGAGCCAAAATGCCTTCTTGAAGCCTTCGAGAATGAGATCCATTTCTTCCCCCCCGATTTCGGACCTTTCCGGGAAGCGTGGTTCTATGGACGAGGAGCTCCGGAAGATATTCCTGTCCGATCGCCCGATCTTCCCCCAGGCTTCAGTGAATCATTACACCAAGTTCTTCTTTCTTCTTTTCAGCGCCCGGGAAGAAGAGGGGGGATCCGAACTCATCCACCCCAAAGGTCTTGATGATCTTCTGGGCCTTTTTCGAGACTATGAAGTCTGCAAAGGCTTTCCCACCCTGGGCATTGACCTTCGGCCATTTCGCAGGATTCACCTCAATGACATGATAGACATTTAGAAGGATAGCATCTCCCTCTACCAGAATATCGAGCCCAAGAATCTTTTTCAATGCCAAGAAGGTGGCTCGATCGGAGAGGGTATACCCCTTCTTCTCAGACGTCACACTCAGCGTCTGGCCCATGCCGAGACCTGTCTGTTGATACCACTTCTGCCCTTCGGGGTTGACTCCTGTGGCCTTCCAGATCGCTTCTTCCTTAAGGTGGGTTCCTGATTTGTCCCCTCTCGACAAAAAGAGGGCCCTGGAGAAAGCGATCTTTTTGAATGACGTTGAAGCAGATCTCAAGCCCCTCACCTTTGCTGGGTCTTCCGATGGCCCTACAATAATAAAATCGTTATGCATCACGAGCTTTCGATTGACGCCATAACCCTCGGCAACAAACTTCTCTTCAGCGGACGGAGAGTGAACAAGAAGCACATCCGCCTCTCCCCTCTGACCCATCGCCATCGCCTGCCCTGAGCCCACCGCAATCGTTTTTACAAAGTAGCCCGTCTTCTTCTCGAAAAGAGGGATCAGGCGATCGAGGAGCCCGGAATCCTGCGTACTCGTCGTCGTGGCTAAGATAATAGCCTTCTGCTGGGCCTGTGCCCGATGAACACCGGCGATCAGCCAAACAATAGCAAGGATGCCAAAAATATACAAAAAAGGAGTCCTCTTTCTCATTTTCCCTCAATCATTTTCTCGCATAAAGAATCTTCCCGGAGTTTCCGAAATCGTAGTTACCCAGCCTCGCCACCTTGCTCCGGAATTCCCCCGAATGAAGGATCTCCAGCAACGCCTGGACCCCCCTCTCAAAAAAGGTCGATTTGTCCAGAATCATGTCGAATCGCTCTCGGGCGATGGGAAGGAAGGGGAGGCCAAAAAGTTTGGACACAGCGATCGTGGCTATGCCCACATCTGCCTCTCTTGAAAGGATTGAGAGGCCGACCTCAAAATGGGTGTAGACCTCTTTTTCATACCCGGAAATTTTTGAAGACGAGATCTTCAATCTCTTGAGATGGTGGTCCAGTAGAACCCGGGTCCCGGATCCTCTCTGGCGGTTCAGAAACCGGACCCCCTTGCGCGTGAGATCCTCAAACCCATGAATGCCCAGGGGATTCTTTGGCGCCGTCACAAACCCGAGCTCCCTTTCAAAAAGATTGACGACCACCGGCTCCACATTGGGTAGATAGGTGGAGAAAAAAGGAATATTGTACTCCCCGCTTTTTGGATCGAGGAGATGGGACCAGGCAATGTCTGTGTAACCCAAATTCAGGGCCTTCAGTCCGTCTGTGCTTCCTGTGTTCGCGGAGAAGATATAGAACTCAGGATAGGATTTTTTCAGATAGGTCTGGAGCATATCGAGGATGGGATCGTTGCTCCCGGAGGCCAATAATGCTCCCTCTATTTTTCTGCCTTTCTGTCTTGCCTGTTGAAGGCCGCTTCTTGCGTTCGATTCGATCCACTCGTCAATCAATTTTTTTGGAAAGACCCATTTCCCGGTCACCCGCGTGGATGGAATCCTCTTCGATTTGATGAGTGCATAGACCTGTTTTTCATGGATCCCCAAATAACGGGCTACCTCCTTGGTGCTCATCATCTCGTGGGACAACGAATGATCCTCCATCGATAGAAGAAGATTAACGGAAGGGAAGCGGATTGTCAAGAAAAAAAATAACAAATTCCTACAAGTTATTACTTAATAATCCTTTTTTGAACCACCATTGGCAACCTGGAGGAACCTTCCTTCCCCTTCGAAGAAAACAAAAAAGGCGGCCCTTCGAAGCCGCCTTCGATCCGCAAGGAACCCCCCTCACCGGTCGGGCTATTTCAGCCGACTTTCTACTACCTCCCATCTGATATTCTTGAAGAAGGCATTGATGTAATCCGCCCGCTTCAAGCCGTAATCGATCATGAAAGCATGTTCAAAAACATCCAAAATCAGAAGGGGGTTGCACCCCGCGGGATGGCCCACATCGTGCTCATTGATCCACTCATTGAAAAGCCTCCCACTTAAATTGTCCTGATAGAGGATCGCCCATCCGATACCTCTCATCGACCCAACGCCTTTGAAGTCTGCTTCCCAATTTTCGTAGCTTCCGAATTCCGCGGCCAATTTCTTGCCCAAATTTCCCTCCTTGTTTAGGCCGCCCTTGCCCCCCAGGTTCTCAAAGTAGAGCTCATGAAGTCTCATGCCATTGAATTCCCATCCAAGCCGGCGCTTCAATTCCGCATATTCAGGAGTACCGATCTTCCCTCCCTTCGCCATTTCAGAGAGGGTGTCCATCACCTTGTTCGTATTCGTCACATACCCCTGATAGAGAGTGAAATGGTTTCTGAGTAAGGTCTCGCTGAACCCTTCCATCCCAATGAGATTCCCGTAATCCTTCGCCGTATAGCCCATCCTTCATCTCCTCCTTTCAAGGTTGATTATAAAAAAATCATAACAAATAAATTTTCAGTTTCAAGGGGATTCTTTGCCATACGGTATTCCCTCACTCTACCGGGGAAATTCCAAGGAATCGGAGAGGGATGTCGGAGAAAATCTTAGAGCGGAACCCTCAGCCTGTCCCCGCCCTCGAACAATCCAATCTTCCCCACGCTTCAGGGACGCATTACCGATTTGCCCCCAAACCCCTTGACAAACAAGAAAGTGTGATTATTTTTATGGCGCGAAGACAAGAAAGCGAGGTGAGGGATATGGCAAGGGATCTAACGATCTGGAGGCCGTTTCGGGAGCTGACACCCTTTAGGGATTTCGACAGGATGATGAGGGAGATGGACCGACTCTGGGGATCCTTCTTTGGCAGGGAGCTGAGTCCGATCGATGGGGGTACCTGGTTGCCTTCTCTCGATGTTGCTGAGACGGAGAACGAGTTCGTTGTGAAGGCCGAAGTTCCAGGGATGGATCCGAAGGATATCGAGATCTCTCTCTCTGACGGGTTGCTGACTATCAAGGGGGAGAAGAAACAGGAAAAGGAGGAGAACGAAGAGAACTACCACCTGATCGAGAGAAGCTATGGGACCTTTACCCGGTCGATTCGGCTTCCCAAGGAAATTCAGAGTGACAAGATAGACGCCTCCTATAAGAATGGCGTCCTGAAGGTTGTCCTCCCGAAATCGGAAGAGGCCAAAAAGAAAGAGATCAAAATCAGGGTCGAATAATTTCGACCTCTTGAAACAGTGACCCAAAACAAAAGGCGCCCTACGGGCGCCTTTTGTTTTTTTGCTGGAAGGATTTTCTCAGCCGCTGGCAATCCAGACCCTTTCCCCGAAAATCCCTTGCTTTAACAGGCGGGTTCTCCAATATTCACACGATTTAAAAATTCGGGGTTCTCAGCGGGACTGAATATCACAAAAATAGGGGAACTAAGTAAAGAAGAACAACGATACAAGGATGCTCTCGGAAACTGTATTTGCGGGCCCGCTTGCTTATGCGGGGCCGTTACAAAGGCTCCAGGAGCCCATTTCTTCCTCCGTAATGCCCAGGATATAAAGAATGTTCCTGAGGCGCGCCCGGCCCACGCTCATGCTCGCCACCCTCTCGACTTTCCATTTCGCATTGTAGGCGATACCTAAACCGGCCTGACCCAACATCAACACGTCATTGGCACCATCGCCGATGGCAACCGTTTGGTCCAACAGGACTCCTTCTTGAGCTGCAACCATGTTTACAATCTTCGCTTTATAGGGTCCATCGACTATATTTCCCACCACCCTCCCCGTCAGGGCTCCATTCTTTATTTCCAGTTGATTAGAGAACGCGAAATCGAGACCGAGTTTCTCTTTCAAATAGTCCACAAAATAACTGAACCCACCGCTCACGATACCCTGTTTGAAGCCAAGCTTCTTGAGGGTCGTGATGAGATCTTCAGCGCCCTCGGAAAGTTTCATCTCCTTCCGGATTTCTTCTAGTGCCTCAACCCTCAATCCCTTAAGCAGCGCAACGCGTTGAACCAGGGCCTCTTCGAAATCGAGGTCCCCTCTCCTCGCCTTCTCGGTTATCCTCGAAACCTCCCTGTAAACCCCTGCCGCTCGAGCCATTTCATCGATGATCTCCATATCGATCAGTGTACTGTCCGCATCGAAAAAAACCAGCCGTTTGTTCTTTCGGTAGGCCTCCATTTTCTGGAGCGCGAGATCGATATTCAACTCATGGCTTTTGGCGATCAATCTCTCCTTCAGGCGGTTGAGGCTCAGGACGCCATTCACATTGATCGTCAACTCCACACAACTCGCACAATGTTGGGTGAGATTTGAAATCATTTCGATATTGGCCCGCTCCTCCCCAAGGATACCCGAAATCTCAGCGAGGGCCCTGGTATCTCCGAAATAGGTCAGCACGAATAGGTTCTTGCTGTTTCGCGCCTTCACCTCCTTCTCGGAGAAGAGCCTGAAACTCAGCGTGAGGTTAAGCTGGGTCGCTTCGAAGAGCAGATCTTTGAGAACGCTATCCTTCGATTGCTTCGCGCCGCTCATGTCGAGGAGGAAAGAAAGACCAAGAAAATCCTGCAACGATGCCTGTTCGATATCGACAATCTCCACATGGTTATCAGCCAAGATCTTTGTCAATGCCGCTGTGATGCCCGGTCGGTCCGGTCCCGACACGGTCACCATCACAAAATCCTTTTTGTCATCCATGGGGAATTACCTATCCTTTAAATAATCCTGTTTCAAAAACTGAAGGCGTCAATAGAACTCTAACTCCTACTCTTCCGTCTTCTTTCCATTCGGACCGCACTCAATTTTGCGAGCAAAGCTCTCCTCGCTTCCTCTTATCGGCCAGCTCTCAGGAGCCGCATGAGCGAACCTAAATCAATCGCCCTCTCCCAACCCTTTGCACTCACCTGAATCCCCTCCTCCTTAACTCAGACCGCGTTTCCGGAATCATAGACATCAAACAAGCATATTCCATTCCCGTTCTTTTTTCAAGTTCGATCCTTATTCATCTTGGTTGCCGCAATCGAAAGAAACGCTTCCCTGATATCAAAATTCAGGGGACCCATTACTTATCTCGCGGAATGCGTAGGCTCTTGTTCGGCGAGATTGAAAAAGAAATAATTTATTAGGTCATAGGGCGAATCGATCGTTGAGAAGAGCGAGAGACGAAGTTCGTAGACGATCAACCAAGCGTCGGTATCGACGCTTTGGGCCGCGGTTGTGGCTGAGAGACTCGGTTTTGACTATGAGGAGGCCCCTTGGGCTGGAACGTGCAGATGGACCGGGGTCAGGCCCACCAATTGACAAAACGCTATAGGAGAGAGTATTAGCAAAATCAAACAAAAGTAAATGTCAAGTATTGAGACCTGACCTCTCAAATACAACCTACAGAGTAATGTATTCAACAACAAAATTGTTGCCAGATATATAAGCATTAAGGATTAGAAGGTCTTTAAGATCATTGTCTTGCTTTATCTGTTCCATAAGTCCCTTGTAAAATTCATTCCTTATGAAATCTGATGTAAAGAAGGATGTAAACACGCTCTTCAAATCATTAGATATTCTCCTGTCCACCCTATCCCAGACCTCCATCCAGTCAGGCACATTACTGATATCAGCTGAAAGATTAACATCTACCTCTACACTGTGAATAATATTGCCTGCGGTCAAAGGATACCCACGAGAACCTACCCCAAATCTTACTATCAAATTAAATTCTGTGAGATTAATATCATAGGCCAAATCATCGTTCCAGTTACCCAAAAGACCTTTGGCATACCTCTTTATCTCAATTGGACCGCCAGTCTCAAATGTAATGGGTATTTCCATCTTTCCATTGTAAACACCCCAAGCACTTCTTCTTCTAGGATAGCCGAGCCAACCCGTCATATCTTGAATCTTATGCCGAATATCTCTTATACCCGCTGGACCTTCCATTACAAAATCTGTAAGTTCTGGAGGCAGATCTTTTCTCTCTCTATACTCTCCGTTTGAACTAATTGCCAATTCAATCCATGAACCATGATAGTCAAGATATACATCAATCCGCAAGGCCATACTCAAAGTTAAATTTATCTCTCCACGCTCTACATTCTTTACAGTCACCTCCCAGATGGCAATGCCCTCTGATTCTCCGGTGGCATGATAAGGTTCGGTAAAATCTCTCATTACAAAATAATAACTACCTGCAAGTAAATTGATAATATTATGTTCTAACTCTCCCAGCATCCTAAAATCTCCATCTCTTGCTGGCAGAGAAGATACTATCGCCCATTTAAGGATTCCAGTCCCCCTCCAATCATAATTGACTTCCACATGATAACCATTGATTAAGGTACCAAAAGGCATACCAATCGGAGAAGGAGAATAAGTAAATGGAGCTCTACTTCTAACCCAATTTATCCTCACAGGTTTAATAATATGGATGGCTTGATAGTTGCTTATTCTCCTTCCACTTTCATCCTTTATAAAAAGACGATCATCTCTGTCGGGCGCGATGTTCTTGGGAATTTTTACGGTAATCCTGTTGGGAGAAAAGTTTATAAGCTCAGCGCTTCCACCATACTCCAGAACAACTCTTTTATTTCCAAAAGAGCTTCCAAAATTTCCTGTTATCTCAATGTGACTTCCCCGATAACAGGCTGCAGGAGCCCTAATCGGAATAAATGTCCCAAATCCTTTTTCCACAACTTCTGAGAGGTTATTATCTTCATTAAGCTCTTTCACCTGTCCCTCTCTGGATGCAAATTCTGACCAGAGAGGTTCATCCGCTTTTGCCTGAAATCTAAGCGCCTCAGGAATGGGAAGACCCTCACGGATAGGATTTATGCCTCTTGTTCTCCCTCCTATATCTATGCTCTGACCAGCCCTTAGACCGCTGAGACTTTCTTTAAATACTAACCCCCCTCCCTCTACAACGTCCTCCCTTACGGCGACATCAAACGGACCAGCATCAACATTACCAATATTCTTAACCCTTATGCTTACTGGGTATTCTACCTCAAATCTCTCACGATCTGTTGTTTTCATTATAGGGTCGGATACAGTAAAACTCTCAATAATCAAATCTGGTCCTGATACCCCTTTCCATCCTACCCTCTCTCCTTTAATTTGGACAGGTTCTTCCACTTTAATCCTCTGCGTGGCAGTGGCATATAGTAGATCTCTTCTCATAGGAGGAACTTCTTTAGGAGCTGCCTTTAAGGTCAATGTATAATCTCCTGCCTTCTCCGGTGGAGGACAGGAGATAAAAAGCCGAAGAGTCCTTCCATTAGGAAAGTTTATCTCCTGAGTTTGTTTCGATTGGTTATCTAAAAATAGACTTATCTTCACTGGTATAGTAGAGACATTTGAGGGAGAACTTAAAGAGAGATTATAAGAAACCGTAATTTGCCGTGTATCTGTGAAGATTACTTCTGGACTAATTCTATTGATGCTGAGACTACCCGTTACATCCTTTACCTCTTTTGGTTTTTCCTTTTGAGCAGGAGACGGCTGAAACATTTTTTCGCTCGGAGAAGGAGGACTCCGAGGTTCAGTGGGTTGCTGAGTAGGTTGTTGAGTAGGTGAAATAAGACGAGGTGCAACTTTTTCCTTTTCAGCGGAATAACTTATCCCTGACGAAACGCATAAAAAGGAAATAGGCACCCAAAAGATCAAAATTCCCAAAAAAATCTTTTTCCTGTTCATTTCTTCTCACCTCCTTTATGATCTAAAACTCAATTATGCAGTTCTTATACCACAGTTTTATCCGACTCACACGGTCAGAAAGAATATTCCACTTTATTTTATCCTTATGCTAATCGTGCGCTCTTCTTTGTTATTTCGCCACATAAAATCAGCATTTTCAAGTGTGTGGTTAGGATCTATCTCGACGGTAGCTGTGATAGTACCGCTGAAGTCCTGAGGAAGATGAATTTCAGTGGTAACGTATATAGGTCTTCCTCTCTCTGTAAGCGAGGCATAGCCGTCCTCATACAATCGATAGCCTTTAACATAGTCTAGTAGCTGACCATCTTCGGTTCTTAGTTTTAGAGTACAATTCCAGGGTATTGCCAGAGGAAGGCTGGGCCAATAATGACCTGTATTCTTGATTTCGAATTCAACTCTGACATAACGTAATTCAAATGGACTTCCTGGGCGTTCGCGATATGCGTCCATCTTAGTAATCCTTGGTTTAATGTCAAAGCCACGACCGATGAGAAAGACATTATCGCTTTCATCTTCAACCCAAATATTCTTGAAAGGCTCTCCATAATGTCCATAAATTTTTATTAGGAAAGTTAGATTTAGGGGAAATTCACCAGGGGCCACATCAGGAATTTGATAGAGAAACTCTCCTCTATTAGGGAAAGGACCTTTGTAATCGCGATTCCAGATTTTTCCACTGGGTTCCTTCTCATTAAGCCAGAATGAAACCTTCTCAATCGGTCCCTCGGTCTGGTACCGGATCATGATTCGATCCCCTGAATAAAAGGTCTCGCCACCATTCGGGTAGATAAGTCTGATTGAGCCAGAAGGTATCACAGGTTTGATCTTCTCTTTTGCTTTAGCAATATCCTGCCTAATTTCAGTTATAGTAAAAGGTCTATCACTTACATCACTGACATCCCCTGATTTTGTACGGACCATTATCCGGTAATCATCTCCTGTCTCGTAGCTTATTCCTCCGATCAATGGGTCACCTACTTTCCAATTATAGCTTGTTTGACTCTGGCTTAGGTTATCGGCAACCAGACCAAGCTCTCTGTTTGTTTTAAAAAGCAATATGGAATAGCCTTCAGATACATTTGTCGCTGACCATTGTATTGTCTTTACTTGCCCCTTTACCCACTTCTCTCCTCCATTTGGTGAAATAACCCTGATTTGTTTAGTCGGTATATGTATGTCTTTTTTGGAACTGAAACACCCTCTGAAGTACCCGAGGGAGCCGGTTTTTTTACCGGTGGCTGTATTCCTATCGGTGGCTGGCCGAACACCAGATTTAGACTTCCTAATAAAAATAAACCTACCCATATTAAAATCAATGCATTTTTAAACATATCCCACCTCCTCCTTTAATCGTCCTTCCTACTTTACTTACATGGGTTGATTGTAAGGAGTTTTGTATCCGTTGACTTCTTCGTTGTACCCACATACGTATGAGCTATTCCTGTAATTTGCAAAGGAGTAACTCTATCCACCTTATAGCTTAAATGACAATCGGGTTTCACCAATTTAAACTCCCTTTCAGAAACCTTAGTGACCGTTATAGGCTCTCCATCCCAGGGACAGTGCCTGTAGTTCCAGGAGTCCATGTTCTCGTGGCAGCCGTCAGATTCAGGGGCGGTTTAGTGGTGGTTTCATAATTGCTTACATACTTTCCCTCAATGACCAAGTCTCCAGGCAGTAGGCTAGACGGGGTGCCTTTAAACTCCACCGTGACCTTGTATATAAAGTCTGGACCACGCATAGCAGGCTTTTTGTAACACTTCGGCTCGGCTTCCATTTTTGTGATTTTCCAGATAGCAAAATCCTTGGGTTTTGGAAATGGTGCACCTGGTTTTGAAAGCTGTCCATAACAAAATTGGACACTGGCCAAAAAGGCGAGGGCTACCACCAGAACCGAAATTCCCAACAAACCCCTTCCTTTTTTCATCTCTCATACCTCCTTTTCGTATCTTGCCTATTTAGTAGGAATTCACTTCAAAAAGGTTCATACTTCCTAAAAAACAATCCTAAAATAGTAAAATAGCCAAAATGAAAATATTTTGCTCCCTTTACATGGTGTTCTATTTTGGTAAAGGTGCTTTTTTGGGAATTAAGGGTCCTTTCCTTATCTTCTCTGGCTCCTCTTTCCACATAATCGTAATCGCACGAGTAGAGGCCATATTTCCAACTTTGTCGAATGCCATAATGTAACAACCGGTGTGCCTCGCCCCAGGTGGTCGTGTGAGTTGGAGAAGATATGTATTACCTTCATGAGGTCTATTTTGAATATCTAAGATTCTACCGGTATCTTCAAGAAGTCTCACTTCTTTAACGCCAGCCCTTCCTCTATCTATAACATCTGCTCGAATACCGACCCTTGACTGAGTTGTTCTAAGACCCACCCTATGAGGATCGCTAGCATCTCCCGGAGGAGGAAAGACGTTAGAGATTAGAGGTGGTTGATCATCGGAATAGACAAAGAAACTTTTCTCATCAGTCCTTTCTACCTCATCCTTTGCAATAACGGTTATCATTCGACGTTCGGTACCATATACCCTTCCCCTCAAATACTGCTGGAGATTGGGGTTAAACCTTTCCCTTGCATTGATGGTTTCCCTGACGATGCCGTCCACTTTAATAGTGAATTCCTTAGTTCCCACATCGTCATTTGAGGTTACAACAATATTAAACCCTTCTGTTCCTCCCTTAACAACCGTCCCATCAGAAGGAGAATTTATAGAAAGATTCGGGCGAGTTAAATCAAGATAGAAATTTTTGTAGGTACTCTGCCGAGATTTTATGTTCCCTGGTACTATTTCAAATAATTCAGCAAAGTGAAGAAAGTCCACAGTAGTTCGGCAACTATATTTTCCGCCTTGATCGAGTAAAGTTGGTATATTCTGGTCATAGATGACCACCAATGGGTCTGTTGGTGAGTCAGGTCGGTTACTTTTAGAAAAAATTTTTCCATAAGGAAAAGGCTCACGACGACATACTAGCTCGGCTTTTACGACTATGCATGGAAATGGGAGATATCTAAGGTATATTCTTGCTCCAAAATGGCCTGTAAAACCGCTGTCCCCCATGAAAATATGGCCATCCTCAATAATGTCACGATCATAGTTAGTTAAATCCCACCGATCAACAATATCCTCAGGTGGATTACAATCATCAGCATAAGCTATTTCAATAAGTATTAAAAAAAATGCAAACATAAACAACACCATCTTTTGTACGGTCAATCTGTTTTTCATATCTCATTTCCCCCTTTCTTACATCTCTCCACACCTTCTTCACTTCACAGGCTCTTTTGGTATTTTGTGAGGGATTTTTGGTTTAAGCTCCCTTGCTATTATGGTAATTTTCTGACACACAGTGTTATTCCCTTCATTCGCTCCCTCTGGAACAACATTTGTTGAATCTGCAACTGCACACAGTTCATAATTCCCTGGTGGTATATTAGGGGGAATCATAGCTGGAAGTTGCATCTCCGATACTGAGGAGATAGACTCTCCAGGTTTAAGACTCATAATAAATCCTCGTCCGCACATATGCTCTGTTGTTGGTGGCGGAGGTGGACCAGCCCAACCCTTTAGGATAATATCAACATGAAAGTTCCTTGCCTCTAAGCCTCCTCTATTTTTTACAGAAATTTTAATCTTTCCTGATATATCCTCACCCTGAAAAGCAGTTGATGGACCCTTGAAACTCACGGTCAGGTCTGCTGGTAAAGCAGTTGCCTGGCCAAATGATGGACTTATCAATAACACATTGCCCCAAAAAGCAATGGCTACCAGCAGAACCAAAATTCCCAGTAAAACTCTTGCCTTGCTCATCTCTCACACCTCCTTTTCGTATCTTGCCTATTTAGTAGGAATTCACTTCAAAAAAGTTCATATTCCTTACAAAGGATTTGCGCCATCTGGGACGTCTCCGAAACGAAAATAGAAAAATACCTCAAACGAAACGGCATTTAACAGGCACCTCAATAAAAAAGCCCTCTTTACCCTGAAATCTTTCAGAATAGAAAGGGCTTTACCGGGGGCTAATTAGGACCGCACCTCCTCACAAAAGTCCATTAGCCTCTTTGAATATCTTCTTCTTTTTAAAGGATTCTTATATGAAAATCTTGGATAAATGTCAACGAATTTTTTCTCTAAGACAGGCGTCCAAACCCATTGGGACGGCTCTCAGAGCGGGTAAGATGAAGGCCGAGAAAATATTCTCTGACTCTATGATATTGAAAAATAATCTTAGAACCGCCCCGAAGAGAACCTACTCAAAGCTATATGGTGAGAAAGAGTAAGTTGACTTATGTAGAATTTTTTGATAGGTCCTTTTTACTAAAGAACCGTTCAGCGGAATCCATATCTTCATTCCATTATGAGAATTTTCCTATAACGAATATGTAAATACCGGCTCATCCTAACTCTGGCTGGTAGAAAAGAAAGGGACAACCCCGAAGCTTAGGTTTGAACCTTTTTGAAGAATTCTTGAACTAAATAAATGACAAGAGAGACGGAGGTGAAGAGAAATGAAGGCAAGAAGCATAGGGAAATATTGGTCAGTATTAGTCTATGGGGTTTTTTTGCTGGGTGGAATGATAACTTTCCCTAATCGAGCCATGGCCCCACCACCTTTTGAGAAAACGCCTAAGGCAGTGAAAGATCTATATGACCAGCGAAAGGAGCCAGTGACTCCTAAACCGCCAATTGGTCCTATTCAGATAAGTGGCCATGTCCGAGTGCCGGACGGCAGAGGGTTACCCAAGGTGAAGATTCAGCTTTACGAGCTTCCGGAACGTGGCGAAAAGAGATTTGTCAAAGAGACCGAGACTACAAGTGCGGGCTATTACAATATCCAGCTCGGTGAGACATGGGGTGGCAAAAAGGTAGGCCTCTTTGCCAAATATGCACAGTTCGGAGTTGGGGAGCATTTTTCACCATCTGAACATAGATTTCAAATTACATCCGCAATAACGGAAACCCGCAATTTTAGATATAACGGCCCACTTCCTGATCTTATGGTCCCCCAGCCTGAGATGAGCATTGCGGCGGTAGCGGCCATGGGTTTTGAAGTTAGAGGGGGTGTGTGTTATTTTTTGATCGCGGTATGGAATAGGGGTGGAGTTGAGTCAGGTCCTTTCAAGGTAAAGGTTAAATATTGGGATCGTCCCGGCGGCCCACAATTATTTAAAGAAAAAATTCAACCTGTCAGTTCAATAAGCCCTGGAAACTACAAAGCGGTGGAGGTGGAGCTTGGTCCTGGGACTTTGGAGGATAAGAAGTTAGGGGCGTTAGAGTCGGGAACAGGTAGATATGCAGTGAGTTCGGTACAGGTAGACTGTGAAGATTCCGTGATTGAAAGCAATGAGGACAACAACAGGCTTCCATGGTAGATTCAACAAGGAGAATAAGATATTGATCACAACGTTGTTTTGACAGAATTTTAAGGTTTTGTTCTAACCGAAAGCGGAGAGAAAACGAGGGGTTTTTGATCGGATTGAAGAAACCGGTTAATAAGGCCTGACTACAGGGAAAAGAATCCGCTCCAAACGGGAGAGTGCCCCCCGGTCCGAATCTCGGCTGCGGACCGGTTGTGCATCATGCGCTCATTCAATCGTGGAAGGAGAATCGTATCGGAAGAAACTCCGTCCAAAAGGGACCCATGAATCGCCCCTCTCTCCATCGTCTGAAGGGTTGAATTAACGAGTTCTTCGACACTGAATAACCGGGGGGGGTATCGGGTTTCCTCTTTCGGGGGACAGTGGAAGTTAAACCCGGGTCTGGTTTGAGAACTTTCTGAAAGGTTCTCCGTCGTTCGCCGAACCTCCCCTTTTCCCTTCTATCCCGGGATTGGAGGCTCTGTGTAGTGTTATTTTCCATTCGTAAAAAACAGCTATCACGAAGTTTGGAAAAAAGAGCTTGTGACGGTCAAAATGGAGCTAATTTATTGAAATCATAATGGTCCCAACGGGATTCGAACCCGTGTTACCGACGTGAGAGGCCGGTGTCCTAGGCCACTAGACGATGGGACCCTCCATGAGACCAAATTCCAATCGCCAAATAACAACCCGAACAAATCCCCAAGGTCGAAAAGGAGTCTTCGCTCGTCCCTTTTCCTTGGCGGAGACAAGGGCAGATGAAGAGTTTCGATGATTGGAGCTTAGGTCATTATTGGTTTCTGGGATTTGGAATTCGGTGCTTCTATGTCGTGTCCAAATTAACCCACAACCCATTAAAAATCAAGATCAAAAGTAATGCGTCCTGAAGCGTGGGGAAGATTGGATTGTTCGAGGCCGGGGACAGGCTGAGGTTTCCGCGATAAGATTTTCTCCGATATCCCTGTCCGATTCCGTGGAATTTCCCGGTAGAGTGAGCGTTTACGATCAAAAACGCAAGAGTGAAGAGCTGCCAATGTTCAATATCTTGTTTTTGGGATCGAAAAGGGTTTATACTATCCCCGATCGCCCAGCTGAAACTTTAAGGCATAAGGGTTTTCCTCTATGATTCCCATCCGGGATGCGATTCGGTCTAAAACCTTTCCCGTTGTCAACGCAACGCTCATTGGCTTAAACATCCTCGTCTTCCTCTGGCAGCTTGCTCAAGGGCCGCGACTGAAGGAAGCTCTCTTTCTTTATGGTA
>FWPV01004728.1_pt1 | contig 27106 bp, 24 predicted proteins | sample 2228371 | NCBI WGS metagenome assembly FWPV01 (sample SAMEA103939776, study PRJEB20133) | metagenome
AGATCGGGCACATGCCGCTGCACCAGCTCCAGGGCCAGGCGGCCGTTTTCGCCAGCCCACACCTCAAACCCTTCGAGCCGCAGCATGCGGATCAGGTTCTGGCGTATGCCCTCCTCGTCTTCGGCAATGACCAGTCGGGCGCTCATGGGCGTGGCCCCAGGTGCCTGGCCAGCACGTCCTTGAGCTGGGCCAGGTTGAAGGGTTTTGTGACGTAGCCCGACGCGCCCTGCTCCAGAGCCTGTTCCAGGCGCTCTTTTTCGGCGCTGGCCGACAGGAAAACAAAGGGCAGATCGCGCCCGCGTGGGTCGGCCCTCAAGGCGGCCAGCAGTTCGTACCCGTTCAGGCGCGGCATCATCACGTCGCACAACACCAGGTCGGGCCGGGGTTCGCCCAGCGCCAGGGCCAGACCGGCTTCGCCATCGGCCGCCTGCAGCACCTGATGCCCTTCGAGGCTGAGAAAACGCGCCAGGTTCTGACGGATGGGCAGTTCGTCGTCAATGACCAGCAGGGTTGCCATGGGATGATGAGGAGGTAGGTCAGATCAGCACACTGAAACGGGTACCTTGGCCCACCGTGCTGTGCACGTGTATCTGGCCCTGGTGCAAATCCACGGATTTCTTGACGATGGCCAGGCCCAGCCCCGTGCCCTGGATGTCGCCCACATTGCTGGCACGGTGGAAGGACTCGAACAGGTGGGCAATTTCATCCTCCGGAATACCTATGCCCTGATCCTGCACGACAAAGTGCACACGCTCGCCTTCGCGGCGCACCGTCCATTCCACCTGCCCGCCAGCTGGCGAATACTTCAGCGCGTTGGACAACAGGTTGCTGAAGATGTGCCGCAGCAGTTTCTCGTCAAAACACCCGGTGGCCACGTCGTCGTCCATGGTCAGCCGCACCTCGCTGTCCGCGTTCGGATGCTGGCTGCGCGCTTCGTCCACCAGGATGTGGCACAGCGCGCGCAAGTCCAGCTCTTTCGGCTGGCACTCCAGCATGTCGGCGTCGGTCTTGCCAATGGTCAGCACCCGGTCGAGCATGCGGGTCATGCGCTGCACGCCGGCTTCTATGCTCACCAGCAGCTCGTCGCGTTCGCCGGCCTCCATGCGATCCCCATACACACGCAGCAGCTCGGCGGAGGACAGGATGGTGGCCAGCGGAGTACGGAACTCGTGGCTGGTCATGGCCACAAAACGGGAACGCAGCTCGTTGAGTTCACGCTGCTGCGCCAGGGCCGTGCGTATGCCTTCCTCGGCCTGCTTGCGTTCGGTGATGTCGAGCAGTGTCCAGATCACGCCGGCGTCGGGGTCGCCATGCGAAACGCAACGCCCCGCCAGCAGGGCCCAGAAACTGCTGCCGTCCTGGCGCCGCAGCTGGCGCTCGGCGCTGAACTGCCCGTTCTGACGCAGCGCGTCTTCTGCGGCTGCCATGTCAATGGTCTGGGTGGCACCCTCCCCCAACAACAGGCTGCCGTCCTGGCCAATCAGCGCCGAAGGGCTGTAGCCGGTCATCTCGGCACATTTGTCGTTGGCCCAGACGATGCGCCGGCGCACGTTGTAGGTGATGCCCACCAGCGCGGTGTTGAGGATGGCCTCGCGCTCCGACGAGGTGCGTGCCAGGGCGTCTTCCAGCTCCTTGCGCCGCGATATGTCCATCATGCCCCAGACCGTGCCCTGGCTCAGATCGCGCGGGCTGACCGCTTTGCCCGACAGCGACACCCACAACATGCGGCCATCGAGCCGCCGCATCTGCAACTCGGTCTGATAGGACTCGCCGCGCGCAATACACGCCGCCACCTCGCCCCCCACCCGCAGGTAGGCCTCGCGCGAAGGGTAGACAGGCTCCAGCGTCTCGGGCAAGGGGTCGCCGGGCTGGGTGCCAAAAATATCCAGCATGGCGCGGTTGGCCCAGCGCAGGCGGCCATTGGGCGTGAGGAAAGCAATGCCCACGATGGAGCTTTCCAGAATCGTCTCACGCTCCTGCAGCGTGTTGGTGAGTCGGTTTTCCAGCGCCTTGCGCTCGGTCACGTCCGAGAAGAAGGTCAGGGTGGCGGTTTCTCCCTCCCACGGCACGATGGTCACCCCGATGTCCAGCCACCGCACTTGGCCATCGGGCAGCTGGATGCGGATCTCGTAGCGGTTGGGCACCTCCTCACCCGCCAGGCGGCGCTGGCGGCGCTGGTCAACCAGGGCGCGGTCGTCGGGGTGGATGCGTTCCAGGTAACCGCGCGCCAGCATGTCCTCGGTGCTCATCTGCACAATTTCGGCGGCCCGCCGGTTGGCAAACACAAAACGGGTGCCTTTGACCACCACCATGCCCTCGCCCACGTGCTCGATCACCGCGCGGTAGCGTTCTTCCGACTGGTGCAAGGCGTCGATCAGGGCTTTGGAGCCGGTGATGTCGGAGAAAAAGGTCATGGTGGCCGGGCGGCCCTGCCACTCGGCCTTGCTGGAATGGGTGCCCAGCCAGCGCACCGTACCGTCGCCGTGCAGGCGGCGGATTTCGCTGTGCACCACGATGTCTTCACCACGGTCGCGGCGCGCCAGCCGCTCTGCCACTTCGGCCCGGTCGTCCGGGTGCAGAATCTCCAGCGCCGAGAGGCCTTGCAGGCGCTCGGGCTCGATGCGCAGGATCTCGGCCGCCTGCGGGTTGGCGAACACCACCACCCCATCCTGGATCAGCATCATGCCTTCGCCCAGCTGTTCCACCACCGACTTGTAGCGCGCGTGCGCGTCAACCAATGCCTGCTGGACCGCTTTGCGCTCGGTCACGTCGCGTAAAAAAGCGCCAAAAGCCACCTCGTCGCCCTCGGTGGTGAAGCGCCAGACCGACAACTCGGCGGGGAAACGTTGCCCATCCTTGCGCAAGGCCTCCACCTCCACCAGCCGGTTGAGGATGCGGCTCACGCCGGTGTTGAGGTAGCGCTTGAGGCCGTTTTCGTGGGCCGTCCGGTGTTCGGGCGGGATGATCAGGTCGGACAACAACCGGCCCAGGGCTTCGGCGTGGGACCAGCCCAACAGCCGTTCGGCGCTGGGGTTCCAGTCGATCACCCGGCCCGTCGCGTCCATGGCCAGCACGGCATCGCTGGTGGAATCCAGCAGACTCAGCAAATGGCGCTCGCGCTGGCGCAGGTGGCTGATCTCGCCCAGCAGGGTCTCCAGGTCGGCCGTCTGGCTCAGCTCAACGGGCACGGCATGTGGTTGGTTCATGGACGCGAAGGTATTCATCCAGGTACAGGACCCGTCGGAAACATTCTGTCATGCCCATACGAACATTTACAAACAATTTCAAATGGCGCCAGGCCTCGCTTCAGCGCGTGCGGCCAGGCACGTGGTGCAGCTCGGAGCGGTAAAAACGCAGGATGCGTTTCACATAGGCCTGTGTTTCCTGGTAAGGCGGCACCCCGCCGTGGCGCTCCACCGCGCGTTCGCCGGCGTTGTAGGCGGCCGAGGTGAGGGCCACGTCTCCTTCGAAACGCGCCAGCAGCCATTTGAGGTAGGCCAGCCCACCCCGCACGTTCTGCTCGGGGTCGCGGATGTTGCGCACGCCAAAACGTTCGGCGGTGTCGGGGATCAGCTGCATCAGGCCCTGGGCATTTTTGGGCGATACCGCCTCGGCGTCGAAGTTGGACTCGGCACGGGCGATGGCCAGCGCCAGGCGCGGGTCCACCGCAAAACGGGGTGCCAGCAACTGGATCAGCTGCGCATGGCGGCGTTTGTCGGCGGGCAAGGCCAGCACATAACGCTCAACCACCTCGTGTGGCACCACCTCGGTGGGCTGTGGCACGCTCGGGGTGGCCAGGGCCAGCACTTCGCCCGTCAGCTGGCATCCGGGTGGCTCACCCATCACCAGCGCCGTGCCAGACGCCGTGGCAGTGGCCTGCAACTCCAGCAACACACTGGCCGCCAGCACGTGGCCACGCTGTGCCGCCAACGCCAGCGACGCATGACCTTGCGCGCGCTGTGCGGGGTCGGGGCTGTCGGCCAACATGCGGCCCAGCCGGTATTGGGCGTCCACCTGGCCCAGCCGTGCTGCCTGGCAATACCGGTCGGCCGCCTCGGGCAGCCAGCCCGCCACCTGGGCGGCATAGGCCTGCTCGAGCAGGCGCGACAGCACGGGCGCATCTTCCGTCCAGTCGGGTGGTGGGTCGGCAGGCAGGCCTGGCCGCACAGAGGCGGCAGCGCCGCCAGACAGGACGGCCGCCAGCACCAGCACCCGGCTGGCGCGCGACTTCAAACGGACAAGCGATGGAACCCACATGCCGTCATTGTCGGCCTTTGAAGGGGGTTTGTCAGTCCGGTTGACCCACATCAAACCGGGCGCGCCCGCCGCCCTGGCGCCCCACACACGCTCTGACACAATGGGCGACAGCCATGAGCACGCACACACCCTCCCCACTCTCCGTCCTGCAACAGCACCGGGTGCTGGGGCAGCTGGCCGCCGCCCCACTGGACGCCCTGGCACGCCAGGCCACGCTGACACAACACGCCGACGGCGAGCTGGTGGCCGCGCCCGGCCAACTGGCCGATCAGCTGTGGCTGCTGGCCCTGGGCAGCGCCCGGCTGGAAGACACCGAACAGGGCTGGCACTTGGATCTGCAAGCGGGCGACTGGGTGGGCGCTGGCGTCAGCAGCCCGGCGGTGCAGCAACAAGCCCAGTTGGTGGCCGCGCAGGACGCCACGCTGTTGGCACTGCCCCTGGCCGCGCTGGTGGCGGCCTGTGCCGAGGCGCCGGCCCTGGCCAGCCAGCTGGGCACCCTGCCCGCCGCGGCTGGCAGCCCGGGCCTGGAGCGGGTGCACAACGACCCGGCCATGAACCTGCTGGCCACCCCCATGCGCAGCCTGCTCAAGCGCGAGCCCATCGTGGCGCCCCCCACCGCCACCATACGGGAGGTGGCCACCATCATGGCCACACAGCGCGCCTCCTCCGTGCTGCTGATCGAACAAGACCTGCTGTTTGGCATCGTCACCGACCGCGACCTGCGCAACCGCGTGGTGGCGCAGGGCCTGGACATCGAGCGCCCGGTGGCCGACATCGCCACCCTGGCCCCGTTGACCGTGCAGGCCCGCAGCCCGGCCTTTGAGGCCTTGTTGCTGATGGCACGCCACAACATCCACCACCTGCCGGTGATGGATGGACAGCACATCCTCGGCATGGTCACCGCCACCGACCTCACCGAACAACACAGCACCTCGGCCGTGTACCTGGCCAGCGACATCTACAAACAAACCACCATCGCGGGCCTGGCGGCGGTGAGTGCGCGCGTCAAGCGCCTGCAGCGCCACCTGGCCGCCGCCGACGCCAGCGCCTACAGCACGGGCCACATCGTCACCACCATCACCGATGCGCTGACCACCCGCCTCATCCACCTGGCCGAAGCCGAGCTGGGCCCCGCGCCCGTGGACTACGTATGGGTGGCGGCGGGTTCGCAGGCACGCAGCGAGCAGACCGCCAAAAGCGACCAGGACAACTGCCTGGTGCTGGACGACAGCTTTGATGAATCGCAACACGGCGGGTATTTCCGCGCCTTTTCCAAGTTCGTCTGCGATGGCCTGGACGCTTGTGGCTACGTGCATTGCCCTGGCGAGATGATGGCCATGACCGACCAGTGGCGCCAGCCCCTCTCGCGTTGGCGGCGCTATTTCCGGCAGTGGGTGGCGCAGCCCGAGCCCAAGGCGCTGATGCTGACCTGTGTGTTCTTCGACCTGCGCGCCGTGCATGGCAACACCGCCCTGCTGGATGGCCTGCGCCGGCAGGTGCTGGACGAAACCCGGGGCAACACCCTGTTTCTGGCCCACATGGTGGGCAATGCGCTCAAGCACCGCCCGCCCCTGGGCCTGTTCGGCCAGATTTCCCCCACCCGGGGCGGCGAACACAGCGGCACCATCGACCTCAAACACACGGGCATCGTGCCCATCGTGGACCTCGCGCGCGTGTACGCGCTGGCCGGCGGGCTGGACGCCGTCAACACCCACGACCGGCTGGAGCAGGCTGCCCACGCCGGCGAGGTGAGCGAGGACAGCGCGCGCGACCTGCGTGACGCGCTGGAATCGCTGGGCAAAATCCGCATCGCCCACCAGGCGCGGCAAATCGAACGCGGCCAGTCGCCCGACAACTTTTTGCGTCCCGACGAGCTCAGCAATGTCGAGCGCGCCCACCTGAAGTCGGCCTTTGGCGTGGTGCAACAGCTGCAAAGCGTGTTGGGCCAACGCTACCAGGGCGGGCGGTTCTGAGTCAGTACTTCAGCCGCGCGTAGTAGGTTTTTTCGGCCGCTTCGCGCGCCTGACGCAAGGTGTGTATGCCCTGCTGCCGCAGCAAGGGCAGCAGACGCAACAGCACCTCGGCGGTCACCAGGGCGTCGCCCAGTGCGGTGTGGCGGCCCAACACGGTGATGTCAAAACGCTCGGCAATCGCTTCCAGGCGGTGCGACTCCTGGCTGGGCTGGGCCACCGCCGACAACAACAAGGTGTCGAGCACGGGCTGTCGGAAGCTCAGGCCGGTTCGACGCTCCAGCAGCTGCAGAAACTTCATGTCGAAGGCTGCGTTGTGCGCCACCAGCACGGTGTCTTGCGCGAAGGCGTGGAAGGCGGGCAATACGGCGGTGATGGCGGGCTGGTCGCGCACCATCTCGTCGGTGATGCCGTGGATGGGAATGGACGCCGCAGGTATGGCGCGGCCGGGGTGGACCAGTTGCTCGAAGCTCTCCTGCCGCAGCAGCTTGCCGTTGACGATGCGGGTGGCCCCGATCTGGATGATCTCGTCGCCACCGGACGGGTTCAGGCCGGTGGTTTCGGTGTCGAACACCGTGTAGGTCAGCTCGGTCAGTGGCACGTCGTCCAGGTCGCTGGCCACACCCCGCACGCTGAAGAGGTCGAAGTCGTAGTACTCGGGCCGGCTTTCGAGCTGGGCCAACGCGGCCTGCTCGGCGCCCTCCTGGGCACTGGCCTGCGGCAGCAGAAATCGAAAAAACGCCTGCGAGCGGGCGCGGTCACGCTCGAACCACATTTCGCCGCTGTGGCGGTCCAGCACGTCGCGCACGCTCAAGGGCAGATGCTCGGCCCCCAGGCGCATGGCGTCCATTTCCCAACTCATCACGGTTTCGGTGCTCATGGCCGAGCCGTTCCAGATGAGGTCGAGCTGGGCCCGACCGCCGGCCGAAGCCACCCGCAAGGCCACAAAGGGCAAGCCAAATTCGTCGCGCAGGCGCTGCGAGAGGTAGGCCAGCGCCTGCAGCAGGATGAAGCTGTCCACCCGCAGCCACAAGCCGGCCTCGACCGCTTCAACCACCACCTTGAAGCCACAGTGCGCCTCGATGCGCCGCTGCGCGGCGGTCACCAAATCCGCGGCCAACATTTCCTCCATCGGCCAGCGGGTTTTCAGGCCCTCGGCGGCGCGCTGTGTGCTGGCGTTGAGCCGTGTGGTCAGGGTGCGCACTTCGTCGCGCACCACCGACAGAAAACGCTCGCGCATGGCGGGCTCCAGGTCGTCGAAACCCAGCATGTCCACCGCCGCCTGGATGTTGGCCAGCGCCGAACGGCTGCCGTCGGTCAGGGCCTGCAGGGTCTGGTCGCGTTGGGCCTCTTCCTCAAAGTGGCGCGTCACGTTGTCCAGCATGAGCACAAACCCGGCCAGCGGTGCTTGCGCGTCGTCGCTGCCCACCTGCCCCACCGGCGCCATCTGCACCTTGAGCAGCTGGCCCGAGCGGGTGGTGGTGATGAACTGGGCCGAGGGATGGGAAGCGCCCCGGGCGCGCCGCTCCTGAATGCGCTCCAGCGCATGGGCCACCAGTTCGCGCTCGAACACCGCGTAGATGGAACGGCCAATGCCCACCAGCTCGGCGCCACCGGCCAGCGTGGGGGCTTGCGAGAGCGCGCGGAACTGCAGGCGCGCGCGGTTGTTGTAGAGCAGGATGCGGCCGTCCAGGTTGCACACCACCACGCTTTGTGTGAGTTCGGCCATCAACGCGGCCAGGCGGTTTTTTTCCTGTTGCACGCCCTGGCTGGCCTGGGCGATCTGCGCCGCCACGTCGCCACGCAAGGCCTCGCGCTGGTCGGCCAGGTCGTTGATGGCGGCGGACAGGGCGGCCATGCCCGTGTCGCCCTGCACCACCAGCCGTTTGCTGAAGGCGCCACCCAGCATGCCACGCACCTGTTCCGCCAGCCGCTGTGGGGCGCCCACGTGGCGTTTGTGCACGCGCTGCCAGAACGCCCACCAGCCAATGGCCCCCAGCACCCAGGCCATGACCAGCAAGGCGGCGCGTGGCCCGAGCAGATCGGCCACCTGGGTTTGTTCCTGTGGCTCCAGTGTGGACCACAACATGCCCAGTGTGAGCAGCAACCAGGCGCCCAGCGCCAAGGCGCCGGCCGCCACCATGCCCCACAGGCCTTTCTCGCGCCTCATCATCCTGCCGCCCCCAGCATCTCGGCCACCTTCAACACCAGCTCGCGGGTGGAGAACGGTTTGGTCATGTAGGCGTTGGCACCCAGCGCCATGCCTTTGGCCACGTCGGTTTCGCGGCCGCGTGCGGTCAACATCAGGATGGGGGTGGCCTCGATGCCGGGCGTGGTGCGCACCGCCTGGCAGACCTCGAAGCCGGTCTTGTGCGGCATCATCACGTCCAGCAGCACCAGATCGGGGTGCTCGCGCGCGATGGTGTCCAACGCTTCCTGGCCGTCGCGCGCCACCAGCACCTGGTAGCCCTCGCGTTTGAGCAGGTACTCCAGCGAAATGACGATGTTGGGCTCGTCGTCGGCGATCAGAATTTTGTGGCTTGTGTTCATGGTGTGTCTCCCTCCACTGGAACGTTGTTGTCTTGACGCGACCAGGGCAGGCTGAAGCAAAAGCAGGCGCCTGTCGCGCTGGGCGCCAACCACAGGCGCCCCCCGAAGTGTTCGATGATCTGGCGGCTGATGGGCAGGCCCAGGCCGGTGCCCTGCGGGCGGTTGGCCGCATCGCCGCCCTGGCGGAATTTCTCGAAGATCAGGCCTTGTTGCGCCGCCGGCACGCCAGGCCCGTTGTCTTGCACCCGCACCGTGAGACCTTGTTCGTCGCTGACCAGGCTCAGCACCACCTCACCACCCGGCACCGGCACAAACTTGGCGGCGTTGGAGAGCAGGTTGAGCAGCACCTGGGTGAGGCGGTCGGGGTCGGCAAACAGCGGCGGCACTCGGTCCGGCATGTCCAGCGTGAGACGGCACTGGCGCTCGCGGAACAGCTCGGCCGTGGTGCTGGTGGCCTGCTCGATCAGCACACACATGTCCACCGGGCTGTTGTGCCATTCGGCGTGGCCCGACTCGATCTTGGCCATGTCCAGCACCTGGTTGACCAGGCGCGAGAGGCGCTCGGTCTCACCAACGATGATGGCCACAAACTGCTGGCGCTGGGCGGTGTCCATCTGGGCATCGTCACGCATGAGTTCGGCCAGCGCACGTATGGACGTCAGGGGCGTGCGCAACTCGTGGGTCACGGACGACATGAAGTCGTCCTTCAGGCGGTCCAGGCTCTTGAGCTGGTCGTTGGCGCGGCGCAGCTCTTCGGTGGCACGCTCCAGCGAGCGCGACTTGTCCTCCAGCTCGCGCGAATAGGCGCGCAGTTGAGAGCTTTCATCGAGGATGCGCAACACGTCGTCGGGCGACAGGGCTTCTTCCTCGGCCACCGAAGCCACCAGCACCCGCGCGGACGCACTGCCGACGGCGCCCGCGAGCTGTGTCTCGACGAAGTGGACAAACCGGGGGTCGGCCTGCAAATGACTGGTATCGCGCAAACCTTGCTCGCGCGCGTACCGCGCCCACAACATGGCCGTGTGACTGGCGCCCAGAAAACGTTGGCACAGGCGGTTCAAGTCGGCCACGCTCGCGCGGCCTTGCCAGAACACCGGGTCGCGGCTGGCGGTGCGCTCGAACACATCCACAAACAGCATGGCCTGGCTGGCCTCCTGGCCCGAGGGCGGCCGCCACAGCGACACCCCCACGTAAACGGCGGTGTTGACCAGCAGGCTCCAGAACAGCGCGTGCGTCAGGCTGTCCAGGCCTTGCAAGCCCAACAGCTGCTCGGGCCGCAACAGAGCCAGGCCCCAAGCGCCCTGCTGGATGAAGCTGTCGTCCATCCAGCCCGACTTGGCAATGGACGGCAGCATCAGCGTGTAGCCCCACATCAGAAAACCGGCCAGCAGCCCGGCCAAAGCGGCGCGTTGGGTGCCCCCCTTCCAGTACAAACCACCCAGCACCGCCGGAGCAAACTGGGCCACGGCGGCAAAGCTGATGAGCCCGATGCTGACCAGCGCGTAGGCCTCACCGGCGATGTGGAAGTAGGCGTAGCCCAGCAGCAAGATGCCCAGGATGGCGGCCCGCCGAATGCCCAACAACACACGCGTGAGGTCGGCACCGCCGCCGCTGCGCCAACGGTCGGAGCGCAGCAGCCAGGGCAGCACCAGCTCGTTGCACACCATGGTCGACACCGCAATGGCCTCGACGATCACCATGCCGGTGGCGGCCGACAGCCCGCCGATGAACACGAACAAGGCCAGCGCCGACTGCCCGGCCGCCAGCGGCAGCGACATGACAAAGTTCTCGGCGCCACTGGCGCTGCCAAAGTGCAACAGGCCCCCCACCGCGATGGGCAACACAAACAGGTTGATCAGCAGCAGGTAAAGCGGGAACACCCAGGCAGCTCGCCTCAGGTGGTTCTCGTGCACGTTCTCCACCACCATCACCTGGAACTGGCGCGGCAGCAGCAGCACCGACAACATGGAGAGCAGCGTCAGCGCGAACCACTGCGTCCAGGCAAAGGGCGTGCCCTGCTCCAGGCGCAGCAGGCGGGTGATGTCAGGCACGGCGCGGGCACGGGCGAACAGGTCTTGCAGGCCATCGAACAGGACGTACACCACAAACAGGCCCACCGCCAGAAAGGCCACCAGTTTGACCAGGGACTCGAACGCAATGGCCGCCACCAAACCTTCGTGGCGCTCGGTGTTGTCGAGGTGGCGGGCGCCAAACACCATGGTGAAACCGGCCAGCGCCAGCGCGATGTAGAAGGTGCTGTCGCTGCTCCAGTGCGGCGATGCGGTGCTGGCATTGCCCGAGGTGAGCAGGGCGTACCCGGCCGAAATGGCTTTGAGCTGCAAGGCAATGTAAGGAATGATGCCCACCAGCGCGATCAGCGTGACCAGGCCGGCCAGCAGGTGGCTTTTGCCGTAGCGGCTGCCGATGAAGTCGGCGATGGAGGTGATGCGATAGGTTTTGGCGATGCGCACGATCTTGCGCAGCACCACCCAGCCCAACACCATGGCCAGCGTGGGCCCCAGGTAAATGGGCAGAAACCACACACCGCCGGTGGCGGCGCGGCCCACGCTACCGAAATAGGTCCAGGCGGTGCAGTACACCGCCATCGACAAAGAGTAGGTCCAAGGGTTGGCGATCAGCGAACGACCCTGGGCGGCGCGGCGGTCGCCCCAATGCGCCACCGCAAACAGCAGCAACAGGTAGGCAAACGATGAGCCAATGACCAGCGCGGGCGAGAGCATGGGTGGCCTCTACCGGTCGGCCGGGGGCGCGCGCCCGCCTTCGGCGCCACCCCGCTCCACCACCCAGGCCACTCCGGCGATCAGCAGCGCCCACAACACAAACAGGGCCACCGGAAACACGGGCAGGCCCCACCAGGACGCATCGTGGTCCCACAAGGCCAGCAAGGGAAAATTGAACAGCAGCCAGCCGGCCACAAACAGGGCCAGCAGGCGCTGGGTACCGAGTTGCTCCAGCACGGCAGTCTCCTGAACAGGGGCTCAAACCGCTGGGGTCGCCCTCTTCCGGTCATTGTGCCGCAGGCACTTACCGCCCACTTACGTTGGTGTGGCGCAGTCGGACTCCGGTTTGACCCCCGTCAACTTTTGGCGCTCTGCAAGGCCTTGGCTTCGCGCGCGGCCTTGGTGTGCGCGTGGCGCGACAGGCCGAAACTGGCGAAAACCTTGCACCAGATGGTGGAGCCGGCAATCGCTGACCAGGTGTCGTAGTGGAGTTGGCCGAGCACCACCAACACGATGACAGCAGCAGCGATGGTGCCCGCGATCAGGTTGATGGCCATCTCGTAGGGCGCGAATTGGGCCGCATTCGGTGGCGACACGCCATGTTTGAGCGCCACCTCGGAGAAGTCGCGACGCACCAGGATGCGCCAGGCACGGCGCAACCAGAAGAAGGCCATGGGAAACAGCGCCAGAAAAAGAATCCAGGTCACGGCCACACTGACGTCAAACACCATGGGGGGTCACTCCTGACGGAAAAAGCGCAAGAAAAAAGCCCTGCCAGCGTGGCCGGCAGGGCCCCTATTGTGGCCCCCGTTCGCCAGAGCGAACAGGGGCGTTTTCACGGGTGCTCAGTGAGCGCCGTCCACGGCCTTGGCGCCACGCGGGATGCGCACGGCTTCGACCATGGCCTGGATGTGAGCGGGCGGCTCTTTGGTGACCTTGTCAACCAGGAAGGCCACCACAAAGTTCACCATCGCGCCCACGGCACCAAAGGCTTCCGGCGTGATGCCGAAGAAGCTGTTCGGGCCGCCGATCATGTCGACGAAGTCCGTGCCCTTGATGAAGAAGATGCCCTTGTGTGCGAACACATAGAACAGGGTCACGGCCAAGCCAGCGATCATGCCGGCCATGGCGCCTTCTTTGTTCATCTTCTTGGAGAAGATGCCCATCATGATGGCGGGGAACAGCGAGGATGCGGCAATACCGAAGGCCAGGGCCACGGTACCGGCGGCGAAGCCCGGCGGGTTCAGGCCCAGCCAGCCAGCGATAACGATGGCCACAGCCATGGCAACCTTGCCGGCCAGCAGCTCGTTCTTTTCACTGATGTTGGGCACAAACACGCCCTTCACCAGATCGTGGGAGACGGCCGCAGAGATGGCCATCAGCAGACCGGCCGCCGTGGACAGCGCCGCTGCCAGACCACCCGCCGCCACCAGCGCGATCACCCAGTTGGGCAGCAGCGCGATTTCGGGGTTGGCCATCACGATGATGTCGGCGTTGACGGTCAGCTCGTTGCCTTTCCAGCCAGCAGCGTCGGCCTTGGCCTTGGCGGCTTCGTTTTTGGTGGCCGAGTTGTAGTACTGGATACGGCCGTCACCGTTCTTGTCTTCCCACTTCAGCAGGCCGGTTTTTTCCCAGCGCTTCATCCAGTCGGGGCGGTCTTCGTTCTTGATGCTGGCTTCCGGCGCGTACAGGTCACCACCGGCCTTGACGGCGGTGTTGACGGTGGCGTGCAGGTTCAGCTTGGCCATCGCAGCCACGGCAGGTGCGGTGGTGTACAGGATGGCGATGAAGACCAGTGCCCAGCCTGCGGAAGAACGGGCGTCCTTGACCGATGGCACGGTGAAGAAGCGCATGATCACGTGCGGCAGGCCGGCGGTACCGATCATCAGCGACAGCGTGTACATGAACATGTTGAGCGTGCTGCCAGGCAGTTGGGTGGTGTACTTGCCAAAGCCCAGATCGGTCACGACCGAGTCCAGCTTGGCCAACAGGGTCATGTCGGTGCCCGAGAAGCCGCCACCCAGACCAAACTGGGGAATCGGGTTGCCGGTGAGTTGCAGCGAGATGAAGATGGCCGGCACGGTGTAGGCCAGGATCAGCACGATGTACTGAGCAACCTGCGTGTAGGTGATGCCCTTCATGCCACCGAACACAGCGTAGGCAAACACGATGGCCATGCCCACATAGATGCCAACTTCGCTGCTCACGCCCAGGAAGCGCGAGAAGGCCACGCCCACACCCGTCATCTGACCGATGATGTAGGTGATGGAGGCGGTCAGCAGGCAGATCACGGCCACGGTGGACGCCGACTTCGAGTAGAAGCGGTCACCAATGAACTGGGGCACGGTGAACTTGCCAAACTTGCGCAGGTAGGGCGCGAGCAACATGGCCAGGATCACGTAGCCGCCGGTCCAACCCATGAGGAACAGCGCACCGCCGTAGCCCATGTTGGAGATGAGGCCAGCCATGGAGATGAAGGAAGCTGCCGACATCCAGTCGGCGGCCGTGGCCATGCCGTTGAGCTTGGGGCCAACCTGGCCGCCGGCTGCGTAGAACTCGCTGGTGGAGCCTGCACGGGCCCAGATCGCGATGCCGATGTAGAGCGCAAAGCTCAGACCGACCACGATGTAAATGGTGGTTTGTAGATCCATGGTTCAGTCCTCGTGCACGTCAAACTGACGGTCGATGTCGCCCATCTTCTTGGCGTAATAAAAAATCAGCGCAATGAAGATGTAGATGGAGCCCTGCTGAGCAAACCAGAAACCCAATGGGTAGCCGCCGAGCTTGATGTTGTTGAGCACATCGACAAACAAGATGCCGGCGCCAAACGACACCACAAACCAAACGATCATGATCTTGGTCAGCAGGCCCAGCGTGGCTTTCCAGTAGGCCTGACTGTTCGAGTCTTCCTTCATGAAATCTCCTCGTTGTAAGAAAAAAATCAGCAGCGAACCGCTGACCCCGGAAACCCGGATCAGAAACACTCTTCACCGTGGTCGAGCAGACTGTCGTGGTGCTTGCTTACAGTTAACTGATCAACCCCGTCAGGTTTGACAATCAACCCATGAATTCAGGGTAAACACCGAGGGCGCCGCGTGGACCGCCCTCGCAACGTCATGCCTGACGGTGTGCCCATTTCAGGACGTGTTGGTGCAGTTGTTCCACGCCGTCGGTGAGCGCCGCCGGACCGGGCTGCAGGATGTCGGCCGACTTGATCTCGAACAGCTGGCCGTCGCGCACCGCTGGCACCACCTGCCAGCCGGGTCGTGCCGCGACTTTTTCGGGCCGGAATTTTTTGCCGCACCAGGAGCCGATCACGATGTCGGGCGCGCGGTCGATGATGTGCTGACCGGTGGCAATGATGCGGTCTTTGCCGAGCGGCTTGGCGGCGAGCTCGGGAAAGCAATCGTCGCCACCCGCGAGGGTGAGCAACTCCGACACCCAGCGTATGGCGCTGATGTGGGGTTCGTCCCATTCCTCAAAATAGATGCGCGGTCGCCTGGGCAGGGCCGCTGCGGCAGCGGCAATGGCGTCCAGCCGGGCTCGCATGGCGGCCACCCGCGCCAAGCCTTGATCGGCCTGCCCCACCATGGCGGCCACCTGGTACAGCACCGAAAAAATCTCGTCCACGCTGCGCTGGTTGAACACCGTCACCTGCACGCCCTGGCGCACCAGGGCGGAGGCGATGTCGGCTTGCAGGTCGGAAAAGCCCAGCACGCAATCGGGCTCCAGCGCCAGAATCTTGTCGATCTTGGCGCTGAGGAAGGCCGAGACCTTGGGCTTCTCCTCGCGCGCGCGGCGCGGCCGCACGGTGTAGCCCGAGATGCCGACGATGCGGGCCTCCTGCCCCAGCAGGTAGAGCCACTCGGTGGTCTCTTCCGTGAGGCAGACGATGCGCTGCGGCCCTGGGCGTGCCGGGTCGAAACGCCCCGGGCCCGGGGTCAGGCTCACTTCGGCGCCCACTTCAGGCCGGCGTAGAAGGTGCGCCCCGGCGTCGCGTAACCGCGGATGGTCTGGTAGTCCTTGCCGCCCACGTTGTCCACCCGCAGCAGCAGCGACCAGTCCTTGCCCAATGGGCGGCTGGCGAACAGGTTGACCAGGCCGTAGCCCCCCAGGCGCTCGGTGTTGGCCACGTCGCTGTAGCGTTCACCGGAGAGCTTCCATTCGGCGCCCCACAACCATTCGGCGCTGCGGGTGTCGGCGCTCAGGCTGGCGTGCCGTTTGGCTCGCCGCACCAGGCGCTTGCCGGTGTCGAGGTTGCGCGGGTCCTGCAGGTCCAGCGAGGCGCTGAGGTTGAAGTCACCGACCCGCCGCGCTGCCTGGAGCGTCACGCCGCTGAAGCGCGCGCGCGCGGTGTTGGCGTAGCAGCCGGCCCAGTCGCCCAGACCGTTGAGGCAAGGGCCGGGGCCAGAGACGTAATCGATCAGGTCGGACACCGTGTTGCGGTAGGCGACGATGCCATAACGTGTGCTCTGGTGGGTGTAGCGCAGACCGGCTTCCAGGTTGCGGCCAGACTCAGGCTTGAGGTCGGGCACACCGTAGACGCTGAAACGCTGGAACAAGGTGGGCGCGCGGAAGGAGGTGCCGGCCGAGGCGGTGGCGCGCCAGCCGGGCGCGAAGCTGTAGGCGTATGCGGCGCTGCCGGTGGTCTTGTTGCCAAACTCGCTGTCCTTGTCGTGGCGGGCATTGAGCTGCAAGGCGTGCGCCCCGGCATTCCAGCCATAACCCAGCGCCAGCGCGTCCTGGTGGCGGCCGGAAATGGTGGGCGTGGTGCTGCTGTTGTCCAGCTCGTCTTCACGGCGCTCCAGTGCGGCGGTGAACACCTGTGCGCCCAGGCGCCATTCGTTGTGGAACAGGTGACTGGTGATGTCGGTCGCGGTGAGGAAGCTGAAGGGCAGGCTGTCGTAGCGGTCGCGGCTGCGGCTGCTGCTCACGCGCGTCTGGTAACAGTCGGACCAACGCGCCGTCCAGTTCAGCCCCAAGGTGGTGAGGTCGTGCACGCTGCGGTCGTCCACGTCGGGCGTGTAACCGTCGTACTGGCTGTTCACGTGGCTGGTCAGGGCCGTGGCTTCCAGCCGGTGGCGCGCGTCCACCTGCCAGCCCAGGCGAACCGACGCCGAGCGGTTGCGGTGACCATCTTTGTCGGGGTTGGCGCCGGGTTGCGAATCGAAGCCGCTGGCACGTTCGCCCGCCAGCGACAAGGCGTAGTCCACCGTGCCATTGCCGCCACTGAGGCCCAGTTGTGTGCTGGCCAGGCCATGGCTGCCCACGCCCAGCGAGGCGGTGGGTGCAAAACCAGCCTCGCCCTTGCGGGTGAACAGTTGCAGCACGCCACCCACGGCATCGGAGCCGTACACAGCGGCGGCCGGGCCACGCACCAGCTCGATGCGGTCGATCTGAGCGAGTGGCAACGCGTTCCAGGTCACGCCGCCGGTGGACTGCGAATCCACCCGCACGCCGTCGATGAAAACGGCGGTGAAACGCGGGTCGGCCCCGCGCACAAACACGCCGGTGACCGATGCCTGGCCGCCGGTGCGGGCCAGTTCCACGCCAGGGAGACGCGCCAGCACGTCGGCCAGGCCCACGGCGCCGCTGCGCTCGATGGCTTCGCGATCGACCACGGTGACGTCGGCCACCACGTCCATCAGGGGTTGGGCCACGCGCGTGGCGGTGACCACGGTTTCGCGCAGTTGCGCGGTCTGTTGCTGGGCGTGGGCGGAGCTGGTGGGCCAAACCAGGGTCAGGGCCAGGGGCAGCGCGGCAAGGGGGGCGCCGGGGGTGCGGGAACGCATGGGATTGTCCATCGATCAAGGTGTCCTCACCGCCTTCCCCGACGGTGCCTGGACGTCAAGGCAGCGCGCACCTGGGCGCGCACCACCACCTTGTTGGCCGGTATCCGGGCTGGCGGAGCGATTCCCTTCGCCTTCCCAGGACCCGTGTGGGCCACCAGTGGCGTTGAAGGAAACGGAGGCGTGGCCGCTGTGCGAAGCCACTTTCTCGTCCGCTTACCGTTGCGGGGGCAGCGCTGGTTAGACACCGCCTGTGCAGGCAGCCATCCCCCAGCTTCCCGTTGAACTGCGGCATGTGAACCACACCGCGAGCACCAACCCGGCGATTGTAACGACCACCCCCTTGCGGCGCGCCTACAATGGTGCCGACATGGCCGCCAACCACCCCATCGATCAGATTGCCGAGCGCGTCGAGCGCCTGCTGCTGCGACACGAGGAACTGCGCCGCACCAACGCCTTGCTGGCCGAACAGGTGCGCACGCTGACCCAGGAACGCGACGCCCTCAAGGGCCGTCTGAGCGCCGCCCGCCAGCGCATCGACACCCTGATCCAGCGACTGCCCGCCCCCGGCGTGAAAGACGAAGCATGAGCAAGCCTGGCCTGAAGCAAATCGACGTTCAGATCATGGGCAACAGCTACCTGCTGGCCTGCCCCGAAGGGGGTGAAGCCACCTTGCTGGACGCGGTGGAAAAAGTCGATGCGGCCATGTGCCGCATCCGCGATGCCGGCAAGGTCAAGGCGCGCGACCGCATCGCCGTGCTGGCCTCCTTGAACATCGCTTTCGAGTTGTCGCAGAAAGAGGCGCTGGCCTTCAATGCATCCTCTTTCGGGCACACGGAAGACCCGGCGCAAGCCGATGCGCAGGCCGCGGAATCGGCCGCCACAGAAGCACGTCTGATGCAATTGGTGCGACGCCTCGACCAGGCCCTCGAAAACGACGGCCAACTGCTTTGAAGCGGCCCGACTGGCCTACAATGTCAACCGTCTGCGGCGCGTGCCGGGCTTTATATTTCCTTGAACCAATGCTCATTGAGCCCGGGCTTGGTACATTGCATGGTGGGTGTGAGCGTCTCGCGTCAGACGAACCCGAAGCCCTGCTGCCCTCGCCCACCTGAACCCCGGTTCAGGATGCCGGTCCGGTGGCTCCGCAGACACCCTCTATTTCTGGTTGAGCGTTCGGCGTTGTGAGTTGAGCGTGCGTGCGCTCAACACCACCTGCCCTGCCCCATGCTCCTGGACCCCATCCTCATTGTCGAATTGGCCGTGCTTGGCCTGTGCACCGGTTTTCTGGCCGGCCTGTTGGGCATTGGTGGCGGCATGATCATGGTGCCCTTCATCACCTTCATCATGGGTTCGCGCGGTGTGGCGCCGGAGTTGTCGGTCAAAATGGCCATCGCCACCTCCATGGCCACCATCATCTTCACCTCGGTGTCCAGCGTGCGCGCCCACCACAAACGCGGTGCCGTGCGCTGGGACATCGTCAAGGGCCTGGCCCCCGGCATTGTGCTGGGCGCCATGGTGGCCAGCCTGGGCGTGTTTGCGGTGCTCAAAGGCGCCTGGCTGGCGCTGCTGTTCGCGGCCTTCGTGGGCTTTTCGGGCACCCAGATGTTGCTGGACAAAAAGCCGGCCCCCACACGCGGGCTGCCGGGCACCGGCGGCCTGGTGGGCGCGGGTGGCGTGATCGGTTTTCTGTCGGGTCTGGTGGGCGCGGGTGGCGGCTTTGTCAGCGTGCCGTTCATGACCTGGTGCAACGTGGCCATCCACAACGCGGTGGCCACCAGCGCCGCGCTCGGCTTCCCGATCGCGGTCGCCAACGTGGTGGGCTATGTGGTCGCCGGCGCTTCGGTGCAGGGCCTGCCCGCGGGGTCGCTGGGCTATATCTTCCTGCCGGCGCTGGCGGTGATTGCCACGGCCAGCGTGCTGACCGCCCCGCTGGGCGCAAAGGCCGCGCATGCGCTGCCCGTCAAACAGCTCAAGCGGGCTTTCGCCGCCGTGCTTTATGTGCTGGCGGCCTACATGCTCTACAAAGGTTTGAGCATGTGATCGCGGGCGTCAGCGCCGCCGCGCAGCGTCAGTGGGCGTGGCGCATGCCGCAGAACTTGCCCAGGGCCAAGCCCTTGCACGCGGCCTGAAGCGCCTTGGTGCAGTCATCGGGCTTGCGACCGGACTGCAGGCACTGCGCAGCAGCCGTGTGGGCCGCAGCCATTTGCTTGTGGCGCTCGATGTCCTCCTGGATTTCTTTGCTGCTGTGCTGCGCCCAGGCGCCGAGGTGGAAGAACACGGCAGCGCAGGCGATGAGGGTGCTTTTTTTCATGGTTCAGTCGGGACGCACATGCTGGGCAAAAACGCGTCGGAATGTGTCGATTTTGGGGGCCACCACAAAGGCGCAGTAGCCTTGGTGGGGATGGTGAAGAAAGTAGTCCTGATGGTAAGCCTCCGCGGCACAGTACAGGGCCACTGGCACCACCTCTGTGACCACCCGAGCCGCGTCAGGCAGCGCGGCGATGACCTCGCGAGCGACCGCCTCCTGCGCAGGGTCGTGCCAATAAATGCCGCTGCGGTACTGCGTGCCCACATCGTTGCCCTGGCGGTTCAGTGACGTGGGGTCGTGGATGCCAAAAAAGATGGTCAGCAAGTCCCGCAGACCAATCTGCTCGGGGTCAAACACCAGCTTGACCACCTCCACAAACCCCGTCTGCCCCGTACACACCTGCTCGTAGCTGGGCGGAAACAATTCGGGGCGCCCGTTGCAATAACCGGATTCCACGTCCAGCACGCCCGATACCCGGTCGAACACGGCCTCCAGGCACCAGAAGCAGCCGCCGCCCAGGGTGATGGTTTCGGTGCGAGTGGTCATGAGCGCCTCCCTCTGTGCAAAGGCCGAATCGTAGCGCCACAAAAACCACACGGTGGCGCGAGTGGTCTTCCCACATTGTGCGGTGATCTGCCTGTTGATTTGACTATTCTTGCGGATCGGTGCGCGCATGTGGTTGTAGAGTTCCCTGATCAAAATCAACAGGGAGTTTCACAGTGGCCATCCAACGCTACGCAGCCGAGTTCATCGGCACTTTTTGGCTTGTTCTTGGTGGGTGTGGCAGCGCCGTTCTGGCCGCCGCCTACCCTGAGGTGGGCATCGGTCTTCTGGGCGTGTCGCTCGCATTCGGCCTCACGGTGTTGACCATGGCCTTTGCCATCGGTCACATCTCGGGTTGCCACCTCAACCCGGCGGTGTCGGTGGGCCTCTGGATCGGTGGCCGTTTTGAGGGGCGCGATCTGCTGCCCTACGTGGTGGCGCAGGTGCTGGGCGCCATCGCAGCCGCCGGCGTGCTGTTTGTGGTGGCCAGCGGTCAGCCTGGTTTTGCCATCGACCCCGCTGCGGCCGGTGCTTTTGCCACCAACGGGTTTGGCACCCATTCGCCCGGTGGCTACAGCCTGGTGTCGGCGCTGGTGATCGAGGTCGTGCTCACCGCGGTGTTCCTGTTTGTCATCCTCGGCGCCACCGACAGCCGCGCGCCCGACAACCTGGCCCCTATTGCGATTGGCCTGTGCCTCACGCTCATCCACCTCATCAGCATCCCGGTCACCAACACCTCGGTCAACCCGGCGCGCAGCACGGGCATGGCGGTGTTTGTGGGCGGCATGGCCGTGCAGCAGCTGTGGCTGTTCTGGGTGGCGCCGGTGGTGGGCGCACTGCTCGGCGCGCTGAGCTACCGCTGGGTGGGCCAACGCTGATCGCACAAGCAAGCAAACCATCGCGGTGTGCGCCCCTTTCGAGCCGGGTATCCCAGGGTGTTGTTTTCTGAGAAAAACAGCGGGCTTCAGAGGGAGAATTTGCATCAAATGGGGCGCGCACCGCTTCAAAACCCCCCACTTCTCCATTAGCATGGTTCGACCACGCAGAAAGCGCGTTTTCCGCTGGTCTTGGAACCACTTCTAGAAGGACATTCAACCATGGCAACTGCAAAAAAAGCGCCCGCCAAAGCGGCGGCTCCCGCGAAGAAGGCCGCCGCGCCGGCGGCCAAAAAAGCCGCGCCGGCTAAAAAGGCTGCGCCCGCAGCGAAGAAGGCTGCCGCGCCCGCCGCCAAAAAAGCGGCGCCGGCCAAAAAGGCCGCTGCACCTGCCAAAAAGCGCACCCCCAACGCCGCCTTCATGAAAGCCATGACGCCCAGCGCTGCACTGGCTGCCATCGTGGGCGCCACGCCGCTGCCGCGCACCGAAGTCACCAAAAAGGTGTGGGAATACATCAAGAAGCACAAGCTGCAGGATGCGGTCAACAAGCGCATGATCAACGCCGATGCCAAGCTGAAGGAAATCTTCAAGAAGGCCCAGGCGTCGATGTTCGAAATGACCAAGATGATCAACGAACACCTCAAGTGATGTCGGCCCAGCGTGCTGTGTCTCACAGCGCCTGATGCTGAAAAAAAGCCGGCAACCGCCGGCTTTTTTCTTGGGCGCTTTGCGTTTTCAGCGCGCGGCTTTTTGGGCCGCCTGCCGGATGGCGCTCAGGGTGCCACGTGTGGTGATGACCTCGGGGTCCAGCGGCACCTCGATCACGGTGCCAGTGGGTGCGGCCAGGGCACGCAACAAGGCGTCTTTGAACTCGGCTGTGTGGGCCACCCGTTCGGCGGCGTACCCGTAGGCGCGCGCCAGCGCACAGAAGTCGGGGTTGGCCAATTGCGAGCCGGCCACGCGCGCGGGGTAGTGTTTTTCCTGGTGCATGCGGATGGTGCCGTACATGCCGTTGTTGAGCAGCAGCACGATGGTCTTGGCGCCATGTTGCGCTGCTGTGGCCAACTCCTGCCCATTCATGAGGAAGTCACCGTCGCCCGCGATGGTGAACACCGTGCGATGGGGCTGCACGATGGCCGCACCCACGCCGGCCGGCACCCCGTAGCCCATGGCCCCGTTGGTGGGCGCCAGTTGTGTTTTGTGGCCTCGGGCCAGACCACGGTAGCGGTAAAAACGGTGCATCCAGCTGGCGAAGTTGCCCGCGCCGTTGGTGAGGATGGCGTCGGCCGGCAAGTGCTCGAACAGCGTGGCAATGAGGGCCGGCATGTCGATGTCACCCGGCAGCACCACACCGCCGTTGGCGGGGTCGATGTTGTCGCGGTAGTCGCGGTTGCAGGCCTGGGTCCAGGCCTCCCAGGCCACCTGCGGCGGTGCATCCAGCACCTCCAGGCTGCGCGCAGCCGCGTTCATGGTGGCGCAGATGGCCAAGTCGGCCTGGTAAACGCGGTTGAGCTCCTCGGCGCTGGCGTGCACATGCACCAGCTTTTGCACCGGGCGCGGCGCTTCGATCAGGGTGTAGCTGCCGGTGGTGGCCTCGCCCAGGCGGGGGCCCAGCACCAGCAGCAGGTCGCTGGTGCGCACCCGCGCGGCCAGGGCCGGGTTGATGCCCAGGCCGATGTCGCCGGCGTACAGCGGGTGGTCGTTGTCGAAGGTGTCCTGGAAGCGGAAGGCGTTGGCCACGGGCAGGCGCCAGGCCTCGGCAAAACGCTGCAAGGCCTGGGCCGACTGGGGCGTCCAACCGCCGCCACCGGCAATCACCAACGGCCGTTGTGCCTTGACGAGCAATTCGCGCAGGCTGCGCAGCGAGCCCGGATCGGCCCAGGCCTGCACGGGCTCCACACGCGGCAACACCGGTGTGGTGCTCACGGTCTGGGTCAACATGTCCTCGGGCAGCACCAGCACCACCGGGCCGGGGCGGCCATTCATGGCGGTGGCAAAAGCACGGGCAATGTATTCAGGGATGCGGCGCGCATCGTCGATGCGCTCCACACGCTTGGCCATGGGGCCGAAGAAGCGGCCGAAATCGACCTCCTGGAAGGCTTCGCGGTCGCGGCAGTCGCTGGCCACATCGCCCACCAGCAGCACCATGGGTGTCGAGTCCTGGAAGGCCGTGTGCAGGCCGATGGACGCGTTGGTGGCGCCGGGGCCGCGGGTGACAAAACACACGCCGGGGCGCCCGGTGAGCTTGCCATGGGCCTCGGCCATGAAGGCCGCCCCACCCTCTTGCCGACAGATCACGAACTGGATCTCGTCCGCATGGGCGTGGAAGCCGTCGAGGACGGCGAGGTAGCTTTCGCCTGGTACACCAAAGGCGTGGGTGACGCCTTGGGCCAGAAGGCATTCAACGAGGAGGTGGCCAGCAAGGGTTTGGGTCATGCCGTGATTGTGCCCCGACCGCGCCACCTGCCATCGCTCACGCGTGTCGCGTGCGCTGCCCCACACCCACGGCAGCCAACACCGACAGCATGAGCGTGAGGGACGCGCCCACCAGCGTGGCGGCATACCAACCCCGGTCCATCACCACACCAAACACCACCGGCGCGATCGCAAAACCGACGTCCAGCCCCGAATAAACGGTGCCGTAAACACGGCCGGTGGCCCCCTTGGGCGTGGCCTTGCGGATCATCATGTCGCGGCTGGGCCCACCGATGCCAACGGCAAAGCCGGTCAAGGCCAGCAGCACCATGGTGCCGGTGCCGCCCAGCCAGGCGGTGGCGCACACCAACATCAACACTGCGCCACAGCCCATGGACCACGCCACCACCCGTTCGCTGTGCGCCGAGCGGGCGGCCACAAAACCACCCACCAGCATGCCCAGCGCGCTGCACAACATGTACGAGGTGACGGTGAGCGTGGCGGCCTCCAGGCTGATGCCATGCACCGCCTTGAGGATGGAGGCCGAGTAGTTTTGCACCACGGCCAGCGTCATGGTGGAGAGCAGGAAAAAGGCGAAACACCACCACACCACCGGCAACTTCATGAAGGCCAGGTCGCTGCTTTTGGGCGCATCGGCGTGGCGGACCACCACCTCGGTGCGCAGCAGCTCGCGCTTCCAGTACAACACGCCCAGCACCACCACATACAGCAAAGCGGCCGAGAGGTAGGCGGTTTCGCGGTCGTGCAGGGAGGAAATGCCGACCAGGAACACGGGGGCCAAGGCCCAGCCCAGGCTGCCCGTGAGCCCATGCACGCTGAAGGCATGGCCCAGCCGTGGCGTGGACACGCGCTGATTGAGGATGGTGAAATCACAAGGATGGAAGGGCGCATTGCCCAAGCCCGCCAGCACCACCACCAGCAACAAGCCACCGTAGCCCGTGGCTTGCGAGGCCACGAGTGAAGCCATCAGAAACAGCCCGATGGCGCCAAACAACACCGGCCGCGCGCCCAGCCGATCCACCACAAACCCGGACAAGGCCTGCCCCATGCCGGAGATGACAAAAAACACCGTCATGAGAAAACCGACATCGGCGAAGCTCAACCCAAAGTCGCGCATGAACATGGGGAACAGCGGCGGCAACAGCAGGTGGGTGAAGTGCGAACAGGCGTGCGCCAGTCCGACCAGGCCCATGACGGCGGCGTCTTGTCTGAGGGGAACCGGGGCGATGTCGGCAGTGGACAGGGTGGCGGTGTTCATGGCTGGCATGGTAGGCTGCGGCCACAAGACCGTCCTGCGACAAATCGTCAACTTCTGGCGAATTACAGCCAAGCCCACACCCGCCCACCACCATGCGCCGCACCAAGACCCCGATTGCCATCACCGTGGGCGACACCGAACCGTTCGCGCCCACCCCACAGCGGCCGCTGCGCACACGTTTGCGCGATTTGCCCCAGGACACCCACTTCGAGCCCCACCAACACGCATGGGCCCAACTGGCCTGCTGTGCCAGCGGCCTGCTGCAGGTGTCCGTGCGGGCGGCGGGCCACGGTGGCAGCGAGCAGGACCTCTCCGTGGTCGTGCCGCCACAGCGTGCGGTGTGGATTCCGCCCGGCGCCCTGCATTCCGTCATGGTGGTCGAAGCCGCGCAATCGCGCACCGTCTACCTGCACGCCAGCCTGTTCCAGGCCGGCTGGGAACAGGTGCGGGTGCTTGCGGTGACGCCGCTGCTGCACGCGCTCATCGACGCGCAGGACCAGGCCAGCTACCGCGACCATGCCGATGAGCAAGCCGCGCTGACCACACTGGTGCGGCACGAGCTGACCCACGCCACCTGCCTGCCGGTGGGGGTGCCACTGCCACCCGCCGGGCGGGGCGACCGGCGGCTGCGCGCCTTGTGTGAAGGTTTGCTGGCCCGGCCCGACGCCTTTGCCACCCTGGCCCAGTGGGCCGCCGCCCACGGCGCCAGCGAGCGCACCATGGCCCGGCTGTTTCGGGCGGAACTTGGCATGAGTTTCCACCACTGGCGCCAACAGGCGGTGCTGGCACGCGCCCTGCCCCGGCTGGCCCAGGGCACCCCCGTGGCGCAGGTGGCTGCCGACAGCGGCTACGCCAGCGAAAGCGCATTCAGCGCCATGTTCAAGGCGTGTATGGGCGCGTCACCCAGGCACTTCCGGCCGATCGGCCAGAAGAACCAGGAGGGCACAATAGCGGCATGAACATCGTGATTTTGGACGACTACCAAGACGCCGTCCGCAAGCTGGCCTGTGCCGAAAAACTCGACCCTTACCCCGCCAAGGTCTACACCAACACGGTCAAAGGTGTGGGCCAGTTATCGGTGCGGCTGCGCGACGCCGACGTGCTGGTGCTCAACCGCGAGCGCACGGTCATTTCCCGCCAGCTGGTTGAAAAGCTGCCGCGCCTCAAACTGATCGCACAAACCGGCCGCGTGGGCGCCCACATCGACGTGGCGGCCTGCACCGAAAAAGGCGTGGCCGTGGCCGAGGGCGTGGGTTCGCCAGTGGCGCCGGCCGAACTCACCTGGGCCCTGGTGATGGCCGCCATGCGCCGCCTGCCCCACTACATCTCCAGCCTCAAACACGGCGGCTGGCAGCAGTCGGGGCTGAAGGCGGCCTCGATGCCGCCCAACTTTGGTCTGGGGCAGGTGCTCAAGGGCAAGGTCCTGGGCGTGTGGAGCTATGGGCGCATTGGACAGCTGGTGGCCGGCTACGGCCGCGCTTTTGGCATGCGGGTGCAGGTGTGGGGCAGCGAGGCCGCACGCCAGCGCGCGCTGCAGGATGGCTTTGACGTGGCCACCAGCAAGGAGGCCTTTTTTGAAAGCTGCGATGTGCTGAGCCTGCACCTGCGGCTGGCCGAGAGCACCACAGGCTGCGTGACACTCGAAGACCTGGCCCGCATGAAGCCCACAGCCGTGTTGGTCAACACCTCGCGCGCCGAACTGATCGAAACCGATGCCTTGTTGGGCGCACTCAACCGGGGGCGCCCCGGCATGGCGGCGGTCGATGTGTTCGAGTCCGAACCCATCCTGCAAGGGCACGCGCTGCTGCGCCTGGAAAACTGCATCTGCACGCCCCACATCGGCTACGTGGAGCAGGAGAGCTACGAGCTCTACTTCTCGGCCGCTTTCGACAACGTGGTGAACTTCATCAAGGGCACACCCACCAACATCGTCAACCCAGGCGCCTTGCAGGTCAGGCGCTGAACACGCCGCGTCAGGATTTGACCGGCGGTTGACCGCCCTTGCCTTCTTCCTCGATGGCGAACAGGTCGAAGTCCAGCATGGGCAGTTCGCGGCCCTGCGTGTCGTCTGAGGGCACCGGAGCCTCGGCAGGCGCCGGGATGTCGTGGTCGGGCGTGAACGAGAGGTCCAGGTCCAGCCCGTCGCTGCCATCAGCGAGCGGTGGTGCAGCGGCCATCACAGCCGCCGCCGGGGCCACCGCCAATGGCGTTGGCGTTGGCGTTGGCGCTGGCGAACCCAAGCCGGTGTCGTTCTGCAAGGTGTGGGCCACGCTGTAGAGCAAGAGCGCGTCTTCGAAGGCCTGCAGGCTGTGTTTCTCCAGCAAGCCGGTGCCAGGGGGCGCCAGCACGGTGTTGCGCAGCAAGCCCAGCACCTGT
>FWPV01004069.1_pt1 | contig 27081 bp, 24 predicted proteins | sample 2228371 | NCBI WGS metagenome assembly FWPV01 (sample SAMEA103939776, study PRJEB20133) | metagenome
CATGGTGAACTACAGGACGCCCGGCGTTGTCGGGGCGCGGATGAGCAGGAATCTTTCCCGCCGGCGCCTGGCGCACACGGCAATCGACAGTCCTGCGGGAAGGAAAGGAAGCGGGTGGCGGAAGTGGTTACGGTCAAGTTCTTCACCATGTTGCGCAAGGCCGCCGGCGTGCAGGGTTACGAGAGTTCGGCGCGGACGGTGGCGGAGTTGCTTAAAGAGGTGGAGAGGAGGCACGGCGACGGGGTGAAGAGGTACCTCGATAACTGCATCGTGCTCGTCAACGGGAAGAACATCGCTCAACTGAAGGGAAAGCGCACCAGGCTCAAGGACGGAGACGAGGTGTCGCTCTTCCCGCCCGTGGCGGGGGGTTGAAGCCTCAGCCCTCCCGCTCCCTCATACGGGGGTGACGGTTACGCCCGGCCCCCCGGTCTCCGGCCCGCTCACCTGCAGCTCGGCCAGGGCCCGCACGCTACCCCCCAGGAGCTCGCTGCCCGCCGATACCTTCTCCAGGGCCTCCCCGAGCATGGAGGATATCTCACTCAGGCCCACGTTGGAGGCGAGATATGACCACTGCCTCAGGTGGTCCATCTCCTGCTCGAGACGGTCGGCGCTGTGCCTGAGGGCGACCTTCAGGGTCACCAGGTCTATACCATCGCGGCACACCTTCACCACCTCCTCTTAGCGGCACGGGGTTCAGACGCAGTCCCCGGGAGATGCCTTGCCGAGCCGGACCATGGCATCCCTCAGGGTCTCCCTGCCTTTCTCGGTCATGCCCACCAGGGGCAGCCGCACCCCTCCCACAGGGACTCCCATCCAGTTAAGCGCCTGCTTGATGGCGGTGGGGTTGGGCTCGCAGAAGAGGGCGCGCACCAGGGGGAGCACCTCGAAATGTATCTCCCGCGCCTCCTCCAGCCTTCCCTCCCAGACCAGCCTGCACATGCGCCCGAACTCCTTGCCGAGAACGTGGCCCACCGCGGCGATGCATCCCTGCCCCCCCAGGCAGAGCACCAGGAAGGTGACCGGGTCCTCGCCGGAATAGACGTGGAACTCGCGCCCCGCCTCGCGCGTGGCCTCGATGATCCTGCTCACCTGCAGTATGTCCCCGGAGGCCTCCTTTACGCCCACGATATTGTCGATCTCGGAGAGGCGGAGCATGGTGTCCACCTCGATGTTCCTCCCGGTGCGAAAGGGTATGTTGTAGAGTATGATGGGCAGGGAGGTGCTTTCCGCGACCGCCTTGAAATGCTCGTATATCCCCTCCTGGCTGGGGCGGTTGTAATAGGGGCTGACCTGCAGACTGCCGTCCACGCCCAGCTTCTCCGCCGCCGCGGTCATGGCGATGGCCTCCGCGGTGCTGTTGCTCCCCGTGCCGGCGATGACGGGCACCCTGCCCGCGGTCTCCTCCTGGACCACCTCGATGACCTTGATGTGCTCCTCGTGGCTGAGGGTGGGCGACTCCCCCGTGGTCCCGCAGGGGATGAGCGCGTCGGCCGCCTGTTCCTCGATGAGGTAGTTGACCAGGTTGCGAAGGGCCTGCTCGTCCACCCTGCCCTCGGCATCGAAGGGGGTGACCAGAGGGACGAGGCATCCCTTGACGTTCCAGCCTCCCATACTCACCTCCTCGCTCGAGCGCCTACGGTTAATACATAATAGCAGAGATCGCGGCGTGGTAGTGGAGTGCCCGCGGGGGTGCTGATATGGTATTATATGGAAAGTTAACGAAACCCGCGAAGATTTTACCCCCCACCCTATTGACACCTCCGCGCACGGTGATATTATTTAAACCGTTCCGGCTGGACTCGGGGGAAAACCTGAAGGGAAGCGCTTTTCAGGCTTGCGCGTCCGGAACGTAGGTAGGAACCCAGGATGCCGAGTAGAAAACGTCGAGCCCCGCGCTTGACGGTCCCAAAGGTATCTTGGGTTTCTACTTTTCTGTGCAGGTCCCGGGTGGGGTGCGGGGGTCCCGGGCCCTGCGGGGACCCGGGAGCAGGGGTGTCGCGGAGCAGGTGGAACGAGGGGTGCCGGGCTGGCTTGCCCGGCGGGAGAGGAGGTGCGTCATGGCGGTCGGCCTGAAGGGGAAGAAGGCAGTGGTGGTAGGGACGGGGATAGGCGGCTCCGCGGTGTCCGCGCTGCTGGCGAAGGAGGGCGCGGAGGTCGTCGTCCTCGAGCGCAACTCCTATCCCGGCGGCAAGGCGGCCAGCTTCGAGCGCGACGGCTTCATCTACGATACGGGGGTGCACTGGCTGGCGCGGGGAGACAGGGGCCCCATGGGGGAGATAGCGAACATCGTCGGCGCGGATGTACGGTTCCGCAAGCTGGAGCCGGCGATGCAGTTCACCACCGGGGGGAGGACTGCCATATTATCCCAGGACATGGACGAGGAGGAGGCCCTGGAGAGCCTCTTCGAGCAGATAGGTGTGCTACCTGAGAACCGCGAGGGCGCCCACGCCCTCTTCAAGGACATGGCCAGGGAGCGTTCCCCGCAGGAGCTGGAGGAACTGGACGAGGTGTCCTTCTCCGACTACGTCGCCCGCTTCGTCGATGACGAGCAGCTCAACCGGGTCCTGGACGGCTTCACGGGCATGTACATGTGCATCTCCCGCAGGGCCGCCTCGGCGGGCGAGTTCATAGTCTGCTTCTCGGGCCAGACAAAAGAGAAGAACCTCTGCTACCCCGTGGGAGGGATGCGGGCGGTGCCCATGGCCTACCTCAAGGCCCTGGAATCGCTGGGAGGCGAGGTGCGCTACTCCACCCCCGTGGAGCGCATCGTGGTCGAGGGAGGCAGGGTCAGGGGGGTCGAGGCGGGCGGCTTCATCCCCGCGGACCTGGTGATCAGCAACAACGGCGTCAAGGAGACGGTGGCCATGGCGGGGAGGCATAACTTCCCCGATCAATACCTGGCCATGGTCGATTCGCTGCGCCTGTCCTTCGGGGCCGTGAGCGTGAAGTACGCCCTGGACGCCGAGGTGGTCAAGCCCCATCTCTTCTGTTATTTCCCGGATTTCCGCCGGCCCGAGCTGGTGGAGCGGCAGGCGGCCATCTTCGTTCCCGTCCCCTCCGCGGCGGACCCCTCCCTGGCGCCGCCCGGCTGCCAGATCGTGCTGGCGGGTTCGCTGGCGCCGCCGAACCTGGAGGACCGGGAGCAGGTCAAGGCGATCTGCGAGGAGATGCTGGACCGCATCGAGAACACCATGCGCGACCTCTTCCCGGGCATAGACGAGCACGTGGTGTGGAAGATACGCACCGACACCCGCTATATCGCCGAGATCTCCGGGAGGTGGACGGGCGAGGTGATAGGGATCGCCCAGAACCGCCACCAGGTGGGAAAGAGGCGGCCGGGAAACGCCACCCCCGTCGAAGGCCTCTACCTGGTGGGAGCGGACGCGGGAGCCCGGGGCGTGGGCACCGAGATGGCGGCGGAGAGCGCCCTCAACCTCTGGAGGCAGCTGCGCAACCAGGGGACGTGATTCAAGGCGGGGCTGGCTTGCGGCTCCCGCCGGCATGCCGGGAGCCGGGAGTCCCTCCGGGGATGGCCGCGGGGCAAGGCTGGACCCTGGGTCTCGCGGGGTCCCGGGAAGGCGGTGCGGGCTCAGACCGCCTCGCGCAGCGAGCACGACCACTCTCCCTCCAGGAGGCCGTGCGCGGCCCATATGCGCATTATCTCGAGGAGGAACTCCTCCGCGTCCGCGCACCGTGCGTAGGCCTCCTCGAGTTGCTTCCACGCTGCCTGATAATCCATCTCCATCACCTCACGGCCCGATTATAAGGAAGGCCGGTGACAGAACGGGGGTACGGTTCGTCGCCCGGCCGCACGCGGTCCCTTGAGGCGACGCGGATCCGGCTCCTCTCCTCACGGGATCAGGCGCGGCAGCGCACGCAGTTGCGGCCGGCCTCCTTGGCCTCATAGAGGGCGGCATCCGCCTTGGCCACGATGTCGGAGCGCTCCCTGACGTCGGGAGCGGGGAATGAGGTCACGCCCTGGCTCACGGTCACCGTCACCCTCTTGCCCCGGGAGAGGGGGAAGTCGTGGTTCTCCACCGCCATGCGGATGCGCTCCGCGGTGAGCACCGCGTCCTCGAGGTCGGTCTCCGGCAGGAGGATGGCGAACTCCTCGCCTCCGTAGCGCGCCAGGATGTCCATGGTCCGCAGGCAGCCCTTCACCAGGCCGGCCATCTCGCGCAGGATCTCGTCGCCGTAGAGGTGGCCGTGGGTGTCGTTGATGCGTTTGAAGAAGTCGATGTCCATCATGATGAGGGAAAAGGTGGTGTTGTAGCGCACGGCGCGCTTGTACTCCTTTTCGAAGAGCTCCTGGAAGAAGCGGTGGTTGTATATCCTCGTCAGCCCGTCGGTGATGGCCATGCGCTTGGCCTCCTCGTAGAGGCGGGCGTTGTCAACGATCATGGTGAGCTCGTTCCGGACCAGGTTGAGGATGGAGGGGGCGTCGCGGCGGAAGGCGGGGGTGGAAGGCCCGGCCACCAGGAAAACCCCCATCACCTTGTTGTGCGAGGTGAGGGGCAGGTGCACGTAGGCGAGCTCGGGCTGCTTTTCGGGGGGCGGCTCGGAGAGCATCTCCTCGTTGATGAAGATGCACTCCACCAGGGGCGCGTTCTCCCCGCTCCAGGCATATCCCGTCGCCGCGCGCAGCGTCTCCTCCCCCGTCTCCTCAAGGATCCCGCGTGATACGGGCTTGTTTGCGTAGAGGTAGAGCTCGCCCTCCTCTACCAGGAAGAGTCCGCCGGCGAAGTAGGTGAAGATCTGGTCGAGGTTCTCGAACACCGAGACCAGGGTATCCGTGAAGTCCTGGAGGGACCCGGACAGGGAGGCGATGTCGTTGAGGATGGTGGTCTCGAAGAGCTTGCGGTCCAGGAGGTCGGTTATCTTGTCGATGACGTAACCCTCGGTGACGTCTTTCCTACAGCGCTTGCGGGAGAGCTCCTTCAGTTCCCGGTATTCGTCCGCCCTGGAGAAGAGCTCCTCCACCTTCTCCAGGAGGTGTTCGGGCTTGAACCCCTTGGTGATATAGGCGTCGGCGCCAGCCTTGATCCCCCAGAACATATCGCTCTGGTGCTCGCGTCCCGTGAGCATGATGATGGGCAGCCAGGAGGTGAGGGGGTCCTCCTTGAGGAGCCGGCACACCTGGTAGCCCTTTATCTTGGGCATCTCCACGTCCAGGATGAGGAGGTCGGGCATGAGGGAAAAGGCCTTGATGGCGGCCTCCAGGCCGTCCCATGCCACGTCCACCCTGTACCCCGCCTCCTCCAGGATGGAGCCGGTCACCTTGACCACGAGCTTGTTGTCGTCTGCCAGGAGCACGTGCCCCTTCTCGGCCATGTCTTCCACTCCCCGGGCCGCGCGGCCCCGCCTGCTTTTTTCGCGTATCATTTATCGGCCCGGTGCGGCGAGGAGTTGAATGAGGCGGGCATGGAGCGGAACCAGACGGATCAGCCGGGGCGCAGCAGCACCTCCACCTCTCCGCCCTTGCGCGCGGCCGCCAGGCGGCAGGCCTCCTCCGGCGTCAACTTGAGGAGGATGCAGGCGGAGGATTCGGCCGCGACCGGATCGTGGCCTTCGGTGAGGCCGGGTCCCCCCCCGTGCACGCAGATCACCTCCACGTTCTCCAGCAGGAGCTCCACCGAGTCCGAGTGCACGGCGAGGATGTCCACGCGGCTGCCCTCTCGCAGCTCGCCGGCGGGGAAGGCCACCGCGGAGGCGGGCAGGGGGAAGGCTCGGAAGTCCCTTTCAAGACCCGCATGCGCCAGACCGCTCTCTCCGGGAGGGAGCAGGACGCTCGCGAGCAGCGGCTCTCCTTCTCCCAGCGGCGCGCGCACCAGGCAACCCGTCACCTCCGCGGGGTCGGTGAAGGTGCCGGGAAGCAGGTATCCTTCGGGGAAGTCCACCACGCGAAGCGAGGCGGGGCCGACCACCTCGCCCGGAGCCAGCTCCCTGGCCGCCACCACCAGCGGCACCAGCCTCCCGCTCCTGGCCATGCGCGCCTGCACGCCCCGCAGGAACAGGAAGAGGGCGAGGGCGGCCAGGATGGCGGCGGTCACGGACAGGGCGAGGTAGAAGCGCGAAGAACGGAAAAGGTATCTTTTCATACGCGGTCGCCTTTCTCGTCCGGCCGGCTCAGCGCCGGCCGCCTCTGCCTTTTACCATCCCGCCCACCGGGGTGGCGGAGGAGGGCAGGGCGCCGTCTCACTCCGACCTCGACGGCGGTATCCCCCTGGCGAACCCCTGCCCCCCCGAGGCCCGAAGGGACAGGGTCACGGTGTTCGCGGCGCCGCCGCGCGCTCCCGTGCCGGCTCTGCCGCCGTCCTCCGGCGGGGGTACGGCCGTGGGGATACCGCCCCCGGCGATTGCGCTTGATGGCGCCGCCCGCGCGCTTCAAGCCCCGGCGGATGCACGGCCTGAAAGTGCCGCATCCGGGGAGAGCGGCGAGTCACCGCAGGGGTATGAACTGGAAGAGGTTCGCGGCGGTGTCCACCAGCAGGAAACCGTGGCGGATGGTCTCCCCTCCGCAAAGGACCTTGACCACCTCCTGCGCCTGCAGGGAGGCCACCAGCGCGGGGGTGGTGGGGGGATTGCCCTCCATCACCTCCACGCCCCGGTCCCCGCCCGGGGTATAGAGGGCCTTCAGCCCGGGGTCTCCCGGATAGACGGTCATCACCTGGCCGGTGTTTCCCGCTATGGCCCCGTGTACGAAGGGGATGCCCAGCCTTCCGCAGGCCTCCTCCAGCAGGCGGCGCGCGGTCACGTTGTCCAGAGCGTCCACCACCACGTCGGTTTTCGCGAAGAGCGCCAGCGCGTCCTCCAGCGTCTCCAGCCTCCCGCCCACGGAGAGATCGGTGGCGCGGTTGACCGCCCTCACGCGTTCTGCCGCCGCCTCCGCCTTCGGCCTGCCCAGGTCCCCTTCCGTGCACATGAGCTGGCGGTTGAGGTTGCTCTCCTCGAAGACATCGCCGTCCACCAGCACCAGGCCGCCCACGCCGAAGCGCGCCAGCTCCTCCGCCACGTAGCCGCCCAGTCCACCCATGCCGCAGATCCCCACACGCGAGCGGAGCAGCCTCAACTGCCCTTCCAGGCCGATGGTGCCGATGTTGCGCTGGTAGCGGAAGGGGACGATCCCCGCCGCGAGGGCCGCTTCCTCCACTTCTCGCGGGCTCAAGCCGGTGATGTCCGCTATCTCCCTCACCTGCTGCAGGTCGATGAGGGGATAGGCCATGCCCTCTCCCCTGCGGGCCTTTGCCGCGAGCATCTCATGCAGTCCGCCGTCCATGTGAAAGATTATATAACATGCTTAACTTATATACAAGACTTCGGGCGGTACGACATCCTCTGCGTCCTGTGGATCTTAAAAGATATGGACCGCGGCAGGCACCACGGCCTGCGTGCATGACAGGTCTCCCACATGCGAGTTTACGCCTGACCACCGGTTCCCCGGCCCTGGGACGAAAGCCGTTCGACGTCAACCTGTTTGACGTCAACTATATTTTCCCCTCGGCGACGACAGGGATTCCAGCCTTATGAGGCCCGTCATGATGACATGTGGTCCTTCCTCGCATCCTCCCCTCCGCCGGCTTCTTTGAGTTCTTGCCGGCAGGACGGGAAGAAAAAAGAGGGCGGCTTTCCGCCGCCCCCTTCTCCTCCGCCGCCGCTATCTCTCCGCGTGTACCACGGAGAGTAAGCGGGCGCCGGTGAACCTGAACTCAGGCTCTTCCGCCGCCGCTATCTCCTCGCGTGTCCCACGGAGGCGTGGGCCCAGGCGCGGCCGTTGCCGTACATGGCCCGCTCGCATACCGCCCCGCCGCCCCTGGAGGTGACCATGGCGGAGACGTGGTAGTCGGTGACGTAGTCGTTGGCCAGGAAGGTTACGCGCCTGCCGGCATCCACCACGTATCCCTGCGGCCCCGGCCTCTCTCCCTCCCCGGTCATGAAGGATATGTCCACGGTGACGGGGGTGGGGTTGGGGTTCTGCACCAGCACCCAGGTCTCCATGCCCCCGGCGGTGGAGGCCTCGGCCAGGTACCGGGTGTGGAGGCAGGGGGGTGTCGTGGGCGAAGGAGGGTCTGTGGAGCGGCTGGAGGTCACTCTCCGGAAAGCGTAGAAGGATACCTCGCCCGCTGACGCCCCATCCACAGGGCGTCCGCCATACGGCAGCCGGGGTCGGGGTGATGTCGAGCCCTCACCTGCCGCCTCGCCCGCCGCGATAAAAAAGCGCCCGCAAATGCGGGCGCCGGATGTCGTGCGCGTACGGCGGAAAGGGGAGGCTCGTTCTAGCCCGCGGCCTTCTCGCCCAGGCTCTTGATGACCTCCTCCGCCTCCCTGACCGTCCTCTCGATGACCTCCTTGACGGTGGGGATGTCGTGCAGCAGGCCGGTGACCTGACCCACGGGCAGGACGCCGTTCTCCACGTCCCCGTTCTCGGTGGCCACGCGGATCTGCTTGAAGGCGTTGGCCATGAAGGCCAGTTGCCGGGCGTTCTCCCATCCCGACGCCAGCACCCCGATGAAGAGCTTGTAATAGGGGAGTTTCAGCATCTTGGCGATGGCGCGCGAGTTGGGGATGGCCCTCAGCAGGTCGAGGGGGGTCAGCCCGTGCTTGATGGCCTTGCGCGCCGCGGGGGTGTCGAGGACCCGGCACCACAGGCCGTCGAAGTTCTTGGAGTAGAGGGTGTCATAGACGTCCTTCTCCAGAGAGAGCTGCTTGAAGTTCTGGTGCAGGGGGCTCTCCACCGTGGTCATGAGGCGCGTGCCCATGGCCACTCCCTCCGCTCCCAGGGCCAGGGCGGCGGCGAGCCCCCGGCCGTCGCCCACCCCGCCGGCGGCGATGACCGGTATGTCGAGGCCGGAGGCCAGGCTGGGCACGAGGCAGAAGGTGGTGACCTGCTCTCCGTGGGCGGCCGCCTCGTTGCCGGTGGCGATGACCCCGTCACAGCCGTAATCCTGGGCGCGCCTGGCGTGGCGCAGGTTGGTCACCGTGGCCAGCACCTTGCCCCCGTATTCGTGGGCGGCCTGCACGATCCAGTCTCCCTTGCCCAGGGAGAAGTTGATCACCGGCACCTTTTCCTCCAGGAGCACCGCGGCGTTCTGGGCGGCGCCGGGAAAGAGCAGGGAGACGTTGGCGCCGAAGGGCTTGTCGGTCAGGCTGCGGACCTCCCTCACCGCGGCGCGGGTCTCGTCCGCGTCCAGGACCCCGGTGGCGAGGAGCCCGAGGCCTCCTGCTTCCGAGACCGCCGCCACCATCTTGGGGACGCTGATCCAGCTCATGCCGGAGAGCAGGATGGGGTGCTCTATCCCCAGGATCTCGGTGATCTTCGTCTTCATCGCGATGCTCCTTCCTCTCGACTGATGTGGTTTGACTGTCCCTCCCTGAAAGGACGGAGGAAAGAAGGCATCCCCGCCTTCAGGATGCCGGCGTCCCGACCCGGACGGCTTTGGTCGCAGCACGGGGCGTCGCGGCCACGCCTAATTATATCCCAACCCCACCGGCAAATCATTTTCCGACGGTAGGAAAGGAAAACGCTCGAGCGGGGAACGCCGCGCGGGATGGCCGCCGCGTCGGGACGCGGGAAAGCCCTAGGGCCGGGCCGCCGGCCTCAACGCAAAGGGGAGGCGGAGCCCGCCCCGGAGCGGAGCGCGGGATGACCGCCGCGCCGTTATATGGAGAGCATGCGGAGGCCGCCCCGGGATCTCGCTGCCGCCCGGCAACGGTCTATCCCGTGAAATGAGAAAGAGCGAGGGATGACCGCCGCGCCGTTATCTGGAAATGATAGGAAATTATACGCGGGTTCCCCTCCGCCCCCGGGCGGTGACCGAGCCCGCGCCGGGAACGGTGACCGGGGCACACGCGGCGGGCGCGGTTGAGGAGATACGGATGGCGAGAGACAGTGGCAAAAGGATGCAGGGGGGCCTCCGGCCTCATTCACGGTCGGCCAGCCTGCGCACGTCCTCCTTGAGCAGGATGCCCGCAAGGCGGCCTTCGTCCGTCACCCAGAGGAAGTCTTTCCCCGCCCGTTCCATGAGGAGAAAGGCCTCGAAGAGGGGCGCATCCGCGGCGGTCGCCTCCCCCTCCCGGAGCGGTCTGGCCACTGAGGCGACGGGTGTCTCGCTCCAGAGCTCCGGCCTCACGGGGCGTATCTGCGGCATCCCCACGCTTCCCGCGAGCCTGCCCTGCCGCAGTACGGGCACCACGCTCGACGGGGCCCGCTGGAGGTGGACCCGGAAGACCTCCTCCAGGGTGGAGGAGGCATCGACGGCCGGCACCCCCGGGCGCAGCAGGTCGCCGGCACGCAGTCCGGCGAGGGACACGCGCATCCTCACCTGTCGGTAGCTGCTCGCCGCCGCCTGGATGAGGAAGAGTCCGATGAGGGTGAACCATACGCTTGCGAAGAGGTACTCGTTTCCCCCCCGGATGATGTCCGCCACGAACAGCGACACCCCACACGTCACCAGGACGGCCCCCACTCCCTCCCCGAGACGGCTGGCGGCGCGGGTGCTCCTCTCCAGGTCGCCCCAGTGATGCCAGAGCAGGGAGCGCAGTATCCTGCCCCCGTCGAGGGGAAAGCCCGGCACGAGGTTGAAGGTGCCCAGGCCGAAATTGACCGCCGAGAGCAGCATGAAGCCGTAGGATACGGTGCCCGCTCCCGCCAGGCCGGACAGATAGGAGGCGCCCCCGAAGAGGAGGCAGAGGAGGTAGGAGCACAGCGGCCCCGCCACCGCCATCTTGAACTCCACCCCCGGAGAGGTCACGTCCCCTCCCATCTGGGCCACGCCCCCGAAGACGAAGAGGGTGATGCGGAGGATGGGGATGCCGTTGCGCAGGGCCACCATGGAATGGGACAGCTCGTGCAGGAGGACGGAGGCGAAGAAGAGGATGGTGGTGGCGAAGGAAACGGGCAGGTAAGCGGCGGGCGAGGAGTCCCTGTTGAGCTGGAAGAACTGGATGACCACCCAGAGGAGGAGGGCGAAGACGATGAACCAGCTCCAGTGGAGATATACGTCGACCCCCCGAAACCTCGCGATGCGGAAACCTTTACGGGGGATCACCGCGCGCTGCTCTGGTCAGAAATGCTCCACGATCTCGATGGGGCTGATGGTGGCCTCCTCGAGCATGGCGGGGCAGTCGCAGGACAGGTCCCCGGAGACGGCCGGCAGCAGTTCCTCCAGGAGCACGAGCAGGCGCTCGTTGTTCTGCTTGAAGACGCGGCCCACCTCCTCGGCGGTCACCGTTTTCACCCCTTCCTCGTCGGCTATCCACACGTCCCAGTCGGTGACCAGGGATATGTTGAGGTAGCACATGCCCAGCTCCCGCGCCAGCACCACCTCTGGGTACTGGGTCATGTTGATGACGTCCCAACCCTGGGAATGGTACCATTTGCTCTCCGCGCGGGTGCTGAAACGCGGGCCGTTGATGATCACCGCCGTGCCCCCGTCGCGGCACGGGATGCCGAGTCGCGCCGCCGTCTCCGCGCACGCCGCGCGCATCGCCGGGCAGTAGGGCTCGGAACAGCTTATGTGCACCGCCGCCGGCCCGTCGTAGAAGGTGCAGTCCTGGCGGCCCGAGCGGTCCACGAACTGGTCGCAGAGGACGAAGGTACCCGGCGGGATCTCGCGTTGCAGGGAGCCGCAGGCGCCGGGGGAGATGATGCGCTCCACCCCGAACTCCTTCATGCCCCAGAGGTTGGCCCGGTAATTTATGCGGTGGGGAGGAAACTGGTGGTGGCGTCCGTGACGGGGGAGGAAGACCACCTGCACCCCGTTTAGCTCGCCCACCACGAAGCGGTCGCTGGGCGAACCGTAGGGAGTATGCACGGCGTAACTGTTGGCCTTCTTCAGGAGCGAGTAGAAACCGGAGCCCCCGAAGATGCCGATGCTCACCCGTGGAAGCTGCATAAGTCCTCCTCCGCTCAGATCACGGCATTCGAAGTCCGCAGGGAACCGGACGCCGCGGCCCGGGGATCAGTCCTCGGAGACCCCGGCGGCGGATTTCTCCGGCTCTCTGGCGGCTTTTCCCTCACCCGCCTTGTCCCCCCCGTTGTCCGAGGACTTGCGCGAGTCCGTCTTGTAGAAGCCCGACCCCTTGAAGATTATCCCCACGGGGTGGAACACCCGGCGTACCCTGCCCCCGCACCTGGGACAGCTCTCCACTTCGTCGTCCACCGCGTGGACGACCTCGAAGACATCGCTGCACTCGGCGCACTTGTAGTCGTATGTGGGCATCTTCATCACCTCTCACAGCGTTGTTCTCGGCAGTACAAAATATACATGTTAGACAAGTCCTTTTCAATAATAACGCAGGGCCGGAAGGCCGGCCTTGACGGCGCTCATGCCCGGCACGAGGACGGGGACCCTGCCCGGCGGATCTCTCCCCCGGCGAGCCGCCCCGACGGGAGCCGGCCTCCGGAGGCGCCCGGAATGGCTTCGGGACGGCTTCCTTTAAGGATCCCTGACCACCGGCGATGCTATGATAGTCGGTGTTTCCGGCTTACGGATGCGCCAGAAGGCGGATACTCCTGCCGCAGCGGAACCGGCTGTCCCCGCGAGCCGTGAAGGCGGGATGCCGCGTGTTGGGCCTGCGGAGCCGGATGCCGGCTTTCCACGCGTGGGTATGGCCGCCCCGGGGTTCGACCTCACGTGCGAAAGGGATACGATGGTTACCCGCGGGCGGGAAAGGCGGGGCATTGAGTGCGATCACTCATTGCTTTGAGTGGATTGTTCCCCGCGGTCGGTAAAGGCGGGATGGACACGGGACCGGCAGGGAGGATCGGCAGGATTTTTCCCCGCGGAGGGAAGGCCGGAAAGGGAAGGCGGCGGCGGAGGAAGAGCCGTGGATGTTCCCCGGACCTTTGACGAGGCCGTTTCGCGGGGCCGGGGCAAGGCCGCAGACGGGGATGACTGTCCGGAGGATGGAGGATGAGGGAAGGAGCGGACCGCGCTACCGGAGCTCTTGCCGCGGAGAGCGGCGACGCGGTCCCGGAGTCGCGGGAGGCGTACGTCCCGCGTGGCGGCTGGCGCCTGGCGGGGAACGTCCTCGTGGTGCTCTGGTTGGGGGTAGGCCTCTATTACCTGGTGCCGAAGTTCATCGGCGACCGGGAGATGCTGGCGGTGGTACGGGACGCCAATCTTCTCCTCGTGCCCGTGGCCCTGGCCCTGGAGACCCTCTCCATGCTCTCCGTGTGCCGCCTTTATCACGAGGTGCTCAGGATAGGGGGCGGCACGCTCTCCTTTCCGCGCGTCTCCCTCATCTACATGAGCGCCTACGCCTTCGGGCACGTGGTGCCGGGGGGCAACGCCGGCACCGTTTACATGAACTACCGGGAGCTGAGGAGGGAAGGGGCGGGAAGGGCGCTCACGGTAAAGGCTTTGGGGGCAGCCTACATCATCTACTCCGCCGCCCTCATCGTGCTCCTTGCCGCGGGGCTCCTGCTCTCCCTGCTCACCGGCAGGCTGCCCTTCGCCTATGATGTGAGCGCGCTCTCCGTCGCCGGCGGCGCCCTCGTCTTCATGGCCGCCTGCGTCTTTCTGGTGCGCAATCCGCGGACGCTCAAGCGACTCGCGGGGATCCTTCTCCGCGCCGCGCAGCGCCTGCGGCTTCTGCGCGGGGTGGAGGTGAGCGGGCTGGAGAGAAGGGTGGACGAGACCGTCGTCTACCTCACGGACATCTTCGCCCACCGACGCAACGCCCTGCGCACCGGGGCCCTGGGGCTGGGGTTCTGGCTCTTCGACATGGCCTGCCTGTATACGGTGTTCGTGGCCATCGGGCACCCCGTAAACCCGGGCATTCTCCTGGTCTGCTACACCATCGCGGACATCATGGGCAGCCTCCCCCTCACCCCGGCGGGACTGGGGGTCTTCGAGGTCAGCCTGGGGGCGACCCTCTACGCTTTCGGCTACCCCAAGGAGGTGCTGGCCACGGCGGTGCTCGGCTTCCGCTTCTTCAGCTTCTGGTTGTGTACCCTGGCGGGGGGTATATGTTACCCGGTGCTGCAGGCATACAGGCGCCGGGAGGTAAAGGCCGCCCGGGAGCGGGGGGAGGCCGGCGCGTAGGGGGCGAGAGACCGCCGCCCACGGGATCGGCCGCGGGCGCGCCATGGCGGGGGGAGATATGTTGCCCGGCGCTGCGGGTGCGCAGGCGCCGGGAGGCAAAAAGGCCGGCGGGGTGGATGCGGAGGGCCGCCCCGGGAGCTTGCATATGTCAAGGTCAGGAGGGCGGCGCCTGGCGGCGGGAAGCCGTGTTAGAATAGCGGCGAAACGGAGGTGGGCAGATGAGCATACTCGTGGTAGGGTCGGTGGCGCTCGATTCCATACGTACCCCCTTCGGGGAGGTGGAGGAGATCCTGGGAGGATCTGCCACCTACTTCAGCGTGGCGGCCTCCTTTTTCGGCCCGGTGCGCCTTGTCGCGGTGGTGGGAGAGGATTTCCCCTCCGAGCATGTAGATTTCCTCCGCTCGCGCGGCGTGGACACGCGGGGCCTGCGCACCGTGCCCGGCAGGACCTTTCGGTGGAGCGGATATTATACCTACGACCTCAACGAGGCCCATACCCTGGATACCCAGCTCAACGTGTTCGAGGATTTCGACCCCGAGATACCCGAGGAATACCGGGACTCCGAGTACGTGTTCCTCGCCAATATCGACCCCGCCCTGCAGCTCAAGGTGCTGGAACAGGTGCGTTCGCCCCGCCTGGTGGTCTGCGACACCATGAACTTCTGGATCGAGAACAGGCGGGAATCCCTGCTGGAGACGGTCTCCCGTGTGGACTGCCTCCTGCTCAACGACGCCGAGGCCAGGCAGCTGGCGCAGGACCCCAGCCTCATCGCGGCGGGGAAGAAACTCCTCGCCATGGGTCCCGATAGGGTGATCATCAAGAAGGGGGAGCACGGGGTGATCATGCTCACCGGGGACACCTTCTTCTCGCTGCCGGCCTATCCCCTGGAGACGGTCTTCGACCCCACGGGGGCGGGGGATTCCTTCGGGGGCGGCTTCCTCGGCTCGCTTTCGCGTTTCGCCGTGCCCGGGGAGGAGGAGATCCGCCGGGCGGTGGTGTACGGCAGCGTGGTGGCGTCCTTCGCGGTGGAGGATTTCTCCTGCCGGCGCCTCGGCGCCTTGAGCATGGAGGAGATAGAGGAGAGGTACCGGGCGTTCTCCGCCATCACCTGTTTCTGAGGGCGCAGAGCGGGCCTCGGGGTGCGGACGGGTCTACGGGGAGGAGGGGATCATGACGGCGCAATATCACCACAAGGTCATCGAGCGGGAGGAGACGGTCATCTTCGATAAGAGGCATTCCCTCTGGGAGATATGGAGGAACTTCCTCATCGGCATAGGGGCGGTGGCGGCCCTGGTGCTCCTGCTCACCAAGTTCAGCCCCGGGCCCTCCGATCCCTCGTCGCCCTCCACCAACTGGGGCTATATCGTGTTGGTGAGCGCGTTCGCCCTCGCGGTCGCGCTGTTCTACGGCGCCTGGCCGGCCTTCAAGCAGCGCAAACTGACGGAAAGGAGCTATTTCCTGCCCGCGAGCGCCGCCGTGCTCGCCGCGGCGGGCTGGGGAGCGTTGATGTGGTTCCGCAACAGCAGGGGCTTCGCCGACATCTGGTCCATAGTGGTGTGGGTCTCCTTCGCGGTGGTCATCGTGGGCTGGCTGATCTACCCCGTCCTCTCCTGGTATTTCTCCCACTTCATCCTCACCGACCGCCGCATCATCCTGGTGACCGGCATCCTCACCAAGAAGACCAAGGCCATCCCCCTGGACCAGCTCAACGACGTGAGCGGCAGCCAGAACGCGTGGGAGCGCATGTTCAACTACGGCGACCTGGTCATCGAGTCGGCGGGGGAGTTCGGCCAGCAGCCCTTCACCAACATCTCGGATCCCGTGGGGGTGAAAAAGCTCATCTTCGAGCAGAGGCGCCTTTTCGAAGAGCGGCAGGAGCGCAAGTACGGCGAGGAGATGGCCAGGCAGATCACCGGGGCGATGCAGGCCGCGCGGCCTCCGGCGTCCGAGGCGGAGCCGGGTGCTCGCCACCGGGGCGGCGTCGATGAGCTCGAGGTAGTGGACGGCCTGAAGAAGCTGGACGAGCTGCGTCAGAGCGGCGCGTTGACGGAGGAGGAGTTCCAGGAGGCCAAGCGCGAGCTGCTTGAGCGCATGCGCGAGGACCGGGGATGAAAGGCCGCGCCTGACTCGGGCCGCGGCGCCGCGAGCGGCCTAGAGGGGCGGGCACGGGGCTCAGGCCTGCGGCGCGGTCGACGTTTTGGTCCATAAATCCAGCGGATGGGGGGAGGAAAACGAGGGGCGCGTTCCCCACATTGGGCGGCGCGGTCGACCTTTGGGTCCGCAGATCCAGGCTCAAGCGAAACCGCCACCTCCGGGCCGCGGCTCTTTCGCAGCCCGGATGAGCGAAAGCGGACGGACTTGTCGCGCAGCGCCAGTCCGGGTACGGGAAAGACGCCGCCTTGGAGATCATGAAGAGTCCCGGTCTTCCCCCGGTTCCCCGCGGGCCGTCCGGCGTGCCCGCACGGGGAGCCGGGGGAGTCCGCGTCCTGGCGGACGCCTTATTTTTCCAGCTTCTTCTCGAGTTTTTCCACCTTTTTCTGGGCCTTTGCCCCCGCCTTCTCGAGCTTGCCCAGCTTCTTCTCCAGCTTGGCCTTGTTCTTTTCGGCCTTGTCCAACGCCTTCTGGGCTTTCTTCAGCTTTCTCTCCTTACCCATCGCCCTTCCTCCTTTCCTGGAATCCTCCTATAGCGGTCCGCTTCGAGCACCTAATTTATAACCGACAACGGGTCGGCCGCTCAAGTATGTCCATTTCCGCTTCGCGCCGCATGTCACACGTGACAGCCCCTATATCTTACTTCCAGCGGCCGCTATTTGCTATCCTCCATGGGAAGATGGTTAAACTCGTGGATTGCCACCTGCACACCAGCCGGTGCGGCCATGCCGAGGGCCGGCTGGAGGATTACGCCGGCGCGGCGCGGGAGATGGGCCTCGCGGGCATAGGCTTTTCCGACCACTTTCCCCTCCTGCACGCCAGGGATGCCACCCTGACCATGGGCCTGGAGGAGCTGCCGGAGTACGTGGGGGAGGTGCTCGCGCTGCGGGAAGCCTTCCCGGAGATGGAGGTGAGGCTGGGGATAGAGGTGGACTATCTTCCCGAGACCGCGGACCGCGTCGGGGGGTACCTCTCCGCCTACCCTTTCGATTATGTCATGGGCGCGGTGCATTTCATCGACGGCTGGTGCTTCGACGACCCCCGCAACATCTCGGGGTACGAGGGGCGCGACCTCTACGCCCTCTGGGAGCGCTATTTCGAGCTCCTGGGCGAGGCCGCGGAGAGCGGGCTCTTCGACCTCCTCGCCCATCCCGACCTCATCAAGAAGTTCGGATTCCGTCCCCGGGAGGACGTGACCCGGCTCTACGAGAGGTGCCTGGACCGCGTGGCGGCGGCGGGGGTGGCGCTGGAGGTGAACACGGCGGGGCTGCGCAAACCGGTGGGTGAGATCTATCCCGGGGAGGGGTTCCTCCGCCTGTGCCGGGAGCGGGAGATCGGGGTTACCCTGGGCTCCGACGCCCACCATCCCCGCGAGGTGGGATACCGCTTCGACCAGGCGTTGAGCCTGCTGGAAAGGGCGGGATACCGGGAGGTCACGGTGTTCGAGTCCCGGAGGAGCATCTCCCTGCCCTTTTGAGCGCCGGCGCGCGAGCGGGATGAATGGCCGCGCGGCCTAACCCTCCCGGCCGGCCGTCAAGGCCTCCCTGGTTATCCTCTCCACCTGGTCCTTGGTGAAGGGCTTCTCCAGGTAATCGTCCACCCCCTCCCGCCGAGCCTGGGCGATGGTCTGGGGGGAGGAATAGGCGGTCATGAGGATGATCTTCACCCCCGGGTGTTCGGACTTCACGATGCGGGCCAGCTCGATGCCGTCCAGCTTGGGCATGCGGATATCGGCCAGGACGATGTCGGGAGCATCCCGGCGGATCATCTCCACCGCCTCCTCCCCGTCCCCCGCCTCCCGCACCGCGAAACCGGCGCGTTCCAGCCAGCGCGCCACCAGGTGACGCACCCCCTCGTTGTCGTCGACTATGAGCAGCTTGGCTTCAGGAGACTTGTTCACGGCTTACTCCTCTGGTCGGCAGCTTGAGGATGAACGTCGTGCCGATGCCCTCTTGAGAGCGTACTTCTATGTCGCCCCCCATGTCCAGGAGGATCTTCTGCACGATGGAGAGGCCCAGCCCCGTGCCTCCCTCCTTGGTGGTGAAGAAAGGCTCGAAGATGGAGGGCAGCACCCCGGGGCCGATGCCCGAGCCGGTGTCCTCCACGCGCATCTCCAGGAAGCCGTTCCCGGTGTCGTGAGCCCTCACGGTGATCATGCCTCCGGAGGGCATGGCGTGCACGGCGTTCTCCAGGAGATTGAAGATGATGTGCCGCATGTTGTCGCGGCTGAGCATCACGGGGGGCAGGTCCTCTCCGAGGTCCCTCACGATCTTTACGTTCCCGCCCTGGTGGGCGCGGGCGAAATCGTCCAGGAGTTCGGGAAGGGCCGACTGCAGGGAGACCGCCGCCTCCTCCGTCACCGGGAAGGGGGACCTGCTGAAGGTGAGCATGCCCGAGATCCACTGGTTGCTGAGGGTGGCCTCGCGCTTGATGGTGGCGAGGAGCTGCCTGCGTCCCGGGTCCTCTTCCTCCTCCTCCAGCTCCTCGGCCAGCCCGATGATGGCGAAAAGCGGGTTCTTCACCTCGTGGGCGATCTTGGCCGCCATCTGTCCCAGGATGGAGAGGTGGTCCTGCTGGCGCAGGCGCGCCTCCATCTCCTTGAGGGAGGAGATGTCCATGAAGACCACCGCCGCACCCATGCGCTCCCCCCTGGCGCGGTGCAGGGGAAAGGCGTTGAAGCTTATGGTCATCCTCCTCCCCCCCGGCCCCTCTATCGCCAGCTCGTGGCGGCGGAAGACGCGGTCTTCCTCCAGGCAGAGGCGGAGTATGGGCTGCAGGAAGGAGAGGGGCTTGAACTTCTCCCGCGCCTCGGAGAAGTCGGCGTAATTCACGCCGATGACCTCCTTGGGCTCGACGCCCAGGAGGCCGGCCGCCTCGCGGTTGAAATAGATGACGTCCCCGTCGTCGTTGACCACCACCACCGCCGCCAGCATCTCCTGGATGAAATGCTCCGTGTACTCCTGGGTGTCCTTCAGCCACTGCAGCGTCTTCTGGCTCTGCTGGTAGAGGTCGACGTTGATCATGGCCACCGCCAGCTCATGGCAGAGGCTGGAGAGCAGCGACACCTCGTCCGGGGTGTAGTCGTGCTCCTCGCAGGAGGCGGTGACCGCGATGCCCACCGTCTGCCCCTTGGCCTTGAGGGGCATGATCATCTGGGACCTGGGGCTGCGTCCGTCCAGGTAGGTATCGGAAGCCCTGGGGTCCTCGGGCAGGTTCTTGCGGACGAGCGTCTGCCCGTCCTGGAAGGCCTTGCCGACCGCTCCCTTCCCCACCGGTATCTTGAGGCCGCGTACCGCTTTTTCCTGGAAGCCGCGGTGGGAGAGCACCTGCAGGTAAGCGCCGCTCTCGTCGGGGACCAGCACGACCCCGATGGAGGAGCCGGTGAGGGTGAGCATGACCCCCAGGATGTTGGCGACCAGCTCCTCCAGGTCCAGGGTGGAGCTGACAGCGCTCACCGCGTCCGCCAGGATCCCGAAGCGCAGGTTGAGGTCGGTGATCTCGTCTATATATCCCTTGTTCTGCTCGCGGTAATGGTGCCACTCGTAGCTCAGGTAGGAGGACAGGGCTACGATGCAGGCGCAGAGCACGCCCGCGGCTATGTAACGGAGGGGAGGAGAAGCGGTGGAGCAGACTGCCACCAGCCCCCCCGCCAGGATGGCGTTGATGGCCACCAGGGCGGGCAGGAGATAACCCGACGGCTTTCGTCCCGGACTCGCCCCGGATCCGCTCATCTGCCCTTTCTCGACTCCCATGCTCTTCCTCAGGTCCTCACTCCATCTTTATCGGCAGGAAATCGCGGATATAAAGAGGAGTTGCCGCCGCGATACGCGGGCCGGGCGCGCGGACGCCACCGACCGTGAACGGCGTTCCGGTTAATGGGGTGCCGGATCTCCGCGGCGCGGCACGGACGTGGGTTCAGAGGAATCTCTTCAGGCGGTCCACCATCTCCCGGGGTTGGGGGTGTGCGAGGCGGTGATATTCAGCCCCCATGGCCTCGGCGATGCGGCGGGCGTGGGATACCAGGGGCCTGCCGTCACGAGACTGGGAGGGCAGGACGGAGGTGTCGAACACCACGCACGGAAAGCCCTCCTCGCGGATCCTCGCGGCGAGCTCGAGGCTCTCGCGTACCGGGTTGTCGGACAGGTATCCCACGTTGCCCTGGCCGTCGGTGATGAACACCAGCAGGGGCATGATGTCCGGCTCGCGCCTCGACTCCCTCTTGGCCACCTGCAGCGCCATGGCCAGGCCGTGGTTGAGGGGGGTCGCGCCGCCGGTGGCGATTTCCCTCACCCGCAGGTTGGCGAGCTGCACGCTGGAGGTGGGACTGAGCACGAGCTGCGCTCCCTGGTCCCGGAAGGAGATGAGCCCCACGCGGTCCCGGTTGCGGTAGGCGTCGGTGAGCATCAGGCTCACCGCCTTTTTGGTGGCCTCGATGCGCTCGTTGCAGCCCATGCTGGCGCTGGCGTCCACCACGAAGAGCACCAGGTTGCCCACCTTGCGCTTCCTCACCGCGTAGCGGAAGTCCTCGCGGCGCACGGCGAAGGGCTGCTCGCCGGCGGCCGACCTTCCCGCCGCGGCCCGCAGGGTGGCGTCCAGGGCCAGGCCGGAGGCGCTCCCGTCCTCGTCCGCCCGGGGCATGCGGTGTCCGATGCGCCTTCCGTTGCCGGAGTCGGTAACCGCGCTCGAGCGCTTGCCGGTCGCGGGACGCGCAGCCCGGGCCGATATCCCCTGGAGGGCGGGCACCTCCACCGCGGCGGCGGAGGCTTCCGCGCACCTTTCCGCGCCGGCGGACGGGGGCGCGCACTCCCCGTCCCCGCCCCTCGTGCCCTCGGGTGCCTCCGGCGCCGTCGGGGAGGGGAGGTTGTCCTGCAGGGAGAGGGCCGCGGGCCTGCCCTTGCGCGCGATGATGCGGTCCAGGCGCTCCATGTCCTTGAAGGCCTCGTCGAAGGGCGTCTTCCTCAGGCGGTGCAGCAGCGCCATCTCCGCGGCCTCCCGTACGTGGCCGGCACCCACCTCCGCGCATCCCTCCAGGGCCGCCAGGGCCCTCGCCGCCTGGCATATGGCGATATCGGCGCGGTGACCGCAGACCCCCATCTCCACCGCTATGCGCGCCACCAGCTCCATCATCTCCTCCGGCATCTCCACGTGGCGCAGGGTCTCGCGGGCCCCGGCCACGCGGCGGCGCAGCTCCTCCTGGTCCGCCTGGAAGGCGGCGCGCAGGAGGCGGGGGTCTTCCAGGAAGAGCCGCCGCCGCCGCATGACCTCGACGCGGTCCCGCGGGTCGCTCTCTCCGCTCACCTCCACGCACAGCCCGAAACGGTCCTCGAGCTGCGGACGCAGCTCTCCTTCCTCGGGGTTCATGGTCCCGATGATGATGAATCGCGAGGGGTGCGAGAAGGACACCCCTTCCCGCTCCACGATGTTCACCCCCATGGCCGCGGCGTCCAGCAGGACGTCCACGATGTGGTCGTCCAGGAGGTTCACCTCGTCCACGTAGAGGATGGAGCGGTTGGCATCCGCCAGCACGCCGGGCTCGAAATCCTTCACCCCTTCGCGCACGGCGCGCTCCAGGTCAAGGGTGCCCACCACGCGGTCCTCGCTGGCGTTGAGGGGGAGGGTGACGAAGCGCGTGGGCCGGGTGGCCACCGCCAGGGGTTCGCCCCGCCGCCAGCGCTCCAGGCACTCCGAGCACATCGCGTCCTCGTCGTGGGGGTCGCAGGAGAAGGGGCAGTCGGCTACCACCTCGATATCGGGCAGGAGCTCCGCCAGGGCGCGTGCGGCGGTGGATTTGCCCGTGCCCCGCTCCCCCTTTATCAGCAGGCCGCCGACGCGGGGCTCTATGGCGTTGATGAGCAGGGCGCGTTTCATCTTCTCCTGCCCCACGATGGCGGAAAAGGGATAAAGCACGGAGCCCTGTTTCATCTCACCTTCCTCTCGCCGTTTAGTACAATATATAGTAAAAATTCTTCAACATCAACACGATATATAGTTGTTAGGGGTTTTTTCGCGGGTCGGGGAGACGGGGTCGGGATGGCCGGTGCTCTTCCCCTTCGGGGCGTGTCGCGGCCCCATTCAAACCGCGAGGGTGACATGCCGATATCTTCATTGTCGTCCCGGTAAGGCAGCGGAGAGGAGGCGTGCTTATGGAGATAGCGGTTTCCAGGGCCGGCGATCTGGGAGAGATCGCGGTGGTGCGGGTCTCGGGAGTGATCGATTCCGAAACGGTGGAGCGGTTCGGCGAGGCGCTGGAGGAGGTGTTCCTGGAAGGCTGCTACAACCTCATCCTGGACATCGAAGGGCTCTCCTACATCAACACCGCCGGCCTGAGCATCATCGCCGACGCCTACAAGAGATGCAGCCAGAACAAGGGGGCGCTGAAGATACTAAGGGCGGCGGAGCCCATCCGGGAGCTCCTGGACGTGGTGCGCTTCACCAGGATCATCGAGATGTACGAGAGCGAAGAGGAGGCCGTGGGCAGCTTCAGGTGATATGGCAGATGTTGGAATACAACGCCGGTAAGGAGGGGAGCGGCGGGATCGCCTTCCCGGAGACGGACGGAGGGTTTTACCGCGTCGGCAGGCTGATCACCTCCTCCATGGAGCTCTCCACCCGCCTGGAGCGCGTGGTGGAGCAGGCCATGGAGCTGCTGGGCGCCGAGCGCGGCAGCATCATGCTCGTGGACGAGGAAAAGGGGGAGCTGGTGGTAAGGGCCTCGCGGGGCCTGGACTCCTCGCGCTCCTTCCGGGTGCGGGTGGGGGAGGGTATAGCCGGATGGGTCGCCGAACGGGGAGAACCCCTGGTCCTGCAGGACGTGGTCGCCGACCGCCGGTTCCGAGGCACCGACCCCAGCATCAAGAGCGCCCTCGCCGTTCCCCTGACGGTGGAGGGAAGGATAATCGGCGTGCTCAACGTGGCCACCGCCGGGCGGCAGCGCCGTTTCGACCGCCGGGACCTCGAGCACCTCGCCTCCTTCGCGGACATGGCGGCGGTGGCCATCGACAACGCCCGCCTCTACGAGGCCCTGCGCAGGGACCACGAACGCATCGGCAGGGAGCTGCGCATGGCCAGCCGTATCCAGCGCTCCATCCTCTCCACCCACGTCCCGTGCGCATCAGTACGCATGGTGTCCAGGCTCATGCCCGCCTCGGCCGTGGGCGGCGACTTCTACAGCGTCATCCCCCTGGACCGCGATTCCCGGTTCTGCTTCTACTGCTCCAGCGAGGTACAGGAACGGTGCCAGAACCTGCGCACGGAGTTCTGCCCCCAGAAGTTCGGGCTCATGATCGGGGACGTCGCCAACAAGGGCATGCCCGCGGCCCTGATCATGTCCGTGCTCACCACCACCCTATACGAGATCGGGCGCAGGCAGGCGTCGCCGCGCGCCATCCTCGACGAGGCCAACGCGGCCTTCCGGCGCTTCTTCAACGAATCGCAGTACGGTTTCGCCACCCTTTTCTATGCCTTCTACGACAACACCGACGGTACCCTCACCTACTGCAGGGCCGGGCATGAGCCGCCCCTGCTCCTGCGGGCGGGGGGAAGGGGGATGGAGTACCTCGAGGGAGAGGGATTCCCCGTGGGACTCATGGCAGACGGGGAATACCAGGAGAAGAAGGTGAAGCTGGAGAAGGGCGACCGCGTCCTCCTCTACACCGACGGCCTCACCGGGGCCCTCAACGCCAGGGGCGAGGTGCTGGGAAAGAGGCGCCTGGTGGAGCTGGTGGAAGCCCACGCCGGCGAGGACATAGAGGGCTTTCTGGATACTCTGGCCGACGAGATCATGCTCTTCACCGGCGACGCCTCCCAGCCCGACGACATCGCGGTGATGGTCATGGAGCTGGAGGACCTCTACGACCTCACCATGACCGTGGGCACGGACGTGCGCCAGATACGCTACGTGATCAACAGCGTCCTGGAGACCCTGCAGGGATTCGAGGGCCTGAAGGACCCCGTAACCCTCCGCCTCTGCCTGGAGGAGCTGCTGCATAACGCCATGGAGCACGGCAACCGCTGCGATGTCTCGAAGAAGGTCTATATCACCGTGAAGGCGGAGCCGCGGCGCGCCACCATCCGCGTGCGCGACGAGGGGGAGGGGTTCGACTTCCAGCGCCGGCTGCAGGCGGCGGCGGAGAAGGAAGACCTGCTCTCGGAGCGCGGCCGAGGCCTGCTCATCGTGCGCCATTACGCCGACGAGCTTCGCTTCAACCGCGAGGGCAACGAGGCCACGCTGGTCTTCACCGCCCGGTGAGTCGGCCGGAACCCGGCTCCCCCGTCTTCCGCCGTACCATACCGCAGCCCGGCGGCACCCGAACGGCACCGGTGCTCCGGCGCACACGGAAAGACGCACCCCCGGCCGAACCTTCCGGAGGAGATCCCGTGCCGCGGCCCCGGCCGTCGCGGCTTGCCGCGGGTCCCACGTGCTTTGATCTGACGGGATGTCGATATACCGTGGCGGCTGTCCGGCCGAAAACCTTTTTCTGAAGACAAATATGCCATAGGTCATCCATGGCTGCGGGCCAACGCGTATCAATATTGACATAAAGTCGGAAAACAATATTATAGGCACGGGAGGGGTTGGGAGATCACGGGAGGTACCATCGATGCAGGGAATGCTGGACGGAATCAGAGTGATCGACTTCACCACCACCGTGGCCGGTCCCTTCTGCGGCTTCTATCTTTGCGAGATGGGGGCGGAGGTCATTCACCTGGAAAGGCCCGGTCTTGGAGACATGGCCCGGCTCTATCCGCCATATTTCAAGGGCATCTCCGGCACCTTCGTGCAGATGAACCACGGCAAGAAGAGCGTGACCATGGACCTCAAAAACCCCCGGGGCCTGGAGCTGTTCAAGGAGCTGGTCGCGGTATCGGACGTCCTGGTCTCCAACTTCTCCGGGGGCACCATGGACAGGATGGGCGTAGGTTACGACGTGCTCTCGAAGATCAACCCGCGCCTTGTGATGTGCGAGATGTCGGGATACGGGCAGACGGGTCCGCTTGCCCACTACCCCGCCTATGACGGTATCATCCAGGCCATGACGGGGATCATGGCCACCACCGGCGAGGAGCACCCCACGCGGGTTGGGGTCCTGGTGGGCGATATCGGCACCGCCATGGCCGGCACCATCGCCATCCTCGGCTCCCTGTACGCGCGGGAGAAGACGGGCATGGGAGAGTACATAGACCTGGCCATGTACGATACCCTCCTCACCTTCCTGGAGGCGAAGTTCCTGGAATACTCCATCCTGGGCAAGGACACCGTGCGCACCGGCAACCGCTACCCCCACCTCGCGCCCTTCGACTCCTTCGCCACCAGGGACAAGGACGTGGTCATCTGCGCCGCCAACGAGAGCACCTTCGGAGCCCTCTGCAGGGCCATGGGCAGGCCGGAGCTGGCGGAGGACGAGAGGTTCAACAATCCCCTTGCACGCCTGGCGAACCACGAGGAGCTGAAGCGCATCATCGAGTCGTGGACCACGCAGTACACCCGCGACGAGGTGGTGGAGACCCTGCAGTCCCACGGCACCCCGGTGGCGCCCGCCAAGGAGGTTTCCGAGGCCATCTCCCACCCACATACCGCGGCCCGGGGCATGATCGTGGAGCTTGAGCAGATGAGCCCCGAGACGGGTCAGATGGAGAAGTTGAAGATCTATCCCATCCCCATCAAGACCCGCAACCACCTGGTAAAGTCGTACCCCCATGCGCCCGCCCTGGGCGAACACAACGACTGGCTGTTGAGGGAGGTGCTCGGAAAGAGCGAGGAGGAAGCGGAGGAGATCAGGCTCTCCGGCGCCATGGGACAGGTCGCATCCTCCGTGGGTTGACGGGAGTCTTCCTGGAGACGGAAGGCGGTCAAGGGGCCCGCTCCGGCGGGCCCCGGCGCATATGGAGCGTCCCCGCGGCTGCCCCGAGGGGCTTTGCGGGCTCCGCGGAAGGGCCGCTCAAGGCCGGCCCGCTCGAGGCATCCACCTCGCGGGAGGCGCGCGTTCGTGTCCTGACCGGCCCTTCCGACAGCGTTATCCGCGCTTCCGGCCTCCCCGGGAACCCGGGCCTTTTGGGCCGGTGAGAGAGGGTATGCTATCATTTACCCTGAATTATCCTTTAGGGGATGAGATAGCACCCCCGTGCGAGGAGGGAAAGAGTATCCCGCCGCTCCGCGGCGGGCGGCAGAGACCGGGAGGAGCGCTATGCGCAGGCAGGCAACGGCGATAATGCTCAGCCTCCTGCTGACGGCGGCGATGCTGCTGGCGGCGGGTGGAGGGGTATCCACCGCCGATCCGGTACAGGACAAGAAGAACGAGCTGGAGCGGATAAAGAACGAGGTGCAGAGCATCGATGCCCAGCTCGAGTCGGTCACCGAGCAGTATAACCTCACCAACCTGCGTGTGGAGCAGACGCGGGCCAGGATCGCCCAGAAGGAGAGGGAGATAGCCGCCCTCACCGCCGAGCTGGAGAACCGCAAGGACATCCTCGGCCAGCGCCTGCGCGAGATCTATAAATCGGGGAATGCCGACATCCTCGAGGTGATCACCGAGTGCAGGACGGTGGACGACCTCTACACCAACCTCGACCGCGCGCGGCGCATCGGCGGAGGAGACGTGGAGATCATCGCCTCCGTGCTCAGCGCCCGCGGGCAGGTGGAGGCGGCGCGCGCCGAGCTGGAGGCGCAGCGGGCGGAGCTGGACGCGGCGGTGGCGCAGCTGCAGGCGCAGAAGAGCAGGATCGAATCCGAGCTGCAGCGCAGGAGAGAGCTGATGTCCGGGGTGGAGGCGGAGGTAAACCGGCTCATCGCCCAGGAGGAGGCCAACCGCGCCGCGGTCAGCACCCCCCGCCAGACGGTCTCCCGGCCCATCCCCCCTCCACCGCCTCCTCCTCCCTATGCTCCCCG